>ERZ1034719.266-NODE-266-length-34466-cov-27.079335_pt1 | contig 34466 bp, 24 predicted proteins | sample MGYA00520703_ERZ1034719 | MGnify/ENA primary metagenome ERZ1034719 (study PRJEB33766, sample SAMN09781716) | gut metagenome | biome: gut microbiome | host: Homo sapiens | place: Madagascar | study: EMG produced TPA metagenomics assembly of the PRJNA485056 data...
GCCGACAATACTTGGCTGGCGACGGCCCGGGAAGATAGGTAGCTGCCGGATACCAAAGAAAAGAACAGTCCAAACGGACTGTTCTTTTTCTTTGCCATTCTGTTGTTCTCTATCTTCCCAGGCCTCGAGCCACCAATTTGGCCGGCGACATTGCGCAGTTGAGCGCGTCCTGCGGACGATGCAGCAAAACGGAGCAACTCAAGCACAGGGAGTTGAAGGCAGGCGCCCCTGCGCCAACGCGCAACGACCTTGTGCGCAGAGCCTGGATCGATTTCTAACTTTTTACACCTTAAACCTATACGGTTGGCTGGCGACGGGGCAGGAGCTGAGCGCCCGCTGCGCGGGATGCAGCGAAACGGAGAATTGACACATAGTGTCGCACACCCCAAAGGCGCCACCGCGCGCGGGGGAGCTGCTGAGCGTAAGCGAAGCTGAGGGGGAATAGTTCATGGCACTTGGCAGCTTAGAGCCGCTCCCATTTCGTCACGGCTACGCCGCAACACTTTCCCCGTAAACGGGGACAGCTTTGGAGGGGGGGTATCGGGGCTGCTCTTGTTTATCGCAACCCCTTCAGTCAAACCTTCGGCTTGCCAGTTCCCTGGCCGGGAGCATTTTGGTACAGTACAAACTCCCACATTAAGCCTCACTGTCGAGGTTCGGAGTTGAGCGCCGCCTGTGGCGGATGAAGCGAAACGGAGAACGGGCAGGAACAGGGAGAATTGCGAACGGCAGTGAGTAAGGCGGCCCAGTGAACAAAGGAATAGCGCATAATTGACATTGTTGTATTTATATGTTACGGTTGTTACCAAACAAAATAACAAAGTTGGAATTATAGGAGGTCTTTGCATGAAGAAAGTATTCGTGTGGCGGAGTAGAGCCACATTACTTGGAGTTTTACAGCACGTTTGGCGGACTTAATAATTCGCTTGGAACAGCAAGTACCTTTGTGTTAGAAGTTGACCCTGAAGACACGGAAATCTAATTTAGTCGTCCAAATGGTGGATATGAACTTGTTCTAATTAAAGCAGATAGTACAGGCGAATGGGTTAGGCCAAATAAATATATTCCGGCTTAACAAAGGCAAAATGAAAAGGGACATGAACGATTTCCGATCCGCCATGTCTCTTTTTGTTTGTATCATTCTTTTTTTGCATAAAGGAGTCTGAAGTCGTTGTACGTCAGGAAGTTGAGAAAACTGTAATAAACGATCCTTACTTCATATTATCAATAAGCTGAAGTATAAGCTCTTTTTGCTCTGCCGTAAGGAAGCGCCATTTTGAAAACAATTCCTGCTGATCTTTTGAAAGTTCCACTTCCGTTCCTTCTGAGAAGAACTGTGCAAGGCTTATTCCGAATGAGTCGCAGATGACCTGCAATGTGCTGATACTCGGAAGCGTATTGCGGTTGAACATATTTGAAATGGTGGATATGGAAAGCCCCGACTCTTTCGCAAGACGGTATTCGCTCCATCCATGGCGTTGCATCAATTCTGTTATGCGCTGTTTTACGTCCACCAAATTCACCTCTTAATAATATTATATGTCTCAACTGAGAAGAAAATAGTTGCTAAAAGTATTGTATTTATGTCGCAAATGGGCTATATTGATAGTACCAAAGCGAAGGAGGGTATTTTATGATATCACATTGTGCGAAGAAACTGCGTATTGGGAAGATGGTGCAGCATAAGTGTAGGGCAGACTGCGTTCGAAGAAACTGGCCCGCTTGATTCAAACCGGCCGTATTCATCCCGAAAAGCTCATTACACATAAATTTCACGGGCTGGAAAATGTGGAGCCGGCGCTCATGCTGATGAAAGACAAGCCGGTAGACCTGATTAAACCATTGGTTTTGCTGTGATGCCTGTTGAAAAAAATATGAACGGCAGAAGGAAGCTTACGCCTGCTATAAGGGTTTGATTGTTGTGATGCGGGCTGTTCTCGCGGTATATTTTGCGTATGCCTTGCGGATTGCCATTGCTTCGGTGAACAATCCTCCATTGCAGAACACATGCCGTGCTAAATCCAATCTACGGTTTTTAATCTGACAAAACCTCAAAAGTAAGGCGGGACCGGCTTTAGCCGTCCCGCCGTTAACGCTTCGGTCGGATCGAACAATCAATCAGTTCGTATCATTATTAAAGTCGGCGTCAAACTTGGTGCAGTCCTTTATCATGCTTTTGGGAACCGCGACCGTGATAAGACGATAGCTATCTGCGCCGTCGGTTGTGGATTTAGAGCCGTTGCGGGGCATTATATGTATGCAGAATGTGTTCCCGTCACAAAAAATGCTGCTCACTTCCAAATCACTTGCCTTGTTGCTGACATCAACATAGACGAGCATTAAGCTGTTTTCTTCAAAAAATGCCTCATCGCGGCCTGAAGTTGCTTCATTGAAGGACAAAGCGCCGTCATATTTACCATCCATACAGAGCGAGTCCCCAAATGCGGCCTTGAATTGCTCCAATTCTTCCAATGAATCGAATTTGTATATGGGAATATGCAAAACGCTGCTGAACATCATGGTTTTCTCATTCAATGCGCCTGAGTGAATCGCCCCAAAATCCGCCCGCGACGCATGGGATATAACAATATCAAAAACCTCGTCTGCGGGCATGTCGCCCGGCGTGGTTAAATTGACATCGGGAGTTTCCGCAAATGGCATATCGTCCGATAGATTTTTTGTTTCCTTATTTGGGCTGCACCCGACCAAAGCCAAGGCGCAAGCCAATGTCAAAATGAATATGGCCGGTTTGTTCATGCAGAGGCCCTCCTTTCAAACAAACGGTAAACGCCCTCAACCCTTCCGCTTTTTACGCGCAATAACCTCAACGACTATGCCTATGCACACGATAACCAAGTATACTATTATGCATATTATCCACATATTGTTCAGGGTCATTGCGCCCGTAGGATCGGCGTAATCTTGGCGAAAAATCAACCCTGCGGCAAATGAAACGGGGTAACCAAGGGATGCGAAAAGCGGGAAGCGGCTGCACCCGAAAAGCATGGAAATGCCTATAAACAAGCCGCCCGCAATCAGCAGCACGAGGGGAAATTGCTTCATTTTGTGCATACCAAACAGAGAAAATCTGCAAATCAGAAAGCTTGCAATCAGAATGGCCATGGACAAAAGGCCGATTCCGTATTTTTTCATACTTATTACCTCCTTGCATGAGTATTTGTATTATTATACCATGGCATTACCGGGCGCTACAATGCTTTTTGCATTTTGAGGGGGGCTTTATTATGCATTCCGCCGATTAAGCCCGCAAGGGGCAGATGGAGCGGGTGGAAAGGGAGCACGAAAAAATATACAATCAAAAATTGGAATACGTTGGATTTTTTTACTATACCATGATATAATACTTGGGCTAAGCTGAAGAAATGGCGGCATAATCAATGCTTTGAGCCAAAACGTCAGCAAGGGGAGGAAAGAGAAAAATGAAAAACAAAAAATGGGGGATGGCACTCATAGCTGCGCTTTTGTGCCTGTGCATGGCGCTGAGCGCGTGCTCTAACGATGCGGACAACGACCCTAACGAGGTTGTGGGCCAGGATTGGCGCACATGGGGCCTGGTGGTGGACAGCGGGACAATAACCCGCAACGGGGAAGACACCGCCGTGCTTGTATGCGTGGAGGACGACGGGGCGTATTTTTATCATGACGACGAGAATCAGGTGCTTTTCGATTTTGTTGAGTTCCCTGAAGAATACGGCCTTACGAGCGGCAACTACAACGCCATAGCGTTCGAGGACGGCAATGGCGACGGCAATACGGACGTTGCTATTCAGTTCAATATGGATGACGATAATCAGCTTATGCTGGTATGGATGTATGACGAAACATCAAACGGTTACTATTTTTATGATGAAATAGTTGATGACAACAGCGAACCGGATACGCCGGACGAAACTCCCGAGCAGGTTATAACCAACAGCGATTGGGAGCATGACACCATAATAGAGGATATGGGCAACGAAATGTACGTTGCCGATGCAACCGTGGGCGTGCAGACGTACTATCCGTATGGCTACGTCGTTATGGAAGTTATAAGCGACGCGCTGGTGATATACGACAACAATTTCAATTATGCCGTTGCCCGCTGCGTGAACGATATCTATGCGGACTATAACGGTTCCGTTGAGGAATTCGCAATAGATTATGCCAACAGCTATATCTATAATGACTTCGGACCGCTTTACAGCATGTTCAGCCCCATAGTGGATATGGACATAAAGGATCCGGATAACCCCAACGACCTTGCGCAGATGGACGGCTATGTTTACGACGATACCGAATCCGCCTACGTTCGCCTGTATATCTATACCGATGCGGAGGGCAACGTGATGGCAAAGTCGTTCTATGTTACCGATGACGATGCGCTTACCGTTATGGACGAAATATGCAGCGGTGTGAACCATACCGCATGGTATGGCATAGAAGGGTAGGGATCGAACTTATGCCTTTGTGGGGTGCGGTAGTTGCGCTTGTTGCGGCCATTGCGGCAATAGTGCTGGATGTTCGTAAGATAGAAAACAAAAAGGCCAGAACGGCGGGCGTAATAATCGCGTCCGTAATAGGCGCGGTCAGCCTTGTGTATATTTTGCTTACGCTTATACTCGTAAGCGCCGTGGACTGAGCAAAAAAGAACATATGTTAATGTGCGGTTCCGTTAAGCTTATGCTTTTCGGAACCGCTTACTATATGTTATAATCCATATATGATAGTTATGGACTTGGAATGGAACAGCGGCGTTGGCGACGGCAAATCGCTCGCTGAAATATTGCAGATAGGCGCGGTGAAGTACGATAGATCTGCCCACAAAATAGTGGACACGTTCAGTGTATTCATTCACCCCTGTGTGCACAGCGAATTCAGCGTGGGCGCAAAGGCGCTGCCGCAGCTCTGGCGTTCGCTTGAAAGCAGGCTTACGTTTGAGCAGGCGTATACCGCTTTCCTTGACTGGGTCGGCGAGGAAACCATGTTCGCCGCGTGGGGCGGCGGGGATTGGCATGTGCTCAACGACAACGCCAAGTATTATTCCCTGCCCATAAAGCAGGATGTTCAAATGCTGGATGTTCAGTCCGCATTCAGCCTTACGATGGGCGTGGGCAGCGTGCTTGCGCTTTATAAGGCGGTGGAATTCTGCCATATACCGGATTGCTTTGACTATCATGATGCGCTGGCTGATGCGATGTATACCGCGCTTGTAAGCGAATGGGTGGATGAAGAAACGCTTGAGCTCAGCCGCGGAAAAATCGTGCCGCGCAGCATGGAAATGACAGGCAAAACGTTTGAAACACCGCCCGCCAAGTATTCGGAATACTTCACCAACCGCCACGATGTTATGAATTGCGACGATATGCGCATAGTCAATTGCCCCATATGCGGCGCGAAGCACAGCATAGGCGAATGGTTCAGCAACGACCGGCGCCGTTATTATGCCGCGTTTCGCTGCCATGGGCACGGCCGCTTCATCTGCCGCATGACGATAGTGAAAAAGGATGATCTTATCCGCGGGCGTTTGGCAATTCCGCAAATGACGCCAAAGGAGCTACATAGCTTTCAGGTGGCCAAGAATGCCAAGCATTATCTTTGCAGCGCAACGCTTGGCCTTATAGCGCAAAAGCGCAAAAATAAACGAAAAAAACAGACCGCTCAGGCGGCTTCCACTCCCGCGCAGTAATCAGGCGCGGGAATTTTTTTAGCCGCTCGACTTTTTGAAACCGAAGGAGTATAATACTGCTTGCTTTGCGCTGCGGCGCAGGGCGTATTTTATTGAAGAAAGCGACGGTTTGATATATATGGAATTGGTAATAAGCAATGCGCGCGGCTTTGCGAAGAAAAATGCGGTTATGCTCATTGCGTTTGCGGCGGCGCTGATAACAAGCCTGTTTGTGCCCGTGGATAAGGAATACATAGGCTACTTTGACTTCAAAACGCTAAGCTGCCTTTTCTGCGTGCTGGCGGTGGTCTGCGCGCTCAAGGACATAAACTTCTTTTTTGTTATAGCGCGCAAAATAGTGCACTTTTTCAAAACGGCGCGCATGAGCATACTTGCGCTTGTGTATATAACGTTCATAGGCTCTATGCTCATTGCCAACGACATGGCGCTGCTCACGTTTCTGCCGCTGGGCTTCCTTGTGCTGAGCAGCACGGGGAAACAGAAATATATGGCGTTTACGTTTATTATGCAAAATATTGCCGCCAACCTCGGCGGCATGCTTACGCCTTTCGGCAATCCGCAGAACCTTTATCTTTACACTAAGTTTAATATTCCCAACGGCGAATTTATGGGCATAATGGCCCCACCGTTCATATTGTCCGTTGTGCTCATCACGCTGTGCTGCATCATATTCGTAAAAAACGAGCCGCTTATGATAAGCAATGAAAAGATAGAGCTTAACGGCAAACGCACTGCGCTGTATCTTGCACTGTTTGCGCTGGCGATAGCGATTGTTTTTCGCGGCATACCGCATTGGATAGGGCTTATAATAATTCCAGCGGTGCTGTTCTTTGCCGACCGTCACGCGCTTGAATCGGTGGACTATCCGCTGCTTTTCACGTTTGTATTTTTCTTTATATTCGCGGGGAACATGGCACGCATGGATGCAGTAAGGGATTTCTTTTCCACCCTGCTTTCAAAAAACACATTGCTTTTCAGCGCGCTTTCCTGCCAATGCATAAGCAACGTACCTTCGGCGATACTGCTTTCGCAGTTCACCGGCAACTATGCGGAGCTGCTTATAGGCGTGAACGTGGGCGGGGTAGGTACGCTTATTGCCTCGCTTGCCAGCCTTATCACCTTCCGCGAATACGTTAAGCACGACCCCAAAAGCACCCGTCGCTACATTGCGGAATTTTCCGCCTTCAACTTCGGCTTTCTTATAATACTCATTGCCTTTGAGCGGTTTGTGATGAAGGTATAAATATCCCCTTGCTATAAAGCGCGGGTATGGTATAATCAATTTGTCGATAATATTCCACAAAACGCGACATTGCCGTTATACCCTACGGAGGACAGTATGCGTACCCACATTGCCCTGCTCCTGTGCATTATGTTATGCTTATGCGCCGCGCCGCCGTCAAAGGCGCTTGACGGGGTATTTATGGCCAACGCAAACGAAGCGGAATGGAACGCGGAGAACGCCTGCTGGGTTGAACGGCATTATATTGCCGCAGCGGACGAATTCTCCGCGTTTGTTTATGCTCCTCATGCGGAGGAATATGAGCGCTACGGCGTGCGCGCGCCGCTTGTGTGCGAAGCGTATATCGGCTCAGCCGACTCCGAACGTATCACGATTGCGCTGGATGAAAATTGGCTCATCGGCATACAGACAGTTGTGTACTTAGTCAATGCGGAGCTTATAATAGGCGAAAACGCCGCGGCTGTAAATTACGGCAGCGTATATATCGAATCCGGCAGTACGCTTACAGTCAACGGCGCGCTTGAAAACGAGGCTGTTGAATATGCGTCCGGCGAATTCAGGCTGAACTGCGGTATATACATACGCGACGGCGGCACTCTTAACGCCCTGAATGGCAAATATACGGGCGGCGGCAAGCTATACAAAAGCGCAAACGGCGCCGCGCTCGGCACGGAACAGGGCGAAGCCCTGCGCTTTTCAAACGGTCGGGAGCTTTCGGCGCTGCTTGCCCAATGCGGTGAATATGCTGCGCTTTATGCCTGCGGCGCGGTAACGCTTGATTCGGCATTTACTCTGCCGTATGTCACTGAAATAGTGATAAACGGCGGCAATTCACTCACCCTTGCGCCGGGCGCGTCGCTTACGTGTACGGGGAACATATGGGTCAACGGCGGCGCGCTTACCGTAAGCGACGGCGCAAGTATCACATTCGGCAATGAAACCGCGCGCATATGGGCAAATGCGGAAGATGGCTCATCTGTGACGGGGCAGGGGCTTGACAGTATAACGGTGCGGTATACCCAAAGGGGGGTAAACTCGCAGGCGGACATGGACGCGGCTTTTGGCGGCGCGTATTCGGATGAAATTATATACATTATTGATGTAAATACGCCTGTTAGTATAAACCAAGCATGGAACGTAGGCGAAAATATGCTTATTCGCGTTAACGGCGGCGCAAGGCTTACGCTTAATGCGGTAGTCACTCTCAGTGGTGCGCTGCAGGTTTATAACGGCGCGGAGCTGAACATATGTGCCGCGCTTACGAATGAAGCATATGGCAACGTGGCCGGAGTTGAGCGCGGGCTGTGCGTATTTGCGGGCGGCACGGCAATGCTTGCATCCGGCGGCAAATATGCGGGCGATGGCACGCGGCGCGTGTACGGCAGCATGGACGGCTTCTGCCATGCGGAAACGGAAGCGGAGCTGAACGCGGCACTTTCATCCGGCGCGAATACGGTGCATGTAAGTCAGGATGCTATTGTTGCGGTAAACGGCGCGGTGAGCATACCGCGCGGAGTCACGCTTAAACTGCTTTCGGGTGCGCGGCTGAGCATTGCGGACGGCGCGCTGCTGATAAACACGGGCGCAATAGAGCTGAGCGAAACCGCTGCGCTGCACATATCACACGATGCGCAATATATCCGCGGCGGGGAAGAAAAGTTCAGCGGCACGGTAACGGGGCTTGATCCTCAGCCGCGGCTTTTCAATAGCACTACCGCTCGGATGGTCGGCCTGTTCACCGATGCAAGCGCGGAGTATGCCCCGCTTTGCACGGATGCCGTGCGGATGTTTGAAGATATGCGGCTGCGCTATGCGCTCAATATTGGCAAAAGTATAGCCGGCATGGACGTATCGTTTGAAGAGGGGAGCGGATTGAGTGCGCAGTGGAGCACGGCGGACGGCGGCGCGGCAATAACGCTGCTCGGCTGCGGGAGTGAAACCGAGGAGACAGTATGCCTAAATATAGCCTTCGCAGACGGCACGGCGGAGAGCTATTGCTTTATCGTTCGCATGAGCGAAACCGAAGGCGCGTACAGGGTGGGCGATATTGACCGAAGCGGCCGCATAGACGTGCGCGACGCGGTGCTGCTCTGCATAAAAATAGCTAAGGGCGACGCCGATGCGGACATAAACGGCGACGGCAGGCTGAACGTTGCAGACGCTGCCGCGCTGTGCAGAATTATTTTCCAAAGCTGAGCGCGGTTGCAAAGGCGCGAAGCGTACTATATAATAAGCATATCTGTACGAACGGAGGGGAGAAGAATGAGCAGAGCGAAAAGAATACTTGCCGCACTTGTTGCCGCGGCGGTGCTTTTGATGGGCACGGCGGCGCTTGCGGAGGATACTAAGATAAACATAAGCGCGGGCGAGGCCGGTGCGGACGGCACAATAACCGTTACCATAAGCCTAAGCGGTGATACAAGCGTTGCAGGCGCGCAGCTTGCGCTTGATTATGATGAAACAATGCTGGAACTTGTCAATGTGAAAAACGGGGCGATAGTTTCCGGCGGCATAAGCGCCACCAATGACGAAGAACCTGGCAGCGTTATATTCATATGGAGCACGCTTATGGGCAGCAAACAGCCGGGCGAACTGCTCAAGCTCACGTTCCGCCCCAAAGAGGGCGCGCACGGCAGCACGGAGATAAAGCTGGACAATGCGCTCACGGAAACCATGATAATAGACGAAGAGCTCAACGAGCTTGCATATACCGAGGGCAGCGCCACGCTGGAGCTTGCATCCGCGACTAACACTCCCGCGCCAACTGCTGCGCCGGAGCAGAGCGCGCAGACCACGCAGGCACCTGCCGCTACCGCCAACCCCAATGCAGACGTTACAATGGACATAGGCCAGAACACCACCATTTCCGGCGGCAGCGGCACAATATGGTCCAGCAGCAACGAGCGCGTGGCTACCGTTGACCAAAGCGGCAGCGTGACCGCCCATGCGGAGGGCGAAGCCGTAATTTATGCCATAAGCGAGGACGGCACAAGCGTTACCGAAACCGTTGTGTCCGTGGGCAGTCAGCAGGCGGCTGAATCCCCGGCACCGCAGACAGACGCTCCCGTGCAGACGGATGCCGCGCAGGTGACCGTTGCCGAAACGGAGGACGACGGGCCTTCGGTTTGGATGTGGCTGCTTTTCGCGGCGGCTGTGACGGCGGGTGCTGTCTCGATATACTTAGCCATCCGCGCCATGCGCCGCAGGTAATTGGCAGGAAATAACAAGTAAATCAACAGTTTGTGAATAATACCCGCAAAGGAACAGAATAACCTTGCTTATATTGCTTTTTGCGGGTATAATACTATATAACTATAGGTGGTGGAGGTATGCCCATCGCCTGCTCCGGTCCAAATACATAAGGAGTTTAAAGGCATTACATGAAACGACAGAGAATCGTAGCAGCTTGGCTTGCGTGCATAATGGCGGCGTTTGTGCTGCCGTTCGCTGCGCTTGCCGAGGGGGGAGGTATCGCCATAAGCCTGAGCGGCGGCAACGCTGCGCTTGCAACCGGCGATTATCTTAGCGTCAATGTTAAGTTTGATGCGGCTGTTGCAAGCTTTGGCGGCGCGGAGTTCAATGTTGAGTACGACAGTGCCAAGCTTGAATTCGTATCGTACACGCCGCTTATCGGCAGCGCGGATGAAACGGGAAACGGCGTGCTCAACTATCACAAAAAGATTAGGGACGGCAATATTAAAATACTGCTCCTTAACGCCGCCAACATAATCAACAAGAATAGTACGGGCATTGCAAACGGAACCGCGATAGGCAATCTTGTTTTCAAGGTAACGGGTGCGAATGCGGACACGGCAAGCGTAAAGATAGCCCAAGAAGGCTTTGCGGCATGTATGCCCGGGGATAATACCACCGCCCCCGCGCTGACCCCTGCTGACAGCACGTTTACGCCAACCACTGTGACCGTGAGCGACAGCGTGACCTATCCCACGGCGGGCGCGCCCACCATATACTGCCTGACGAGCGAGAAGGACGGCGCTGTTACGCTTTCGCTCAAGGCAAGCATTGCCGATTTGCAGCGGCTGAACATGCAGCTTACGCTTAACGGGTATGCCAATATTCAAAAGGCGGGAGATTGCCCGTTTAAGGTTGACATAAGCGGCGACAGCGTAACTATAAGCCACAATGCCGCACCCAATACCGACGGCGTGGACATGCGCAGTGGCGTGGCGGTGCTGACGATGAAAAAATCGGGCGCAAGCCAAAGCATTACCTCAGCGCCCAAGGCCATAGCCACAAAGGACGCCAACGGCGCCCTCAGCCCAATAACCAAGCCAACAGTTACCGATGATCCGCTGGGCGGCAGGATGCTTGGCGATGTAGATGGCGATGGAAATATTACGTTGCGAGATGCTATGTTTATATTTCAGGCTAAAGCAAATAAGAGAACATTGTCAGGTGTTAGTGCATTGTGTGCGGATACTGATAAAGATGGTAAAATTACATTGCGAGATGCTATGTTTATACTACAATATAAAGCAAACAAACGCGATGCTGATTTCAACATAAAGTAATATGTACATATAAGCGAGGAGGTAGCAATGAGAAAGAAAATCGCTCTGCTGTGTGCCATAATAATGATGGTTACGACGATAATGCCATCGTTTACTGTGGCTGAAAGCGAAAAAGAGGCACAATTCAAAATTGGAACAAGTGCCGGGACACTCACATATGCCGTGGGAGATACGGTAAGTGTTATTGCTAAACTGACTTCATCCAAAGATATCAGTACTATGACGACAGTTATGCTGTATGATAGCACGAAACTTGAATTGGATGCAAGTTCTATAAAGGCTAACAGCGTTTTGCTTGGTACGCTTATAGACACATCGATAGATGGAAGAGTAGCTATTACTGCGTCAGATAGCACTACTGAAAACCCCATGCATATTGATGGTGAGATATTTACTGTAAACTTTACCGTGAAGAAAGGTGCAGTAGGGAATACGGTAATAAAACTCAGTGCGGATGAAATGTATGATGGAACTATTGATATAAATCCGATTACATATGATGAAGCTTCCGCCACTCTCACCATCGTCAACCCCTGCACGGGCATAAAGCTGGACAGGGACACGCTGACCATAGCCCGCGGCGAAACGGCTACGCTTACCGCAACCGTTGAACCCGCCGATACTACCAATACGATAGTTTGGAGCAGCGAGAACGATAACATTGCCACCGTTGAGAACGGCGTTGTGACCGCCGTTGGATTGGGCGAAACCACCATAACCGCTGCCTGCGGAGACAAGACCGCAAGCTGCAAGGTCACCGTGACCAAGGCCACTATAGCCGGTACTGCCAATATATATACCAAGGAAGGATTTTTTTACGGCGCAACGCTCGGCGCAAGCCCCCTTATTACCAATGATGGCTGGGAGACTGCCATAACTACCATAAAGTGGTACCGCGATGGCGAAGCCGATTTAATAGCCACCGGAGATAAATATAAGATCGGTGAAAAGGATATTGGCAAGCAGCTTTATATAATAGTTACTGCTGATAAGTACACCGGCGAACTGAAGTCCAAGTTGACGGATGTTATCGAAAAAGCCACGAAGGATGCCCCCGCCAAGCCCATAATCGAAGCCAACGAGAACGTTATAACCGTTACTAACGTTGACCCAAATGCGGAATATATGCTGATGGGGGATGTTACTGACTTTAAGTTTGGCAAGGCGACTACGTTCAAGGTGAATTACGGCATGACTTACTATGTCATAGCTCGTTATCCCGAGACCGCTACCCATAAAGAGAGTGAGGAAGCTCAAAGCGATCCTGTTACTATTGACAAGGCCCCGCGCAAGCTGACCGTTACTGCGGGCGAAGGCGGCACGGTTGATGGTATTCCCGAAGACACCGTGCGCGAAGGCGACAAGATCGAACTTACCGCCAAACCAGGCGACTTTGACCACAAGTTCGTAAAGTGGGAAGCCAAAGGAGTCACCCTGACGGATGCTAACAAGCCCACCATAAGCTTCACCATGGGCAGCACGGACGTGACGGTAAAGGCTGTGTTTGCGGAGAAGAAAGCCGTAAGCATTGACTTTGACAAGGTTACCACCTTCACTTATGACAGAACACCGCACGCGCCCACCTATGGCCCCGACAGCTATGACAACATGAGCGTCAAGGTCGAATATTTTGCGCGCGGCGGCAACGTGGCGCTGGAGGGAGGAAAGCCCACCAACGCAGGCAAGTACACCATGCGGGTGACTTATACGCCCGACAACGCTAATTCTGAGTGCAGGACCACCGATGCAACCTGTGACTTTGAAATAAAGCAGGCCGACCAGACTGCGCTCGTGCCTATTGTAAAGGTTATAAATTCCTACGGCTTCACGGTGGAAAACTTTGATAAAAACCAGCAGTATGCAATCAAAACCACCAATAACACCCCCGAAGCAGCCGAGTGGAAGAACGGCAGCGAGTTTACGAACCCCGTTACCGGCCTTAACCCCGCGACTGTTTATTATGTGTTCACCCGCAAGGCGGGCAGCAAGAACTATAACCCCTCTCCGGCAGTCTACGCAACGGTAACGACTGCGCACACATATAAGTGGGAAGTTGAAGGCTCCGGCGTTGTCGGCGTGAATGTGCGCGTTGGCGGAACGTTGCCCGAAAGCCTGACAGGTACAATAAAGAATGAAGGTACTGGTACTATTACCAACATTAAGGCTGCCCTGAGCGGCGAAAATGTCGATAATTTTAAGCTTGATGCAGTGTCCACAGAACTTGCGAGCAACGGTACACTTAACATAATCGTAAAGCCGCAAGGAATCACGACCGATAATAAGGGAAGTTACAACGTAGATGTAAAAGTAACGGCGGACGAAGTAGAATATAAAATTATCTCCTTCGTTATAAGTGTTGTCGAGAAGGATCCTGTTATCATCACGGGCATAGATGACAAGACCGTTACCTTCAACGGAAAAACGCAGGGAATAGACCTGAGCAAGGCTAACATCAGTGGCGATGCCGTTGATGTTAGCAAGCTGACCGTGACTTACACCAAAGATGGTAAAACCGTTGCTGAACCGCGCGATGCCGGCACGTATGACGTGGCGATAAGCTACGAGGATGCGGACTACATCGGCAGCACAACTGCGAAGCTTATAATAAATAAGAAGGATGTTACCCTGACCGGCCTTACAGTTGATAATAAAGACTATAAAGGCGATACGGTAGCGTATGTGCATTATGACAAAGCTACGCTTAAGGATAAAATAGAAGGCACCGATGTCAACTTCGATACGACGGGCATTGTTTTCGAGTTCGAAGACAAGAACGTTGGTGAGAACAAGACCGTTAAGAACACCAAGCCCATAACCCTCACCGGTGCGGATGCGAACAACTATAACCTGATCAACCCCTTCGTTGAGCTGAAGGGTACGATTACCGCCCTGCCCGCAACCGTTACCCTGACCGTTGCCGACAAGATCTACAATGGCATTACCGACGACGCGAAGGTCACCATGAGCGCGTCCGGCATTATCGCAGGCGACGATGTGCAGCTTGTTGCCACGAAGGGCGTTTATGCCACCGCCGGTGCGGGCGACAACGTGGAAGTAACCGTGACTTACACCATTTCCGGTGTAGACAAGGATAACTACAGCTACAGTATCGCCGACAAGGCTTACGGTAAGGTTGAAAAGAGGGAACTCACCGTTGCAATTATCGCGCCCGCCGCCGTTACCTATGACGGCAATACGCATGAGGTGAGCGGCGTTAAGGATAATGGCCGCGTTGAGGCGGATAAAGGCAAAACGCTCTATACCCTTACCTATAACGGCAATGATGCGCTTCCCATTGACGCAGGTACTTACAGCGCAACCGCCAAGCTGACCACCGAGGGCAGCAAGAACTATAACCTGAAGGCAAATACCGTTGACCTCGTTATCAACAAGGCCGGCATGAGCGCGACCAATAAGGAATACACCGTTGCATTCATGCTTGCCGGCGCGCAGACCCGCCCGCTGAGCGATTTGCAGCTTGCTCCCGCCAACGTAAGCGGCAAGTGGAGCGTTACCACCGGAACTAATGAAATTCTTGACGGCGAAGCTAAGATAGATGGCGAGAACCTCGTGTTCACCGTCAAGTCCGGCCTTACCACTGCGGACATCGGCAAAAAGGTTGAGTTGACGCTCACCTTCACGCCCGACAAGAACTATAACCCCGTCACCGCCACCGTTACCGTGACTTTGGCGCAGGATACTTACACCAACAGCATCGTTGGCACCCTGCCCACTCAGGTGAAGCTGGGCGAAGCGCTTGACCTAAGCGGCGTAAAGCTTGTTACCAAGTTCGGCAGCGGCGCACCGGACCAGACGCTTGACGTTACCGATTCCACCAAGGTTGAAGTGACCTCCACTTACAACCCCGCCGCAATCGGTGAAACCGCTCTCGGCTTCAAGACCGTAACCTTCACCGATAAGGCGAACGGCGGCATAACCTATACCCACACCTTCACCGTTGTGGACGTGCTTGAAGGCGTTAAGCTTGCAGCTGACCAGATAGAGTACAACTATAAGCTGAAGGAAGCGACCACCATCGGCTTCGACGGTAAGATACACGCCGTGTATAAGTCCGGCGCAAAGAAGGCGCTGAATCATGCCGATGTTGTACTTACCATGAGCGACGGCACGGTAGTTGACAGCGCGAAGGAAGCGCGCCTGCTGAACACCCTTGGCACCGCTACCATAACGCTTACCTATACCGAAAAGTATTTTGACGGTACAAGCGATAAGCAAAGCATTGATATAACCGTTTCCGTAACAGCAGACCCCGTTAAGCCGGATGGTAAGCCCAATGCCGAGGGCTTCGCGGTTACGCCGATACCCGATGCGGGCAAGGAAATGGAATATAAGGACGGCGCAGGGAACAATGTGGAGCCGGAAAATGTGCAGGGCAAGCTTGCCGATGCCGCACCGGGCGCGCTTGAAGAGGAAGTGAAGAAGAACCCCGCATTCAACAATGTCGGCAACGGCGATGTTGTGTATGAAAACATCAGCTTTAAGGATAACACAGGCAAGCCTGTAACGTTTGCAAACGGCAAGATGCAGGTGACCGTGCCATACCCCGCCGATTCCGATAAGGGCGACGAATTTGTGATGCTGATACCCGACGGCGAGGGCAAGATGAAAGCCATAGTGCCGCAAAAGACCGCGGGCGGCTTGCAGTTTGAAATAGAAAACAGCGATGTGACATTTGCCATAGGCTGGTACACTCCCGCGCCTTCACCCGTACTGCCCACCGAGCCTGAAAGGGATCCTGAGGATAACTTCTGGAACGAGGTTTACTGGACGCTCCTTCGCAGCGGACAGGGCAGCGTTATAACCGCCAATGCCGGCTATTACGACAGGGTGCCGCAGGGCGTGCTCCGCGCGGTGGACATAAGCGGCAATACGCTTATAATCAACTCCGCATTCGGTGTGCAGGTTGTTGTGAACCCCGGTGCGCTTGAAAAGCTGGGTATGTACCGCTTCTATTATCCCATCAGCTATCTGAAGGAAATGCTCAAGGGCAGCAGCGTTATAAGCGGCAGCGGCACAACGGGCATTACCGTGGGAGTGCTTATGCCTACAACGGGCGACGCAACCGTGGTTGAGCATCCCTATACCATGACCCCTGCCACCGCGGGCATTATCCCGGGCCTTGAGAGCGCGGCCAATGCCCGCCCCGTGATAGACAATGCGGACGGCGTAAGCGTGCTGGATGGCGCGCAGCGCAACGACGGCGCGGTAATAGGTGGCGGCATGCTTATCGGCCTTGGCCTGCTGGCGCTGCTCGGCGCGGCATATGTGACCATGCGCAAGCGCGGCAACTGATATTAACTGAACATACCCGAACCTTGGGGCCAAGCGTAACAAACTTGGCCCCGAATAATATTCGGATCAGGAGGGGGGAACACATATGAAAAAGAAACTGCTTTGCCTTATGCTTGCCGCGCTTATGCTAACCAGCGTGTGCGCCTTTGCGGAGGGCGAGACAACCGAACCTGAACAGACGATAGAGCCCGAACAGACCATTGAACCAGAGCAAACAACGGAAGCGGAGCGGACTGCCGCGCCCGAACCGGATGCGGAGGATGCCCCGCTGATAGACGTGGACGCAACGCCCGCGCCGAGCGGGAACGAAACTATTGAAATCCCCGCCGAGCTGGACGGCGTGTTCCAGTTTGGCGATTTATACGGCGAGCAGCTAAGCCTTGACTTTGAGCAGAACCTGCCCGCCAGAGCAGCAGTCTTTGCCGATGAAACCGACGACGGCAGCTTTACTACCGCCAAGCGTGCCACCTTTGCCGCCCGTCTGCGCGATGCCATACTCAACCTTACCCCAAGCATAGACCTGCGTGATCTTAATATAATCTATGATGGGGACAAACCGGAAGGGCAGCGCCCTAACTATACTGGACTCAACAGCACGATATCCGCCGTGCTGAACAGCGTGCCGCAGTCTTTCGTATGCGCAAGCGATAGTATAAAATACTCATATTCCATCGAAAACGGCAAGCTTACACTGCTCAGCCTTGGCCTTAAAGCAGATGCGGCTTCCATGCGCGCCGATTACGACAGCGAAAAACATGCCGTGCTGAATAGTCTGTTTCCCAACGGCACTTCCGGCATGAGCAAAACCGAAATTGCCTTGGCGATACACGATTACTTAGCCTTACATACGCGCTATGACTATGCAAGCGGCTCAAAGGATAACCCGAATATGTATAATGCCTACGGCGTGCTGGTGAACGGCCTTGCCGTGTGTCATGGCTATGCGCTGGCGTATATAGATCTGCTCAGGGAAGTGGGCGTGGAAAGCTACTTTGTATCCTCAAAGAATATCAACCACGCTTGGCTCATAATCGAAACCGAAAATGGATGGTATCATTCCGACGTTACATGGGATGATCCGAATTTGGAAGCGAACGATTATACAAATGATAGCGACTACATGGGGCTTTGCCAGCATGATTATTTCATGAACACCGAAGCTAATATAAGGGCGAGCCATTTCAAAAATGCAACATATGATGCTACCACGAGCGTTTTGTTTGATTCAACGCCCATTGCAGCAGTGACAGCGCATCCCAATTCCGGCTTCTGGCAAGATATATATTGCGGCATGGCATATATTAACGGCAAATGGTACTATAACGACAGCAAGCTTTGGAAGCAGACCGTCAACGAAACGGTGGTTCGGCATACGATAGGCAAAATCTACTCAACGCCCTACGGTACGGAGCGTCAGGCTAATGATGTTATTGCCGAAAATGCAACAGCCTTTGCCGTGGTTGACAGAAGCCTTGTTTACGGTAGGTTCAGCACACAGTCTGTTACGGATGCCATAATGTGCTACGATACCGCCACCGGCGCGGCAAGGAAGCTTGCCGATGTTGCGGGCGATACCATGGTGACTGAAATCGCCGCGGGCAGGCTCAATCTAAATAATATGTTTTACGGGCGCGGCACGGTGGTGTATACGGATATGAACTACCAACTTCATACCGTTAATCCCAAAGAGGTCCCCGGCAAGGGCGATGTAAACGCGGACGGGAAAATAGACATTGCGGACGTTATACTGATATGCAGGTATATAATGGGTGATGTTGTGCTGAGCGGCACCGAATTTGCCGCTGCGGACATAAACAATGACGGCAAGGTGAACGCGGCGGACGGCGTGCTCCTTTGCCAAATGATTTCGGAAGGAAATGAATGATGAAGCTTAAAAGAACCATTGCGGCGCTTGTCGCGCTTGCCGTAATAGCCGCGTGCGCAGCGTCGCTTGCCCTGACCGGCGATGTTGATGGGGATGGCGCAATAGGCGTGAAGGACGCCGTGCTTTTGTGCCGGGCCATTGCGGATGGCGGCGCGGGCGCGAACGACATGCTCAGCATGGATGTTGATGCTGATGGGCGGCTCACCGTGGCAGATCTTGCCTATATCTGCCGCGCCATAATGGACAACAGCGTGGTTTTCCCGCGCGATGCGCAGAACGCCGCATACAGCAAGGATGTTAAATAGAAACTAAGCATATAAAAAGCCCGCCTTGACACAGGCGGGCTTTTAGTTGTTTGCTCAGTATCCCATTTCGGAAAGCATCATGTCCGCAACGGTGGCTATTGCGCTGTTCGCGCTCAACGTGGCCACGGCGTAATGCAGCGTGCCTATGTCGGCTGTGTGCTTTGCGTATGCGCGGCCCTCGCCGTATTTGTTCAGCATCAGCTCGTTTATGGCAATCGCGTCCACTTGGCCCTTGTCCAGCGCGTCAAAAAGGTCTGTATACGATGCATAGCCGGTTATGCTTGCCGTGTCGTAGCCGGAATCCTTATAATCGCTGTAATAGCTGAAAAGCAGGTTCCTCGTTGCGCCGGACGGCACATATAAGTTTGAACTGCTTGCAGACTGTATGCAGCCCACCTTCAGCTTGCTCATGTCCGCGTTCTCGTTGCCGGGCTTAACCAGTATGTAGCACGGGTCGTCATAATAAGCGCGGGAGTAGGCGTATGCGGCGTTCGCGCCGCGCGGCATAAGGCATATTGCTGTGTCTATGCTGCCGTCCCTCAGTTTTGCGCCAACGCTCATGCTTGTCACCTCAACTGCTTCAAGCGCGGGAATATCCCCCGTGTAATCATCGGAGTTGGACATTATGCGTTCCGCCAGCGCCTGAGCTATTTCCCATTCAAGCCCCGTTCCGTCCTCCGCAAGGCCGGGCACATCGTTGCGCAGGCCAACGCGCAGCACGCCGTTGTTCCAAACGTTGGCAATCTCCGCGCTGTTCATCAGCACCGGCTCTGGCCTGAGCAGCAGCGCCAGCAGTATGACTGCGGCCGCAGCACCGGCTATTATCAGCGCACGGCGCAGCTTTTTTCCCTGCTCGCCCTTCAGCATTATGACCGGGCGGGTATGTTTTTTCCTTATGCGGCGGTTTCTGCCGCTAAAAAACGAACGTATCTTCATATATAAATTATACAGCCTGCGCCCCACGTTGACAAGGCGGCTGTGTGTGGGATATAATTCATTATTGGTCCAAAACTGTAAACATTTAAGGAGATATACGATACATATGAAGAACCTTACTTCCGATCAGCTCAGGTCGCTGTACCTGAAATTCTTTGAAGAACGGGGCCATAAGGTCATTCCTTCCGCCTCGCTCATTCCCGAAAACGATCCTTCCGTTCTGTTCACCACGGCCGGTATGCATCCCCTTGTGCCCTATCTTATGGGGCAGGAGCATCCCGCGGGCAAGCGCCTTACGGACGTGCAGAAGTGCCTGCGCACGGGCGATATTGACGAGGTGGGCGACGCGAGCCACTGCACCTTTTTTGAAATGCTTGGCAACTGGAGCCTTGGCGATTATTTTAAGCATGAATCAATAGCGTGGAGCTATGAACTGCTCACCAGCGAAGAATGGCTGGGCATAGATAAGGACAGGCTGTATTTCACCTGCTTCGAGGGCGACGAAAATGCCCCGCGAGATACCGAATCGCACGATCGTTGGGTGGAAATGGGCGTTGACCCCAGCCATATATTCTATCTTGGCGCAAAGCATAACTGGTGGATACCCGGCAACTCCGGCCCCTGCGGCCCGGATACGGAGATTTTCTTCGATACCGGCAAGCCCAAGTGCTGCCCTGAGTGCAACCCTTCCTGCGACTGCGGCAAGTACCTTGAAATATGGAACAACGTTTTCATGCAGTATTATAAGGACGCCGAAGGCAACGTGACCCCGCTTGCCAAGCGCAACGTGGATACCGGCATGGGCCTCGACAGGACCATTGCAACGCTTCAGGGCGCGGAAAGCGTATACGATACCGATGGCTTCGCCCCCATAATTGCCCGCATTGCGGAGCTGAGCGGCAAGAATTATAATGACGACGAAGCCACAAAGAAGGCCTTCCGCATAATTGCGGATCATATAAGGAGCGCAACCTTTATACTGGGCGACCCAAGGGGCGTAACCCCGTCCAACGTGGACCAGGGCTATATTCTGCGCCGCCTTATCCGCCGCGCGATACGCTTCGCCATGCAGATAGGCATACCGGAAAACAGCCTTTCCAAGGTTGCCGAGGCCGTTATAGAAAGATATTGCCATGTGTATCCCGAACTCAAGGAAAATCAGGAAAAGATAACCACAGAGCTTGCAAAGGAAGAAGCCCGCTTCCAGCATACCCTAAAGAAGGGCATGAAGGAGTTCGAGCGCATGAAGGGCAGCTTTGCGGAGGGCAAAATAGACGGCGTTACCGCGTTCCATCTTTATGATACGTTTGGCTTCCCGATAGAGTTTACAGAGGAAATGGCCCGCGAAAACGGCCTTACCGTAGACCGTGCGGGCTTTGAGGCCGCGTTCAGTGAGCATCAGAACAAGAGTAAGCAGGGCGCGGAGCAGCGCTTCAAGGGCGGCCTTGCCGAAGCAAACGAGGTTACCGCGCGGCTGCATACCGCAACGCATCTGCTTCAGGCTGCGCTGCGCAAGGTGCTTGGTGACGGCGTTGCGCAGAAGGGCAGCAACATAACAACCGAAAGGCTCAGGTTCGATTTCAGCTTTGAGCGCAAGATGACTCCCGAAGAGGTCAAGGAAGTTGAAAAGCTGGTCAACGAAGCCATTCAGGCGGACGTACCCATAACCTGCGAGGAAATGACTGTTGACGAAGCCCGTACGCAGGGCGCAATAGGCCTTTTCGGCGATAAGTACGGCGAAAAGGTAAAGGTGTATACCATGGGCAAATATTCAAAGGAGATCTGTGGCGGCCCGCATGCCAGCCATACAGGCGAGCTGGGCACGTTCAAGATAAAGAAGGAGGAGGCCTCCGGTGCCGGCGTGCGCAGGATAAAGGCCGTGCTGCAATAAGGCGATGAAGGATAATTCCGCGCAATGGTTTGAATACGATTGGCCGCTTGACGGGGCGATGGCGCGCTTCGGCGCGGACATGGCGCTGATAGATGCCGACAGGGCGGCGCGCCCGCTGCTGATGTATGTAAGCTGCCAAAGCCGCAGCGAAAAGCGGGAAACGCTCAGCGCGATAGAGCGCAGCATAGCATCGGGCGTTAAGGATAAGCTGATAAAAAAGCTTGGCGCACTGTATGCGGGGTATATAGAAATAGACGCGCAGATACAGTATTATTTCTATATTCACGATGCCGAGGAATTCGAGCGGGGCGAAACCATTGCCGAAAAAACGCCGCTTATGGACTGCACTACGGGGCTTGCGGACGAACCGGATTGGCTCACATATAAAACCCTGCTTTATCCGGATGCCGCAAAGCTGCAAACGGAGCTTAACCGCGACCATATAGCGCTTATGAAAAAACACGGCGACTGCATAAGTGCAGTCCGCCGCGTTACCTTCACGGTGTATTTCCCGACCGAAAGCATAATGCTCAATTTTGCGGAGGCTGCACGCAAGGCGGGTTTTGCCTATGCCGGGCCTAACTATTCGCCGGAGCGTGAATTGGCCTACGGGGCGGACATTGTGCGCCTGAGCTCGCTTAAAAAGGCGGATGTGGATACGCTTACGACGCGGGTGATAAACCTTGCCGCGCAATACGGCGGGGAACTTGGCGAATGGAGCGCGCCTATAGTTGACCGCGGCGGCCCGCTGAACGCAATATAAGGGATAGCTAATGATAAGGCTTACGGACATTGACGAATCGAACTGGCTTGAGGTTGCGCGGCTCAGCGTGGGCGAAGCGCAGCGGCGCTTCCTTGCGCCGCCCATCGGCATAATCGCGCGGGGCTATGTTTACCGCGATTGCAATGCGCGCGTGATAGGCATTTGCAATGATGCTGAGATGGTCGGCGTTGCACTTGTGCGGGACTTTATCGATGAACCCGTTGGCTATGACCTTCAGCAGTTCATGATAGACGAGCGGTTCCAGAACAGGGGCTACGGCACGGCCGCGCTGGAGCTGATACTTGCTCAGTTGAAGGCAGAAGCGCGCTTTGACCACGTTGAGGTATGCGTGAAGAAGGACGATGCCGCCGCGCTGCATGTTTATGAAAAAGCCGGCTTTGCCGACAGCGGCTACGTGGACGAATCCCTGCCCGATTGCGTGAACCTTATATGCTATTTAAGGTGAAATGATGGTTTACCGCCGTACACCACGAATGATGTACGGCGGTTTTGTGTTGCTTATAGGCCTGCGACTATTTCCGCTATCTGCACGGCGTTGGTCGCGGCGCCCTTGCGCAGCTGATCACCGCAGCACCAAAGGTTAAGCCCGCGCTCGTCCGTCAGGTCGTCGCGTATGCGGCCAACGTAGACCAGATCCTGATCGGACGTGTCGAGCGGCATGGGGTAAACGCGGTTCGCAATGTCGTCCGTAAGGCGGCAGCCCGCCGCGGCGGCTATCAGCTCCCGCGCACGCGCTACGCTTATTTTCTCCTTGGTGCGTATCAATAAGGACACGCTGTGGCTGCGGAATACAGGCACGCGCACGCATGTGCAGCTTACCTTCAGTTCGGGGCTGTGCAGTATCTTACGCCCCTCGTTTTGCAGCTTCATCTCCTCGCTCGTGTAGCCCACGAAGGCTTCGGAGCCTATCTGCGGTATCACGTTGTATGCTATCTGGTACGGGAAAACGCTTGGCTTAACGGCCTCGCCCGCGGCTATTGCCGCCGTTTCCTCGCTCAGCTCGCTTATGCCCTGCGCGCCCGCGCCGCTAACCGCCTGATAGGACGATGCTATTATGCTCTCTATCGGGCTTTCTTTGTTCAGCGCGTTCAGCGCCACCAGCGATATTATCGTTGTGCAGTTGGGATTGGCTATTATGCCGCGGTGCTTGCGCACGTCCCCGGGGTTTATCTCGCTTACCACCAGCGGCACGTCCTCATACAAACGAAACGCGCTTGAATTGTCCACGAATACCGCGCCAGCCTTAACTATTGCGGGGGCGAAGCGCATGGCAATGTCGTTCTCCGCCGCGCCAAGCACTATGTCAAGCCCCTCGAACGCATCCTCGCTCGCCTGAATAACCGTGTGCTCCTTGCCAATAAAGCTTATGCGCTTGCCCGCGCTGCCTGCGCCCGCAAGCAGTCTGAGTTCGCTTACGGGGAACTTACGCTCCTCCAGCACCTTCATCATCTCGCGCCCAACCGCGCCCGTTGCGCCCAGTATGCCTATTCTGTATTGCCTCATGCTATGCTCCTTATCCTATCGTGGCAAAGCTGCTGTACAGCACCCTTATTGCCTGCTCAAAATCCTTTTCTTCCACGCCTACTATAATGTTCAGTTCTTCCGGGCCCTGCGTTATCATGCGAATGTTCACGCCGTTTTCGCCGAGCGCCGCGAATATTTTGCCCGATATGCCGGGGCGGAAGGCCATCCTGCGGCCGACTGCCGCAACAACGGCCAAATCTGATTCCGTCTTTATATGGTCCGGCTTTATGCTCCGCTCAAGCTCGCCAAGCAGCGAATACAGGCAGTCCGCCACGCTCGCGCTGGACACTACCAGCGACAGGCTGTCTATGCCCGAAGGAACGTATTCAACGTTCACGTTGGCCTTTTCAAATATTTCAAGTATCCGCCTCAGCACGCCCGGCGTTGAGGACATGCCCGTTTTTGAAAGGGTTATCACCGTATATCCCTTCCTGCCGGCTATGCCCGTTATAAAGCTTCGGCTCTGCTCCTTGCTGTCGTCAATGTCGCGCATTATCATTGTTCCTGGGTGGTCAGGCTCGTTAGTATTGCGTATGTTGAGGGGAATGTTCTTCTCCCGCACGGGGAAAACCGCCCGCTCGTGCAGCACCTGCGCGCCTATGTAGCTAAGCTCCCTCAGCTCGCTGTATGTAAGCCTGTCTATATGCTCCGGATTTTCAACTATGCGCGGATCCGCCATAAGTATGCCCGAAACATCCGTCCAGTTTTCGTATACGTCCGCGTCAAGCGCCGCCGCCGCAAGCGCGCCCGTCACGTCGCTGCCGCCGCGCGTGAGCGTGAGTATGCGCCCGCCGGGGGCAATGCCGTAAAAGCCGGGTATTACCGCCCGCCTGTTGACTGCAATGCGCCTGAGCGCGGAGTAGCTTGCTTCTTCATCTATGCTGCCGTCCAGCGCGAATGTGAGCCACAGCTTTGCGTCAATAAAGTCATAGCCCAGCGCGTCCGCCAGCAGCCTTGCGGAAAAGTATTCGCCGCGGCTTACAAGTTCATCCTCACCTATGCCGTGCTGCATGCGCTCCCACAGCGCGTCAAATTCGGCCTCGAGCGGGGTATCAAGCCCAAGCTCGTCCCGAATGTCCAAATACCGCTGCTTCACCTGCTCAAATACGTCCCTGCAGGATACACCGTATTTGATGTGAGCATAGCAAAGGTATAAAAGGTCGGTTATCTTGTGGTCATCCTTGCTCCGCTTGCCCGCGGCGGAGACCACGATTATCTTCCTTGCTTCGTCGGCCCGTATTATGGCGCATACCTTGCGTATCTGCGCGGCGTCCGCCATTGATGAACCGCCGAATTTGGCAACCTTAAGCATTGTTTATATATCTCCCAAAAAAATAGAAAACAATCATTCGGCAATGGCCGCCATGAAGCCGCAGAAGCCTTCCTCGCGGCACATTGCGTGCGCCTGCTCAACGGAGAGCGGGGCGGTGATAACGGGCGCGCAGCCCTGCCTACGGGTATAATACCGCTGGTACGCGCGGGAATTATCCACCTGCGCACGGGTGAACGAATCCGTATAGAAGGCCGAGCAGCCTTCGGCTATCGCGCGGCAGTCCGCAAGCACGTTGCTACCCGTTGGGTATGCGCCCGCGCCCGCGCCAAGGAAGCTCTGTCCGCCCATATGCGCGGCGCAAAGGCGCATCATATTGCCGCATTCATATACGCGCGCTTCGCCCGCATCCACGCCGAAAAGCATGGGCTCCACCGCGGCGCTTATTGTGCCGAAGTGCCTTTCCGCATGGCCTATCAGGCGGCAGGCAAGGCCGTTTTCTTCAAAGAAGCGCATATCCTCCGCCGTAATATTGGCTATGCCGAAGCACGGCACATCGCTTTCGCTTATCGATACGCCGTAGGCTATGTTTGCGCTGAGCACCAGCTTGCGCCGCGTATCCAGCCCGCATACATCGGCGGTTGGATCGGCCTCCGCGTAGCCAAGGCGCTGCGCATCGCTCAGCGCAGCGGCGTAATCCATGCCGCGGCGGCTCATCGCGTCCAGTATATAATTCGATGTGCCGTTCATTATGCCACTTACGGATATTATAGCGTCCACGCTTGCCGCGCGGGCAAGGGAGCTGAGCCACGGTATGCCGCCGCCCGCCGCCGCAGTACAGCGCAAGGACACGCTGTTTTCGCTTGCAAGTGCGGTAAGCTCATCATAATATGCGCACATAAGCTGCTTGTTGGCTGTAACGACGTGCTTTTTAGCCCTAAGCGCAGCGCATATGTATTCATGCGCGGGTTCAAGCCCGCCCATGGCTTCAACTATTATGTCAGCGTCTGCTTCGTTAAGTATCTTATAAAAATCGCTTGTGACCATGCAGTTAAGCCCCTCAAGCGGCCTGCGCGCAAGCACGGCGCAAATGTTCAGCGAAAGCGGCCGCTCCGTAAGCAGCTCATAAAATCCGCGGCCGACGGTTCCGAATCCCAGCAAAGCAATGTTCATATATCAAAACTCCTTCCGTGCGGTACATTTATGGTTAAATGTACGTATACCAGATACATATGTTTTTATAATGGAGACAAATATACCACTGTTTGCCAAAAAACGCAATAGGCAGAATAAGTTTTTTCTGCGCCGCCGCATCGCATTACCTGATGCCGCAAATAATATATTATAAAAATGCAACCACTTCCGCCCGAAAACCGTTTATAATAGCGTATATGCCTTTTTACAAGGCACGAAAGGAGACATATGTTTATGAAAAAGACCATTGCGGCCGTATTGGCCATTATATTCGCGCTTGGCATGGTTGGCTGCGCCGCGAACGGAAACGGACAGGGCACGGCAGAAGCCGCGGAAAACCCGCTGGATGTGCTCAATAAAGTGTGGGACAGCTATACCGACGATGAAAAGTTCCCCGCCGCAGGCGGCGACATGAGCGAAGCGAACATGAAGGACGATGCGCCGGGCAACGTTGCGCTGGATGATGCGGATACGGTTGCATACCTCACCTCCTTCCCGGCGGACATGGTGGACAAGCTTGACGCCGCCGCCAGCCTTATGCACATGATGAACGCCAACACCTTCACCTGCGGAGCGTTCCGCCTGAAGGACGCCGCCGATGCGGACGCCGTGTGCACCGCCATACACGACGGGCTTAATTCCAAGCAATGGATGTGCGGCTTTCCGGACAAGATGGTGATTGCCAAGGTTAGCGGCTGCATAGTATCCGTATACGGCGCAGAGGATTTGGTGAACACCTTCCGCGATAAGCTGACCGCCGCCTATGAAAACGCGGAGATAGTTTACGACGAGGCGATAGCGTTCTAAGCGCAAACGAAGGGAGGGAGCAGTTCATGCTGTTTTCAAGCGCGGCATTTCTATATAGCTTTCTGCCGCTGACAATAGCGGTGTATTTTCTTATGCCGCGGCGGCTTAAAAACGCGGCGCTGCTCCTGATGAGCCTTATATTCTATGCCTGGGGAGAGCCGCGTTACGCAATACTGATGCTGCTTTCCGTTACGCAGGGCTATATATTCGCGCGGCTTATAGGCAAAAGCCGCGGAACGAAAAAAGCAAAGGCATATCTTATAATAAGCCTCGTGCTGAGCCTTGGCATGCTTGGCGTGTTCAAATACGCCAACTTTTTTGCGGAAAGCTTCGCCGCGGTATTCGGCCTCAAAATAGCCGCGCTTAACATTGCCCTGCCCATAGGCATAAGCTTTTATACGTTCCAGCTTATAAGCTACGTTATAGACGTTTACCGTGCGGACGTTGAGCCGCAGCGGGATTACGTTGCGTTTGCGGCGTACATATCCATGTTCCCCCAGCTTATTGCGGGGCCGATAGTGAGATACAGCGATATTGAAGCGGAGCTTACCGCGCGCGCATACGGCGCGGACAAGGCCGCATACGGCGCAAGGCGGTTCATATTGGGCCTTGGTAAAAAGGTGCTTATTGCAAACGTGCTTGCGGAGCTTGTGAACGCATTCAAGGCAAGCGGCGAAAAATCCACGCTGTTTTACTGGGTATATGCCGCGGCGTACATGCTGCATGTGTATTTCGATTTTTCCGGATACAGCGACATGGCGATTGGCCTTGGCGCAATATTCGGCTTCACATTTCCCGAAAACTTCAATTATCCCTATATTGCCGCAAGCATAACCGAATTCTGGCGCAGATGGCATATGTCGCTGAGTTCGTGGTTCAGGGACTATGTATATATCCCCCTTGGCGGCAGCCGCGTGAAAAAGCCGCGCGCGCTTTTGAACATTGCAACAGTATGGATGCTTACGGGCCTATGGCACGGGGCGGACTGGAACTTCGTTATGTGGGGGATAATGTTCGCGGCGCTGCTGATCGCGGAAAAAACGCTGCTTTTAGGCTTTATCAAAAAGCACAGAGCAATAGGGCATATATACACGCTGTTTTTCGTTATGCTGTGCTTCATCATGTTTGACGCTTCGGGCGTTAAGGAAGGCTTTGAGACGATTGCCGCGCTGTTCGGCGCAAACGCGGCGGATAATACGGAGGCTTTATATTACCTTAGAAGCTACACCGTGCCGCTTATAATAGCAGCGATCGGCGCAACGCCGTTACCTAAGCGCATAAAGGCGAAGCTTGAAGCCACGCGCGTTGGCGGGGCGATAATGGCGATAGCGGAGCCTGTGGCGCTTGCGGCGCTGCTTTGCCTATGCACGGCGTATTTGATAGACGGGTCATTCAACCCGTTCCTGTATTTCAGATTTTAGCGGAGGGGAGAGCATATGCGTACCAAGCTTAAAAGCATACTTACCGTTGCGCTTGCGGCGGCAATAATATTCGGCTTTGCAATATGGGGAACGCTTAAAAAGGACGACGCGCAATCCCTCAGCGAAAGGCGCGCGCTGGCAACAATGCCAAAGCTCAGCATAGACAGTGTGCTTTCCGGCAAGTTTATGAGCGAATACGAACAGTATAAGCTGGATCAGTTCCCGCTGAGGGACGCCTTTCGCACGCTGAAGGCCGTAAACACATACTATGTATTTTCCCAGCGCGACAATAACGGCATTTATATAGTTGACGGCATAGCGAGCAAGCTTGACTATCCGTTAAATGAAAGCAGCGTTGCCCATGCGGCGGAGCGGTTCGGCTACGTTTATGATAATTATCTTGAGCCAAACGGCATAAAGGCGTATTTAAGCCTTGTTCCGGACAAGAACTATTTTATGGCCGATGCGAACGGCTATCTCGGCATAGACTACGACAAGCTGAAGGATATGCTTACGGTGGATATGGCGTATGCGGAGTATATAGACATATTCGGCACGTTAAGCATAGAGGATTACTATAAAACGGATCTTCACTGGCGGCAGGAGAGGATACTTGACACGGCAAAGAAGCTTGCCGAGGGCATGGGCGCGGACGATGCGGCGGAATACACCGCGGCGGATGCGGATACGGACTTCTACGGCATATATTATGCGCAGAGCGCGCTGCCGCTCAAGCCTGACAAAATGTATTACATGCAGGGCGGGAGCATTGAGGATTATACCGTATATGATTACGAGAGCGGAAAATACGTTGGCGTATACGACATGGAAGCGCTCGGCGGGCGCGACCCGTATGAAATGTTCCTACATGGGTCAAAGTCCATACTGACAATAGAAAATCCGAACAGCAAAAGCGGACGGTCGCTTATAATGTTTAGGGATTCGTTCGCTTCAAGCATTGCGCCGCTTATTGCGGAAGGGTTCGACAGGGTCACGCTTGTAGACATTCGCTACGTTGCGCCGGAGCTGCTGGGGCGGATGATAGATTTCACACAATATACCGATGCGCTGTTTCTATACGGCACGGGGGTTATAAACAACAGCGAAACAATAAAGTGAAGCTTACATGGGGCCGCGTGCGACAACGCGGCCTTTATGCTATAATATGGAAAATAAATCGTAACAGCGGAGGATGAACCTTTATGGATATACACGCGCTGGTGGAAGCGCAGCATAAATATTATCAGTCCGGAGCGACAAGGCCGGTGGAGTTCAGAATAGAGGCGCTTAGGAAGCTTCAGCGGGCCATACGCGCGAACGAAAAGCTGCTTGCGGATGCGCTGAAACAGGATTTGAACAAATCCGAAACGGAAAGCTATATGTGCGAAACGGGCATGGTGCTGGAAGAACTTAGTTACCATATAAAGCACGTTGCCAAGTGGGCCAAGGAAAGGCGGGTCAAAACGCCGCTTGCTCAGTTTCCGGCAAAAAGCTACATTTCGCCCGAGCCTTACGGCGTGGCGCTCATAGTATCGCCATGGAATTACCCCGTGCAGCTTTGCCTGAATCCGCTCATCGGCGCAATATCCGCGGGCAACTGCGCCGTGGTAAAGCCGTCCGCCTATGCCGCGGCGACAAGCGCCGCCATAGCCAAGCTGATAGGCGACACCTTCCCGCCGGAATACATTGCCGCCGTTGAGGGCGGCAGGGCGGAGAATCAGGCGCTGTTTGAAGAAAGGTTCGATTATATTTTCTTTACGGGAAGCGTGGAGGTGGGCAGAACCGTTATGCAGGCGGCGGCAAAGCATCTTACCCCGGTGACGCTGGAGCTGGGCGGCAAAAGCCCCGCAATAGTGGACGAAACGGCGGATATAAAAACGGCCGCGCGCAGGATAGCCTTCGGCAAAGTGCTCAACGCGGGGCAAACGTGCGTTGAGCCGGACTATCTTTTGATACACCGCAGCGTTAAGGATGCGTTCATCAGCGCATATCGGGACGCGCTTGAGCAGTTTTTCCCCAACGGCGACATGCGGGACATGGTAAACATAATAAGCGAAAAACATTACAACCGCGTAAAGGGCCTTATTCATGGCGAAAAGATAGCCCTCGGCGGCACGTTTGACGACGAGCGCCGCTTCATCGCGCCCACATTGCTAAGCGACGTTTCGCCCTATGCGCCCGTTATGCAGCAGGAGATATTCGGCCCCGTGCTGCCCATGCTGTGCTTTGATACGCTGAGTGAAGTTATATCCTTTGTCAACAGCCGCCCCAAGCCCCTTGCGTTTTATATATTCACGGCGGACAAGGCCGCCGAGCGCAGACTGCTGGATAGCTGCTCCTTCGGCGGTGGCTGCGTGAACGATACCATAATCCATCTTGCCTCCTCCGCGCTGCCGTTCGGCGGGGTAGGGGAGAGCGGCATGGGCAGCTACCACGGCAAAAAAAGCTTCGATACCTTCACGCACGAGCGCAGCATAGTCAATAAATCAACCAAGATAGACCTCCCCATGCGCTACTTCCCGTACAGCAAAAAGAAGCTTAGAATAATAAAGATGTTTATGAAGTGAGAACAAAGCCCGGGCATCAGCTCGGGCCCTCTGTTTTTTTATGTAAAAAATCGAAAAACGGACGAGAAACACATGAACGAAAATTTCATGACGATGCCCAAATTTAGGCATTTTTTGACGATTAAACAGCTTGCGAGAAAATTGTGCAAATTGCACAATAATATATGAAATAGAATCCTGAATTTATACAAAAATTTACCTTGTAAATTTTTTGTGACAGGTATATAATCAAGTCAACCAATAAACCAAGAATAGGGGGATAAACCATGAAAAAACATTGGTTGACGGCCATAATTATGGCTGTACTGCTGCTTGCGCAGGCGGTTGCCGCTTGCGGCGGTGCGCTGGCAGAAGGCGAAGAGCATGTGCATACGCCGAGCGGATGGAAGCACGATGAGTTCACTCACTGGCGCGATTGTACCGAATGCGGTAAAACGCTGCTGAGTGAGGTTGGTGAGCATGTGCTGGAAGCAAACGACAGAGGAACCTACTCATGCGTATGCGGTTATGAGGAAGACCATCTGTATGATCCCGATACTACCCAGTGGGTATGCGACGAGATGACACTGACGGAGTTCCACTACCAGCCTTGCAAAGTATGCAGATTGCACCACGGCAACATAGAGGGACATGACTATCTCGAAACGCCGGACAGCAGTGGCAATTTTGTATGCGAAAAGTGCGGCTACAAAAGGAGCCACATAGAGCATAAATGGAGCAATGAGTGGACGGCAGTTCCAAATGAGCACTTCCATGTGTGCGAATACGAAGACTGCAACGTGCACGACAACGAAACCGCCGCTGCACATACATGGCAGGAAACCGAAAACGGTACATATATTTGCACGACTTGCGGATACGAGATAGACCATGAGCACGAAGCTGATACAGATTGGACGTATAACGCCGATAACCATTGGCACGCTTGCACGCATGAAGGCTGCGAATGGAACATCGATTTTGGCGTGCATACCATTGTCAACGGCAAGTGCAGCGTATGCGAATACGAAAAGCCGCATGAGCATAACTGGAAAGCCGAGTGGAAGTACGATGCGACCAACCATTGGCATGCATGCACCGAGGAAGGCTGCAATTGGACCAAAGACAAGGCCGAACATGAGTGGGGCCCATGGTACCATAGCGGAAATGAGCATTTCCGTTATTGTAAGAAGCTGTGTGGAGCTTCTCAGTGGGAGGAACACACGATAATAGATGCAGGCAACAACATATATAAGTGCACAACGTGTGGTTACGAAAGAAACCATAAAGACCATGATTGGGATGAAGAAAAATGGGAGTATAACGCCGGAAGCCATTGGCATGGATGCAAAATTGACCAATGCGTGAGCACCAAAGACGGAGCACCGCACACGTTTGTGAGCGATGAGAAATATGGCTGGGTATGCGAAGTTTGTGGCTATGTAAAGGATGAAACTGAGCATGAACATGTTTGGAGTAAGGAATGGGGCTATGATGAAGAATACCATTATCACAAGTGTGAAATTGAAGGCTGCGAAGCAAAGGAAGACTGGGAACAGCATAATTGGGTAGACAATGGCAGCTTTGAAATATGCGACAAGTGCGGGTGGCATAAATGCGTAGCGAGCGAGGAAATGCTGCATAACGACCAGTACCATTGGTATAAGTGCGCTTATCCCGACTGCGATTGGGTGGTCGGCTATGAAAAGCACCAAATGGTAGAAGATACCGAGAAGGGCGGATATGTCTGCACAGTTTGTGGCTATGAAAGAGACCATGAGCATGCATGGGATGGCAAGCTGTACTACGATGCTGAAAAGCATTACCTGGATAAATGCACTATCTGTGGCATATACAGATGGGACGAAGCCCACAGCATGTTCACGAATGTAATGGGAATTTCCGTATGTGCGGATTGCGGATACCATATACACGACTGGAGTGCAGATTGGGACAAGGATGAGACCCAGCATTGGCATGAATGCAGGTTCGACGGCAATATGGACAAAGAAGCTCCAGAGCAGATCGCGACGTTTGCAATAGCGGATGACAAGACGGAAAGCCATCTGCACGAAAGCTGCAAAGAAAAGGGCGCAGTTGCCGCGCATAACTTCGTCAACGGCGTATGCGAATGCGGTTACGAAGAACCGCATCAGCATAGCTGGAGCGACTGGGAGAATGTTGGAACCGGACATAAGCACCATTGTACTGCGGAAGGCTGCGACGCCGAGGAACAGTTCGATCACGAACTGGTAGACGGCAGGTGCGACAAGTGCGGCTACACCATGCACGGTGCAAAGAACGAATGGAAGTACGATGAAACTAACCATTGGCACGAGTGCCTGTTTAAAGGCTGCACCGAGATGCTTGACAAAGCCGAGCATGATTGGACTGATTGGGAAGGCGTAGCTACGGGCCATAAGCGCGAATGTAAGGTATGCCACTATGTGGAGAGTGTGGATCACGGCGAGGATGTTTACAATGCCGGCAAGTGCGAAATCTGCGGATTCACTATGCATGGTGCACAGGATGAGTGGAAGAACGATGAGAACACTCATTGGCACGAGTGCAAGTTCGCTGGCTGCGAAGAAAAGTTTAATGAAGAACAACATGTAATCATTGGCGGCAAGTGCAAGTGCGGATATGAGCAGAAGCATGAATTTAGCGACGAGTGGAGCAGTGATGAAACCCATCATTGGCATGCAAGCACGGTAGAAGGCTGCGGATGGACTTATGACGAAGCTGAGCATACTTGGGGCGAATGGATAGCCGAAGGCACATTCCATGAGCGCGAATGCACAGTATGCCATAGGGTGCAGCATGAGAATCATGATTTGACTGATGGCAAGTGCGAAATCTGCGGATTCACTATGCATGGTGCACAGGATGAGTGGAAGAACGATGAGAACACTCATTGGCACGGGTGCAAGTTCGATGGCTGCGAAGAAAAGTTTGACGAAGCTGAGCATACTTGGGGCGAATGGATAGCCGAAGGCACATTCCATGAGCGCGAATGCACAGTATGCCATAGGGTGCAGCATGAGAATCATGATTTGACTGATGGCAAGTGCGAAATCTGCGGATTCACTATGCATGGTGCACAGGATGAGTGGAAGAACGATGAGAACA
>ERZ1034719.267-NODE-267-length-34412-cov-7.593533_pt1 | contig 34412 bp, 28 predicted proteins | sample MGYA00520703_ERZ1034719 | MGnify/ENA primary metagenome ERZ1034719 (study PRJEB33766, sample SAMN09781716) | gut metagenome | biome: gut microbiome | host: Homo sapiens | place: Madagascar | study: EMG produced TPA metagenomics assembly of the PRJNA485056 data set...
GGGCAATTCCGCCCCGCCGGGGGAGGGGGAGCATAAAAAGAGACGTTAGGCGCGGCAGCGGCTCATTCGCGTTTGAGAGCCTGGCGGGTCTGTCGTCTCACAGTTTTGAAAAGCACTGATTCAAAAATAATTTCTGCCCCGAAAAACAAGAGAAAGGAGGGCGCGCATGAACGAAAAGCTCCTGCGATACCTGCTGGAACAGCAGCTTTTGACCGCGGAACAGGCGGACGAGCTGCGTCGTGCTCAGGAGGAAACGAACAAGTCCATCCGCGAGCTGATCTTAGAGCGCGCCATCCTGCCCGAGGAACAGGTCATCGAAGCCCTGTCCTCGCTGACCCGCACCCCCGTGGTGCACCTTTACGAAATGACTATCCCCATGGATGTCCGACAGGCGGTTCGCCCGGATATCCTGCGTACATATACAATGATGCCCTTCCAGTTTGATCCGGAGGACAGCGGCACGCTGTATGTCGCCATGAACGAGCCCATGAACATGAAGGGGCGCGACATGGTCGCCATTGCCAGCAAGTGTCGCATTAAGCCATTTTTAGCGACAACATCCGACATTCTCGTGACCATCGACCGCTGCTACGGCAGCGAGGAGATGCAGGAGGCTGCCGAGCTTTACACCCAGACCAACGAGCGGGAGAGCGCCTCTCTGGAAGATCAGGTCTTTCAGGAGGATGTCAACGCCTCCCCCGTGGTGGTGCTGGTGAACTCCCTTGTGGAGCAGGCGGTGCGCCAACGCGCTTCCGATATCCACGTGGAGTCCGGACCGGACAAGGTCCGGGTCCGCTGCCGAGTGGACGGCGTGCTGTACACCACCGCCACTTACGACCTGCAGCTGCTGCCCGCCATCATCGCGCGCATTAAGATCCTCAGCAATCTGGACATTTCCGAAAAGCGCAGACCGCAGGACGGCCGCTTTTCCATCCTGGTGGACCGCCGGGAATACGATGTGCGTGTTTCCACGCTCCCCACGGTCTATGGCGAAAAGTGCGTGATGCGACTGACGCAGAAAAAGGCGTTGCGCCGCAGCAAGCGCGCCCTTGGCCTGACGGGGTCGGAACTGGAAAAATTCGACGAGATCCTGCGCCATCCCAACGGGATCGTGCTGGTCACCGGACCTACCGGTTCCGGTAAATCCACCACGCTTTACACCGCATTGAACGAGCTGAACAGCGACATGGTGAACATCGTCACGGTGGAGGACCCCGTGGAGGCGAACGTGGACGGCGTGAATCAGGTGCAGGTGAATCCCAAGGCGAACCTGACCTTTGGCAACGCCCTGCGTTCCATTTTGCGTCAGGACCCCGACATTATCATGATCGGCGAGATCCGTGACCGGGAAACGGCGTCCATCGCGGTGCAGGCGTCCATCACGGGTCACCTCGTGGTGAGTACGCTGCATACCAACGACACCGCCAGCAGCGTCACGCGCCTGCTGGATATGGGTGTGGAAAGCTACCTCATCGCCGACGCGCTGACCGGCATCATCGCCCAGCGCCTTGTGCGCCGTCTTTGCCCCAACTGCAAGCGGCGGCACGTTCTTTTAGAGCATGAGTTGGAATATCTGGGACTGACGCCGAAGGAGAAGGACAGCGCCGAGGTTTACGAGCCGGTGGGCTGCCAGCGCTGCGCCGGTACCGGATATTTCGACCGGATCGGCATTTACGAGATCATGGAGATCACGCCCCGTATGCGCACGATGATCTCCCACCGCTGCGACACGGGCACGCTGCGGGAGACTGCCATCGCCGAGGGGATGCACACCCTCCGCGAAAGCGCCCGCCGCCTTGTGCTGGAGGGAACGACCTCCATCAGCGAGATGCAGCGCATCAGCGTTGAAAATGTGGCGGAAGAAACTCATCCTTTGGAGGACGGCGCATGATCGACCTGGAAACACTCATTCATGACGCGCTGGAGCGCAACGCCTCCGACATTCACCTCACGGTGGGGGAGCCCCCCGTTTTTCGGCTGGACGGCGAGCTGACCGACGTGGGGGAGACCCCCCTCACCGAGGAGGACACCGACGCCTATGTGCGCGAGCTCATCACGCCGGGACTCTTGGAAGAATTTCACGCAAAGGGCGAGGCAGACTTCGCCGTGACCTATCACGATTTGGTGCGTATGCGCTGCAACGTGTTCCGTCAGCGGGGCATGACGTCGCTGGCGCTTCGCCTGCTGCCGCTGCGCATTGCCACCGCCGAGGAATTGGGCCTTCCGCCCGTGGTGGTGGCGCAGGCGGATAAACCCCGCGGACTGGTGCTCGTCACCGGCCCCACCGGCTCGGGCAAAAGCTCCACGCTGGCGGCGCTGCTCGACCACATCAACCACACCCAGCGCCGCCACATCATCACGCTGGAGGAGCCGATCGAATACCTGCACGCGAGCGATCAATGTATCATCAATCAGCGCGAGGTGGGCGCGGACACCGGCAGCTTTGCCGCGGGACTTCGCGCTGCGCTGCGTCAGGACCCCGACGTGATCCTGGTCGGCGAGATGCGCGATCTGGAGACCATCTCCACCGCCATCACAGCCGCCGAAACGGGCCATCTGGTGTTCGGCACGCTGCACACCAAGGGCGCCGCCAACACCATCGACCGTATCATCGACTCTTTCCCCGCCGAGCAGCAGAACCAGATCCGCATCCAGTTGGCGGACGTGCTGGAGTGTGCCGTGGGCCAGACCCTCCTGCCGAAGATCGGCGGCGGCCGCACGGCGGTATTCGAGATCATGGTCGTCACCCCCGCCATTCGCAGCATGATCCTGCAAAGCAAGACCTTCCAGATCGTCAGCGCCATCCAGACCGGCAAGCGGTACGGGATGCAGCTTTTGGACGATGCGCTGGAGGATCTTGTCGACCGTCACGTGATTTCGCTGGAGACTGCCCTCGCCGCCGCCAACGAGCCTGATAAATTCAAGACAGGGCGGCAGACCTGAGAAAGGAGGGCGGCTCCATGCCCGGATTCAACTATACGGCGATCAACCGAAACGGAAAGCGCGTCCGCTCTTCTCTGGATGCGTCGTCCATCGAGACCGCGAAAAGCTCCCTTCGCGGCGCCGGTTATACGATTTTAGACATTAAGGAGCAGACCACCCTCAACCGCGATATCGAGATCCCGTTCCTCGGCAACCCCAAGGCGAAGGACATGGCGGTGTTCTGCCGTCAGTTCGTCTCCATCCTGCGGGCGGGTGTTTCCGTTGCCTCCGTGCTTGCCATGCTCGGGCAGCAGACCGGCAATAAAAAGCTGCGCGCCGCCATCCGCGAAATGCAGGCGGACGTGGAAAAGGGCGAAGCGCTTGCTACTTCCATGCGCCGCCATCCCAAGATCTTCCCCGCCATTCTGGTGAATATGGTGTCAGCGGGCGAGGCCTCCGGCAATCTGGAGGAATCCTTCCGCCAGATGGAGCTTTATTTCGACCGCAGCAAGCGCACCAAGAGCAAGGTGACCAGCGCCATGATCTATCCCTGCGTGCTGATCGTGGTCATGATCGTCGTGCTGATCGTGATGATGACGAAGATCATCCCCAACTTCCTCAAAACCTTTGAGGATATGGACGCGGAGCTGCCAAAGATCACGCTGGGCGTGATGGCGGTGTGCAACTGGTTCAAGGTCTGGTGGTGGGTGCCGCTGCTGGTGCTGGCGGCGCTGATCGTGGGCGGCGTCCTGTTTCACAGGACCGACAAGGGCAAGCACTTTTTCGGCTGGCTCGCCCGCAAGACCCCCGTGGTGGGCAACCTGACGGTGAAGACCGCCTGCGCGACCTTCTGCCGCACGATGGAGGTGCTGATCGGCTCCGGCCTGACGCTGACGGACAGCATGGACCTCGCCGCCAGCAACATGGGCAACATCTACTATCTGGAGGCCATCCACGACGCGCGCGGCATGGTCGCCGAGGGCACCCCCCTGCGGGAGAGCCTCGTGCGGACGGGTATTTTCCCGCCCATGGTGTCGAATCTTGTCGGCGTGGGGGAGGAGACCGGCGACCTGCAAAGCATGATGGGCAAGGTCGCCGACTACTATGATGAAGAAGTAGATGAGGCCACCAAAAAGCTCCTGAACCTGATGGAGCCTGCCATCATCATCTTCATGGCGGTCTTCGTCGTCATCATCGTGCTCGCCATCTACCTGCCGATGATCAACATGACCAAGGCATTCGACAAATATCTCTAAATCCGTATATCCAAGCCGTGTATTCAGGAGCGGGAGATAGGGGCCCGTGCCGCATGGCGATGATATAAAATCCGACGCAAAACAAAGAAAGGAAGAAAAATCCTATGAAAAAGTTTGGTTCCAAGTCCGGTTTTACCCTCGTTGAGCTGATCGTCGTCATCGCGATCCTCGGCATCCTCGCCGGTATCGCCGTTCCCGCTTACTCCGGCTACATCAAGAAGGCCAACGAGGCCGCTGACTATGCTCAGCTGGACGCCATCAAGACCGCCGTTGTCTTTGCTTCAACCGATAAGCAGGTTAAGGCGGGCAATACGTATACGGACATCGCAACAATTACCGTTACTAATGGTTCCGCTGTTGCTACGCCCGATGCTGCTGCCGTTACTGAGGATGATATTAAGGCTTATTACGATATTAGCAAATTCGCTTTCAAGAGCGACAACACCAAGGCAGTGTGGACGGCTACCGATGCAAAGTGGACGCTGAGCAAATAACTAATCCACCCCTACATCATCCCCAAGCAATTTGAAACAACGCCCTGCCCGCCCGGTATCCCTATCACCCGGGCGGGCGGGGGACACCCCTGACCTGACCAAAAAGGAGAGTTTCCCCCATGACCTGTCTTTTGCTGCTGCTGCTCTGGACGGCGCTGGGTCTGTGCGTCGGCAGCTTCTGCAACGTGCTGATCTTTCGCCTGCCGCGCGGGGAGGAGTTCGTGAAAACGCCCTCGCACTGCATGGCCTGCGGCCACCGTCTGCACTGGTATGAGCTGCTGCCGGTCGTGAGCTACCTTGCGCAGGGGGGGAAGTGCCGGGCCTGCGGGGAGAAGATCTCCGCCCAGTACCCCGTGGTGGAGGCGCTCAGCGGCGGCGCGTGGCTGCTCGCGGCGTGGCTGTATCAGGCCGAGCCGCTGCGCGCGGTGCTGTATTCGCTGCTTTTCTCCGCGCTCGTCGTCGTGGCGCTCATCGACTGGCGCACCTTCGAGATCCCCAACGGGGTGAACCTTGCGATCTTCCTGCTGGGCGCGGTGCAGCTTGCAGGCGATACCGCGCACTGGAAAACGTATCTCATCGGCATGTTCTCGGTGAGCCTTCTTTTCCTCCTGCTGTGGTTCGTGACGAACGGCAACGGCCTTGGCATGGGGGACGTCAAGCTGATGGCAGGGGCGGGACTGCTGCTGGGCTGGCAGCGCATCCTTCTTGCGATGATCCTCGGCAGCGTTTCCGGTGCGATCATCCACTCGGTCCGCATGAAACGCGGCGCGCCCCGCAAGCTGGCGTTCGGGCCGTATCTTGCCGCCGGGATCTGGGTCGCGGCGCTATGGGGCGACCGGCTCATCGCGGCGTACCTCGGTCTTTTTGGGCTGTAACACGGGAGAGAAACAGGGCAGGCGCGGACCTGCCCGCGAGAGAAAAACAAGAGCCTGTGGGAGGGGCAGAACCGTTCTTCGGGACGGCTGTGCCATTCCCACAGTCCGGGAGGGAACACTTATGAGCAAGCAAAAGCTGAGCGGCAGGGCGCTGGTGGTGCAGATCACCGAGCGGGAGATCCGCATCGCCCAGATGACGCTGGGCAGCGACGCCATTTCCGAGCGGGTCATCCTGCCCACGCCGCCGAACGCGGTCGAGGACGGTCAGCTCGTGGGGCTGGACGCCCTGCGGGACGCGATGGAGCCGGTTCTGCGGCAGGGGCTGTTCCGCCGCTGCCGTAAGGTGGTCTTTTCGCTCTGCTCCACGCAGGTCATCAGCGAGAGCGTCACCGTCCCCGCGGTGAAAAAGCAGCAGCGCCTCGGTCAGATGCTGCTGGCGAACATGGACGAGTATTTCCCCATTGACCCGGGCGAGTATCAGCTTTCGTGGGAGAGCGTGGGCGTTGAGGCGCGCGAGGACGCGCGTCTTCTGCGCGTGCAGCTCTGGGCGGTGCCGCGCGCGATGCTGCAGCGCTACTATGCCCTTGCCAACAGCATGGGGCTGAGCGTTGCCGCCGTCGATTTCTGCGGTCACAGCCACGCCACCGCCGTAGACGCGGACTTTGCCCTGCCAAAGCACGCGAAGTCCTCCGCGGATACGGACGACGGCGTCTGCCTCTATATCAACGCCGAGAGCGAGCTGTTGCTGCTGACCTTCGTCCACAACGGGCAGGTCAAGCTGCAGCGCCTGCTGCAAAGGGGCTATTCCCAGCAGGACGACCTCAATGAGGCGGGCATCGTGCTCGACTACTTCTCCGCCATGCCCGGCCGCGCCCGCCTGACGAGCGCCGTGCTTTCCGGCGGTCAGGCGAAGGAGGCGGGGCTTGCCCCGGCGCTCGCGTCGCTGCTGAATGTCCCCGTCGAAATGGCGGAGACCGACTACGGCGCGCAGTGGCTGCTCTGTCAGGGCGCGGCGCTCACCGCCCTTGACTTCGGCGACCCGGAGCTGAACCACATCACCGGTGCGCGCGCACCCATCAACCGCGCGTGGCAGTACGGTCTTGTGTTCCTTGGCGGCGCGGCGCTGACGGCGTCCGTACTGCTGCTGCTGACCTCCAAGCTGTCGTGGAGCACGGAGCTGGACGGTCTGCGCGCACAGCAGGACCGCCTGACGGCGCTTGCCCAGCAGAACGCTGGCTGCGCGGAGAACTACCACAACTATTCGAGTATGTACGACGCTTACAGCGCCGACTGGGACATCGTATTCGACTCCGTTCGGACATATAACGACAACCTTGAACTGGTGCTGGACGAGCTGGAGGCAAAGCTCCCCAAGAAGTCAACGGTGACCGCTCTGAGCACGACCGAGTTGTGTCTTGCGGCGCAGGTCGCCTTCCAGAACAAGGAGGACGCCGCTTATTTCCTCGTGGCGCTGCGCGACGTGCCCTTTATGACCCTCAACACCGTTTCCAGCCTGACCATCGGCCCGAAGGAAGCCTACTCCCCGGACAAAATGATCGCTGCGCTGTACGAGGAGGCGGGGAAGGAGTCCCCCGTGCCGGGCACGGAGGAAAGCGCAACGGATGGTACTGCGGAAAGCACAACGGATAGTACCGAGGAAAGCAGTACGGAAGAACCTCCCACCGAGGGCGGCTATTCCCTCGATGAGCTGTTCTCCAACGCGTCAAACGGCATCACCGGCAAAATGATCAAGGACGTGCTCCCGCTGCTGCGTGCCGCGGGCGTTGACGAAGCGACCATCCAGAAGATCGAAAGCTACGCCGACATGATGGAGAAGGTCGGCATGACCATTTCCCCCGATAACCTTGATTTCCTGCAAGGTCTGCTCCCCGGAGGCGGCGGCAGCAGTGGAGGCGGCACCGGCGGCACGCCGAGCAATCCCGGCACGACGACGCCGAGCACGCCGAGCACACCGAGCACCCCCAGCGTTCCGAGCCGTCCCGGCAATTCCGGCACGCCGGTCACGCCTACCACGCCCAGCAGCGGCACTACGTCCTCTGCTTCTGGCATTGAGTCTGTCGATATTGCAAAGCTGCGTCTCAGCCTGCAATACCTGAGCTCCAACCAGCTGGACGCTCTGCAAGCCGTCTACGGCCCGGTGCAGGCAAAGACCTTCTCGCTGGATGACCTGCGCAAGCGCTCCAATACCACTCAGGAGAAGAACGCGATCCGGTCCCTGCTGCAAAACGATCCTGCCGCCATGTATCAGTTTTTCCTGCTGATGCGCGAGGATATCGCCCGTGAGGAAAAGGATCAGATCCTGTACGACAAGATCTTTGACGACATTTGGAAAAACGCCGATCAGCACCGCATGTTCTATGAGAGCGACGATGTGATGCTGAACAAATATCTGCCGAACCTGCTGAATATCCTGACTGACAACAAGACGAATGTCAACGCAGCGATCGCGCTCATTCGGCAGAATCAGACGCTGAGCGGCAAGCTTGCGCTCCATCTTGCCAAGGAAATGGGCGAGATCAAAGAGGCCAATACCGCTCTGGATCTCGTGGCGCTCCAAAAGGAGATCAACAGCGGCGCGGCGTTCCAGCGGGATGCCGCCACTGTGGCCGCGGTCAACGCGCTGCTGCGGAAGGATCAGCAGACCTCCGGTACATCCGGCACCTCCGGCAGCACGGGCATGGATGAAAACGATCTGCTGATGTGGATCCTGATGAATCAACTCAAAAATCAAACCGGCGGCTCAGGCATCCCGGATATCTTCAACACCGGCGCTTCTCAGACGCAGAAGCCTGCCGACAACCGCTATTACCTGACGGTCGTGCTGACCTATGACGAGTCCTTGATCCAGGCGGAGCAGACGCGCAAGGGTCTGGACCGCGACGCCAAGGTTGAGAAAGTGGAGGTGGGCCAGTGAAAGTGATCGGTAGAAACTGGAAGGCTGTCCTGTCAGTCCTGCTCTTGTTGGCCGCCGTTCTGGTGTATGTTCTGGGCTACCGCCCCCGCAGTGAAGCTTACGTCATGGAGCGGGATCAGTTAAATGCTCAGATCACCGCGCTGCAAACCACCATCGTCGAAAACGAGATGTACAAGGACGTGCAGGATCAGCTTGAGCCGGCAGAGGCCGCGATCGAGGAAAGCCGCGCCGCGCTTTATGAGAACTTCCCCGCGGATATGAAGGAAGAAGATCAGATCCTCTACCTGCTGTATCTGGAAAAAACGCTGGGGACCGGCAGTAAGGAGCTGGGCTACACCCAGAAACTGCACGATATTTTCCTTCAGCGCTTCGGGAGCGGCGGCGACATCGAGTTTTCTTTCGGTGAGATCACGCCGATGCAGGCCTTGAGCGATGGCGCACTCCTTGAGGGCTTGAACCTGACGGTGTACTATCACGCCTCCTATCAGGAGTTCAAGAACATGGTGCACGCGCTGGCAACGGATGAGCGCATCACCTCCATCCGGTATGCCACCTTCAACTACGACAGCGAAAAGAAGCTGCTGGACGGCCAGATGACCCTGACGCTGTATCTGATGCCGTCCGCTCAGAACACCTATGAGGAACCGGGCGTAACGCCGCCCGCGACCGGTAAGACGGACATTTTCAACTGACCCATTGGGAGAGACAAGGCATGAAAAAGATCGGGAAAGAGAGAACAGCGGGCTTTTCGCTGCTGGAGGTCGTCGTGGCGATCGCCATCATCGGCCTGATCTCCGCGCCCATCTGCACGAGCCTGATTCTGGCAGGACGGATCAACGCCCACAGTCAGGCCGTGATGGAAGCCCATCTGAACGTCCGTACCGCCGTGGAGACCCTGATGAAGGATGGCGTTACGGCGGCAAATCCCGCTTTCCCCAACGTGACGGTCAAAACGGAGCAGGTCGCCGGAAAACCCTATTATCACGTCACGGTGTCGGATAAGCCCACGGAACCGCTCGTTAAAGTGGAAACCTATGTCCGCGCGGTGCCGAAAGGCGGTGGCGCATGAAAAAGCTCCGAAAAGACAACGGCGGTTACGCGCTGGTATATGTGCTCATCGTCGTTCTGGTGCTGTGCGCCGTCGCCGTGTCCGTCTGCACCGCGGCACTGAAAAACTATCAGGCGCAGGAGCGCTCCATCCGCCAGACGCGGCAGCTCTATCAGGCGGAGGGCGAGATCGAAAGATTCGTGGCGCTGGCGGAGGACGTACATCTTTTGGAGTATTCCACTAAGCGTGACACGAAAGAGGCAGCAGAGAAAGCGGCAATGGATGCATACGTTGCTCGCTTGAGCACTTTGGTCGACGGCTGCACCCCGACCTCTGTTGACACTGATAAAGACGTCAAATTCTGCACCTTTACGCTTACTTACAAAAACGATGCCGTTCGCATCGAGACAAAGATCAAAATGAACCTCGAATACAAGGTGACCGAGGAGGAGTCACAGCCCGACGGAACGACCACAAAGGTCAAAACGTACACCGCCAAGGTCAGCAAGGCCACGCACCACTACATCACCTACACCATCACCCACACAACAGCGGAAGGGGAGACGAGCGGATGAAACGAAACAACAGCGGCTTTACCATGGTCGAGATGCTGGTGACCGTCGCTGTCAGCTCCATCGTGCTGGCAGCCGCAGCGTCGCTGATGCTGCTCGGACTGCGGGTGCATCAAACGACGCAGAAGGAGGCGGGCGAGCAGCAGACCGTGCGCATCGTGCTCTCCGCGCTGGAGGATCTCTCCGCCAGCGGCAAGATCTACCGCGTGGAGCCGCTCTCCGACGGTTGGCAGCTGCAGGGAAAGACCGCCGACGGCACTCCCGGAGCGGTCCTGCTGCGCTACAACAATGGTAAGCTCCGCAGCGGCGGAAGCGGCGATCAGGTGCTGCTGGACAACCTGCGCGGTGCGCGGGTCGATCTGGACGGCAGCCTCGTGACCTTCACCTTCGCGACTGCGTCGCACAGCTACAGCACCTCCGTTTTCTGTCGAACCGGGATCGAGGGCGACAGCGTTGGCAAAGCGGAGGCGGAAGAAATCCTGACGAAAGAGCCCACCCTGCCGGGCGCTGCCGATCTGACCGAGACGGAAAAGAAAGCGCGCTTCGCGTTTTTGCAGACCCTCGCCGACCAGTACGACAGCAGGGGAGAGATCAAAAACGGCGACGGCACTTACAATTACTTCTCCGAATGGTATATCGACGGCTATACGAAGCACCCCGATTGGAACCAATACACCCCTTGGTGCGCCTGTTTCCTCTCGTGGGCAGCCGATCAGCAGAAAGCCTCCATCAACGGCGATCCGCCCAGCTTCGCAGACGTGGACAAAGGCATGAAGGGATTCAAGGATAGCCGTATGTGGCGCGAAGGCGGCGCAACGCCCATCCCCGGCGACTATGTCTTTTTCGACTGGGACGGCCGCAACGACCCGGACGGCGGCAAGGACCCCGACCACGTCGGCGCGGTGCTGTGCGTGGAAGGGAATTTCCTTTACACCATCGAGGGCAACAGCGGCGGCAGGGTCGCCGTCCAGCGCTACGATCTGAACGATAAGCGCATCGTGGGCTACGGCGTGCTGAACTGGAAGACAGGAAAGGAAACCACAGAGTAATCATCTGTTCATATAATTCTCAAAAAGAAAACAAATATATTGAGGAGGATACAACATGAAAAAGCAAGTGAGGAACAAGCTGCGCGGCAGCGCAGGCTTTACGCTGGTGGAGCTTGTCGTGGTCATCGCGATCATCGGCATTTTAGCCGGCGTCGGCACGGTGGGCTACGGCGGCTACATTAAGCGCACCAACGAGGGTCTGGACGAGACACTGTATAAGAACATCCTGTACGCCGGTGAGATCGGCAAGTATGAGAACCCCGGCGTGACGGGCCGCGTGATCGTCAACAAAGAATACTGTCGCGTCGAAGCCTACGGCGGCGCAGGTGCTTCTTCTGAGGCAGGCGGATACAACGAAGATAATCAGCTTGTCGTCCAAGAGTGGTTGGAAAGCGCCTTTGGTGCTGATTGGGATGAAACCGTAAAATACCGCACGGACAAATACACGAAAGAGTTCGGAACGATCTATCTGCCCGCCATCGACATCACGCTGACCCCGGAGCACAAGACGCTTCTTGAGAATTTCAGAAAGTCCAATCTGGACGGTCAGGAAACAAAACTGGCAAATACCTGCAACGGCATATCCAACGCATTTGCCTCCTGGGTCGGCGGTAAACAGGCTAAGGAAATTATTTCGAAGCTTGTGCCCGCAGATGAACTGGGTCCCATTCTTCAAAAGCTGGGCGTTACTTCCCTGGAAGATCTTATCGGCAAAGATGAAGCCACTCGCTCAAAATTCGCCAACGAGCTGGTCCTCCATGTCGCCTCCAAAGCAGGCGGCATGAACACCTCTAAAAAGTTAACCGAGTATTTAAATACGCTGAAGGGCGACGGGACAAATGTGAAGGGACCGACGTACCTCGGCTCTGCAACCGGCAATGCGAAAGAATCCAAGGCAGAGGATCTTGCGCTGGCGTTTGGCGTGGCGGTCGGCTATGCGAACTCCCAGTATGCGAGCCCGACTGTCAAGGACAGATACGCCGCTGCCACCAATACCGCTGACGGCAAGGTGGATTATACAAAACTGTTAGCGATCATGGACGATCTGAACAAAACCGACTCGGAAGTGAATAGGGCGGAAAGAGAGAATTATAAGCAGTATCTCAATGACAAGAACAAGGGCGCCGAGGCGGATATGAAGGCGTACCTCAGCGCGCTGCAGATCATCAACGATTATAAGGGTGAATTCGATGTTTCCAGCTCCAACGCGTTCAACGACGACCGGACGCTTGCCCTGCTGCAGGGGATTCTGAACTCCGGGAAATAAAGCAGACGGCTTGTCCCGGCAAGAGGGGGCGTCGCCCCCTCTTGCCGAAAGCAGCACCCCGGAAACCACACAAAGCGAAAGGGATGATACTGGATGAAAACAGAAAGAAAGACCGCGGCGCTGCGGCGCGGCATGGCGTTTCTCTGCACGCTCGTGCTGACCCTCATGGCAGTCACGCTGCCCGCATCGGCGGCTTTAACAACAGACTCTCTTACCGACGGGAACATTGGTTTGAAAGAGACTGATACCGATGAAGGTAACAGAGTTAAGGGTTATCTGCTTAGTAAGAAGGATGCAGCATACTCTTGGAAAGCCGACGGTACAATGATCACCGGAAAGGTGGTGCCAGCGGCGACAAGCCGCATGGATAATAAATACTATTGCTCCTATACAACAGCGTCCTCAACCCTAACCATTACCAACCAGAGCGAGAAAACGTGTATTTTGTCGTTTTCCTATATGTGTTCAACGAATGGTGCAACGCTGTCCTTCAACCCTGCAAGCAGCACGATCAATGGTGTCTACACTACAACGCTCAAGAAAAACGAAGCTGTAACGGTCAAGCTGACCACGGCATCAAAGACAAAAGAATCTAAACAATATAACGATGAATACACCGCCATCGCAACGTTGAACGACATCAATCTAAAGCCGCTGGACGAGAACGTATCGGTCACGCTTGAGAAACCGATCAACGGCAGATACACGGCAAAAATCGGCGACACTGCGCTGGAGGTCGACAACAAGACCTATTCTAATCCGGCGAAAACGGAATACACGTTCACCAAAGGCGCCGCCGCGCCAAACTATGTCTTCGACGGTTGGTACATCAACGGTAAGTTTGCATCCGGTGAGCCTACGTTCACCACCAAATTCGCCAGCACCAGCCGCGTGGAGGCGAAGTTTAAGCCTGACCCCCTGCTCTCGGTCATTCAGTTGGGAGATGGTGTAACAGGGGACAAGACCGAATATGTTGCGGTCAATTCCGACTTTTACCACAGCAGCAGCAGAAGCTGGCACAGAGAAGCCGTTCCCAATAAGGAAAACGGCTGTAAGAACGTCTACTTTGCGGATCCCCGCTGGTCTCTCGGGAGCAATAGTAGTATTACCTCCTCCGCTACCGGCACAGCGCAAGGCGACTGGCAGAAAGGCGCCGGCCGCAGCCAGGCGTTGGCAAACATAAACAGTGATATCATCCGCATACAGTGCAAGAAAAGCTGCACCATCACCTTCACGGGCAGTATGAGCGCGACTCCGGCAAGTACTGATTTATTTACAGATGAAAATCTCGACAACTACGGCGGCTTTCTTTATTGCTATACCAGCAAAAATGCAAATGAGACCCGCCACAGTGAATTCATCAAGGGAACCGCGGTGATCAGCGGCGCCAAAAAGGACGGCGACACAAAGAGCGCCAGTGTGACCGTAAATAAGGGCGATTATCTTTATCTCTATGCCTACGGCAGGACGTTAGCCGAGAAGTTTTATTTTGCAGCTGACGGTAAATACATCGAATCAACGTACAACTATCACGCTTCGATCTCCAACATCACCGTCACGCCTGTTGACAAGGAGTACACCTTTACCACCGCAAATGAAGACAACACCGAGGTCGTTCTCAATGACGGCACGGTGACCGTCAACAACGAAAGCAAACCCGTCTCGTCCGGGCCGTATAAAGACACGCTGGCGGGGGGCACCGTCCTGACGCTGAAGCCGGGCACCGCCCCAAAGGGCTATACCTTCATCGGCTGGCACGACGTCACCAAAGACAAATACGACTACACCAACGATACCTATACGGTGACGCTGACAGAGAACTATCAGGTCAACCCCATCTATGTCCCGGCAATGACCATCAGGACCGACGGCACCAACGGCTACGAAAATGCCACCTATAAATACAAGGATCTGAGCGGCAAGACGGTAACGCCCGATGGTCAGTATGTGGCGCGTGGTCCGATCCCGAGCAATGGAGGGAAACCTACCTTCTATACATCCCTGAAGGATGCCTTTGCCGCGACGGATAATACCGTATTCCTTCTGGCGGGGGACATCATCACCGGCGATCTGACCATCCCTGCCGGGAAGACGCTTGTGATCCCGGACCGCTTTGCCGACCAGGGCCCCGAAAACGATAAGCCGGAGCAGTACGATTCCACGGCAGGCATCCGCAGCTACTGCAAGGTGACCTACAGCGGAAACCTGACGGTGAACGGCAAGCTCGTGGTCAATGCCCGGCAGTCCGGCACCGCCAGCGGCCGCGCCTCCGGCGACATCGGCTACCTGAGCCTGTCTGACGGCGCGACCGTCACGGTCAATAGCGGCGGTGAGCTTTGCGGCTACGGTCTGATCCGCGGCGGCTCCATCACTGCAAAAAATGGTTCCACCGTGCGCGAGCTGATGGAGATCTCCGACAGACGCAGCGAACAGGCAACCAAAGATATCTATACTGAGAAAAACGGAACCTTCCTGTTCAACCACTTCTCCATCAAGACCATTGAAAGCCGCGCCACCTATGAGTACGGTTCAACACTGCTTGCCCAGTACAGCATCACACTGGCGGGCAACAACAAATCTGTGGGTTCTGTCCGTCTCTTTGCAAGCTCGAACGCTCTCTTTACGATGGCGCAGGGAAGCATCACCAAGTACTTCGACCGCGCAACGGATAAGACCGTCTACCACCTGGATGAGGGCGGTAAAATGACCACCGGAAAGTTCACCATAGCCCTGAACGTTGTAGGTGTTTCTGCAGATATCGATACCAGCAATTACTGGGTGCCGCTGAACGCCGGATTCGACCTTCGCACGGCGGGCGAGATGACCATGAAGAGCAACTTCAGGTTCCTGCCCGGTGCGTCCCTGAGCGTGGAGAAGGGCGGCAAATGCATCATCGATAAAAATGCGAACCTGCTCTTCTACCGCCTGAATGACTACGATACCCGATCCCCCGACGCGAAATCACCGTATCACAGAGGATATTCGTCGAAGGGCTACCCGTACAAAGCGACCGACCTTCCTGTGGAGGGTAACTATAAGTACCAGCACCCCACGCCTGCGACGGTCGGCAGTGCACGGCTGAACGTGGACGGCGAGATGATCGTGAACGGCGGTCTGTATGTGTCGGATGATCCGATTCGAGATTCCAATCAGGGCATCACGGATACTGTGACTGTGAACGGCACTCCTATGTCCCGCGTACAGATCAACCAAGCCGACTTCAAGAGTCCGTATCCGTACGCTAACGGCTACAATGTTCTGACCGGTACGGGTTCCATCAATATGACCAACGTCCAGACGGATCAAAAGCAGGTGTATGAGGTAATGGCGGCATACGGCACCGTTGATATCCAGTGGGCGACGGTCAAAATCTCTCCCATCAAGGGTCTGGCGGCGGACGCAGATGCGGACACTCAGGCGAATTACAAGTCGTTTGACCAAAAAACTACTTACTACGGCGTCTACCGTCCCGGTGGTTTCTATACCTGGACGACAGATGAGCCGAGGGTCGCGAAGATCATCAACGGTGCTAATGAACAGATCTATAGAAGCCTTACCGATGCTGTATACGCCTATACCGCCAGTGAGGGCTATATCCAGATGCTTGATAACAGCACGGAGCCCGGCTTCACGCTGGATAGAGATGTGATCCTCGACCTGAACGGAAAGACCGTGACGCTTGATGGCACCCTGACGGTGGCGAAAGATTGCACCCTTTCCGGCATGGACAGCTCGACGGCCAAAGACTATGTTACCGCCCCGAGCGGCAAGATCGTCGGCACGGTGACGGGCACGGTAGCCCCGACCTACCAGACGACGCCGACAGTGGATGGGGAATACGATCGCTATGTTGCCATTCAGGGGAAGGAAGCAGATGGTACCAAAAATCTGTCCTTCCACCATTTCAACATCTCCGTCACCGGCTACCGCTTTGAGCTGACCACCGGCGGCACGCCGCAGTGCGCGCTGTTCTTCATCGGCAAGTTCCAAGGCGACAAAGCCGCAAAGGATCACCTGACGGAGCTGGGCTTTACGCTGGATGGCCTCAACGGCTCGAACCCCGAGAAGGTAGTCACCTGCACGATGCCCGATGCCTTGGGCAACGAGGTCGTTAACGAGAAAGGCGTCTATTGCTTCGAGGCATACCTGATGCGTTCCTTCAAGAAGGATGAGCCCAATGGCTATACCGAGGAGATCGGCGCAACCGCGCAAGCAACCTTCAAAAACCACGGAACGCAGAAGAGTACACCGCAGTATTTGAGCTTCGAGGACGCTTGGAAGAACGCCGAGGGACTCGATGAGACGCAGCAGGCGATCCTCAACAAATTCCTTACAGAGCTCGGTATCAACATCCAAACGGAGTGAATAGGCATGATGAAAACTACAAAAAAACCTTATATCGCTCCGGTTGCCGAACTGATCCTGCTTGCGCCGATGGAGGCGTTGGCCGCTACGCTGGAGAACGACGACCAGATTGCCCTGAATAAGTGGGGCTTTAAGGGCGTCATCCCGAACGCCAGCGTCACAGGAGGCAAGCAAACCTACTGGTGCGAGGACGGAAAGATCCGCTAAAACCGATGCGTTACCGAATCGCTGATCTGATCGTTGAAATGTCCCCCAAGGGACGCACGGCTGCCCAGGCGGAGGTCTATCGGACCTCCGCCCGGGGCGGCGCGGCGGATATCACCATCCGCGTGGGCGGCGCGGAGGCGCTGTCGCTCTGTCCCGAACTGGAAACGGAGGACCTTGCGGAGTACATCGCCACAGGCGACTGCTTTGCCGTAGGGCTTCTGTCCCACGAGGGGATGATGCTCCACGCCTCGGCGGTGGAATACGGCGGACAGGCCGTGTGCTTTTCCGCGCCGCCGGGCACGGGGAAATCCACCCACACGGAAAAATGGGTGCGCCTGTTCGGCGCGTCCATTCTGAATGATGACAAACCTGCCCTGCGCCGTTGCAACGGCGTGTGGCAGGTCTACGGCACGCCATGGTGCGGCAAGGAGGCGCTGCATCAGAACCGCAGCGCGCCCCTGCGCGCGATCTGCTTCCTCTTTCAGGGGGAGGAAAACGCTTTACAGCCGCTCACCCCGGCGGAGGCTTTACCTCTGCTGCTGAGTCAGACCCCCTTCCGTTTGCATCGGGAGGATATGGATCGGCTGCTTGCCGCGGCAGACCGTCTCCTGCGGGAGACGAACGTGTTCCGGCTGATTTGCCGGAACGACGACAGCGCCGCCTATTTTGTCCGGGAGAAACTGTTCCCGGATCAAGCCAAAGCCATCGATTGACAGGAGGCAGCACACAAACGCCGTGCTGCCCGCTGCCAGTGGACGGAAGCGGCACAAAGAGTACCGACTGATCTGCGGCTTTTTGTGCCGCCTTTAGACTATTCAGGCGGTTTTTCGCCAAAAGGGGCGGAAAGCCCCGCTCAAGATCTGTCCAAACGCAGACAGAAAGGGAAATACAACCATGAACGAATCCAACATCAACCGATCCAGCGACATTCTGGAGATCGACCTTTGGAAGCTGCTGCTGCTTTACCTCAGGCGGTGGCGGCTGATCCTGCTGTGCGCACTTGCCGCCGCGGTGATCTCCCTGATCTACACCGCCAATTTCATTACGCCGCTGTATCGTGCCAACGTCACCATTTACGTCAACAATATAAAGGCGAATCAGCAGGTAGATTATATCAGTGCGGCCAACCTCGCGACCTCCCAGCAGCTCGTCAACACCTATGTCAACATCATCCGCAGCGATACCGTGCTGGAAAAGGTGGTAAAGAACGCGAAGCTTGATTACTCTGCGGCGGAGATCCGCGGCATGATGACGACGGCGCAGGTGGATGAGACCGAGCTGTTCTCCGTGTACATCTCCCACCCCGATCCGGAGATGGCGGCGAAGATCGCCAACGCGGTGGCGACCGTCGCCCCCGGCGAGATCGAGGAATTTGTCGAAGGCAGTTCCACCAAGATCATCGACCATGCCAAGGTGCCCACGAGCCGCTATACCCCAAGCTATCGGAAAAATACCCTTTTGGGCTGTGCGGTGGGTCTGCTTCTGGCGGTCATCTATGTGACGCTGTTGTATCTGATGGACGTTCGCATCAAGAACGAGGAAGACCTGACGCAGCTTTTCGACCTGCCCATGCTGGGGCAGATCCCCTCCTTTGCAGAGAATGAGCGGAAAAAGGCGGGTCTCAGCGCACAAAAAGCCGATGAGCACGGCGGAGAGAGGTAAGGCGACATGAAAAAAAAGCATTTTTCTCTTCTGCGGAGATCCCGGCGGCACGACGCGCCGGATACTGCCGCGATCATGGAAGTGGAGCGGAAGAATATTCTCTCGGAAAAGAGCGATTTTTTCATCCGCGAGTCCTATAAGACCCTGCGGACCAACGTGACCTTTTCCCTGGCGGACGAGACGGCGTGCAAGGTCCTGATCGTGACCTCCGCCATGCAATCCGAAGGAAAGAGCATCACCGCACTCAACCTTGCCATCTCCTATGCGGAGATGAAGCAGCGCGTCCTTCTGATCGACTGTGACCTGCGCCGTCCCAAGCTGGCGCGTCTGCTGTCCGCGAAGGAAAAGGTAGGACTGAGCAACCTGCTTATCCAGCCGGAGCTGCTTGGAAAGGCCATCCATGATTCCGGCATCGAAGATCTTGACGTCATTTTTGCCGGCGACGTGCCGCCCAACCCTTCGGAGCTGCTCGGCTCTGCCCGCATGAAAGCGCTGCTTGACAGCTTGCAGAAAAACTACGATTACATCATTCTCGATACGTCTCCCGTCAATCTGGTGACGGATGCCTGCGTTCTGGTGCCTGAGAGCAGCGGCGTGCTGTTCGTGGTACGTGCAGGTCTTTCCGAGCGCGGGAGCGTCCTGCGCGCGGTGGAGCAGTTAGAGCGCTCCCATGCGAAGATCCTCGGCTTTGTTCTCAACGAGGTGACGAGGGAGAACGGATACTACGGATATCGGAAATACGGATATCGGCGCCACCGCTACGGTTACGGCTACGGCTATGGGCACGGCTACGGTTACGGATACGGACAGGAGAAGCCGGACAGCGGGGAACGGAGCATCCCATGACCGATCTTCACACCCATATTCTGCCCCGCATGGACGACGGCGCGCCGGACACGGCAGCCAGTCTTGCAATGCTCCGCATGGAGGCAGCGCAGGGCGTTACGGGTGTAGCGCTCACCCCCCATTTTCATCGGGACAGGGAGAGCATAGAGCAGTTTCTCGCGCGTCGTCAAGCCGCTTGGGAGCATCTTTCCGCAGCGATGGAGAAAACCGCCGAACCTTTTCCTGACCTTGTGTTGGGTGCAGAGGTGGCATGGATGCCAAATATGAACCATTGGGACGATCTTGAGGCGCTGTGTCTCGGTTCGAGCCGTTATTTGCTGCTGGAACTGCCCTTCACCCTCTGGAACAATAGCATGATCGACCAGCTTTACTCTCTGGCGGCACAGAGCGGCGTTACGCCGGTGCTGGCGCATCTGGAGCGGTATCTGGGGCGGCAGAAGAAAGAGCACATACAGGAATTGTATCGCCTGAACGTCCCCATCCAGCTCAGCGCCGGATGCCTGCTGCATCCCATGAAGCGGTGGAAGCTCCTTCGGCTGCTGAGGGAGGGGCAATCCTTTTTCCTTGCATCCGACTGTCACGGCACACAGCGGCGCACACCCGATCTGGGCCCTGCCGCTGCCGTTGCCAAAAAGCGTCTGACGGAGGATGCGCTCAAAGCGCTCCTTTGCCGCAGCGACGCGATCTTCACCGCAGCGCGCGCAGAACAGGAGAGGGAATATGCGAAGAAATGAGAATTTCATCCTGCGCCGGGTCGCAGATATGTCGGTCATCGTCCCCCTGGGGGCGGCTGCCGAAGCGTTTCCGGGAATGATCTCCGTGAACGAGACCGGCGCATTTTTATGGGACCTTTTGGAACAGGAACAGACGCTTCAAAACCTTGGAGACGCCTTATGCGCCGTGTATTCGGTCGAACGGGAGCAGGCGGAGGCAGACGCAGCCGCCTTTCTTGACAAGCTGAGACCCGTCGGCGCGGTGGACGGTCTGTAAGATGCAGGTCCGGCAGATCCCCATGGCGCAGCTGCGCGAACTGCTCGATGAGCAGCTCGCGCACGGAGAAGCGCTCCTTCCGGTAACAGGAAACAGTATGTGGCCGCTTCTTGCCGGCGGGCGGGACATGGTACGTCTCACGCGGCTCGACCGCCGCGTGCAACCGGGCGATATCGCCCTCTATCAGAAAGCGGACGGCAGCTATATCCTGCACCGGGTCATCCGCCTGTGTGCGCCAGAGACCTGCATTTGCTGCGGCGACGCTCAGTGGGAAGGGGAGCAGGTCGATGAGGCGCAGATCATTGCGTACGTCACCGCCTTTCGCCGCAAGGGGCACTGGCAGGAGACCGCCAGATCCCGGCCCTATCGGCTTTATGAACACTTTTGGGTCCATACCTTTCCCGCCCGTCGCCCCTTGCTGAGGCTGCTGCGATTCCTTCAGCGGGCACGGAGGGGACTGATACGCGGGAGAAGATGAGATGAGTCAGTCGAAGAAAAAGGCGGCGGGCGCGTACAAAGCGCCGCTCACGCTGCTGTATGCAGGCATCGCCGCGCAGGCGTTCGGCATCGCGGCGCTTGCCTTGGTGAGCCGGCGGGTGCTGGATGAGGGCGGCAGTCCGTGGGGCTGGGTGCTGTTGTTTCTGGCGCTGGCTCTCCCGCTGCTCGACGGCGGGCTTGACCTGCTTTCCGGCAGGACGGTCGACCGCGCGGCGGTATCGCTGCGGCGCGACACGCTTGATACGCTTTTGAGCAAGGATGCGGAGGCATACAGCCGCTACCACAGCGGGCAGGTCTTCAGCCGCCTGACGCAGGACGCTTACACCGTCTGCGAATGGCGGGTCGTCGGCCGCCCCCAGGTGGCGGGGCAGCTCATCCGACTGCTTTGCGCCGCATCCGCGCTGTTTTTCGTCAATATCCCCCTTGCCCTTGCGGTCGTAGGCGCGGGCGCGCTGGCGATCGCCGGCGGGCGGCTGCTGCGAAAGTATCTGACGCGGCGGCATCTGCGCGTGCGTCAGGCGGAGGAAGGTCTGACGGGCTGCACGCAGGAGATCCTGGAGCATACGGAGCTTCTGCGCAGCATGACGGCGGGGGAGGAGGCTGTCCGCCGCTTTGAAGGACGGCAGAAGGAGTGGCTGCGCGAGCGCAAGCGCCTGCGCGTCTTCTCAACGGGGGTCGGAACCGGGTTTTCCGCCGTATTGCAGCTTGGATACGCCGTTCTTCTTGTCTGGGGCGGCATCGCCATTCGGGAAGGAAGGCTCTCCTTCGGCGACCTTGCGGCGCTCTTACAGCTCCTCGCGATGTTCCAAAGCCCGCTCACGGGCTTGTCGGGCGTTCAGTCCCGGCTGGCAGCCGTCCGCGCGGCGGAGGCGCGGCTGGATGAGCTGTATTCCCTGCCTGGGGAGGCGCCGGGACAAGCGGCGGAGGAGGACGACGTCTTTCGCGCCATCGTATTTGAAAATGTCACCTTTTCCTATGAGGGCGAGGAACAGCCTGTTCTGCGGAATTTTTCCGCGCGGCTGCCGCTCGATCGCTGGACCTGCCTCACGGGAATATCCGGGAGCGGAAAAAGCACGCTTTTCCGCCTTATTCTGGGGCTGTACCACCCGCAGCAGGGCCGGGTATATCTGGAAACCGAGCGGGGGGAGCTCCCTTGCTCCGCTGCCGTGCGGGGACTGTTCGGCTATGTCCCACAGACGCCCTGGCTCTTTTCCGGCAGCATTCGCGAAAATCTGCTGCTGGCAAAGCCCGAGGCGGATGACGCCGCCCTTTGGGAGGTGTTGGAGCGGGCGCAATGCGGCTTTGTCCGCGATCTGCCCGACCGCCTTGAAACCGTCCTGAGCGAAGAGGGGGGCGGTCTGTCGGCGGGACAGCGCCAGCGCCTTGCCATCGCCCGCGCGATGCTTTCCGCCCCGCGCTTTTTGCTGCTTGACGAGATCACCTCGGCGCTGGACGAGGATACGGAGGCACGGCTGCTGACAGAGCTGACGGGCGCGTATCCGGCGGCGGTATTCGCCACCCATCACAGCGCCCTGCCGGGCAGGCTGCACAGCGAAACGCTGCATCTTGAGGGCATTGTCTGAAAAAGTAGAAACGTGATTCTTACAACTTATTATACAATGGAGGATGAAGATGAACATGAAACGGAACATTGCGAGAACGCTGGCACTGATGCTGGTGCTGTGCACGCTGCTGTCGCAGACCGCGCTGGCCGCGACGACCTATTATGTCGATGTGACCATCACCGGTCCCGATGCCGACGGCGTGGAGCGGACGCTCAGTGCCTCCTCCAGCCGGTACGGCACGATGGACACGAACCTTACGTCGGAGCTTGCCTCCGTCGTCAACAGCGCATACGGCGAATTGGAGACCGTTTTCGCCGGAACCGGTCTGCGAAATATCGTGGACACGGGCGCGCAGGCGTTCCAGGAGGGCGAGAGCGCGTGGAACCTCTATGTAGAGAAGTATTATGACAGCGTGGACAGCGCCTTCAAGGATACGCTCAAGAGCCTTTCCTCCACCTTCGCAAACCTCACGGTCGACCGCGTCAACCGCGTGACCTACCGGGACAACGGCCGCCTCTATACCGTGACCGTGACGCTCAAGGCCTACACCACCGGCTCCGGCAGCAGCGGTGACAGCGGCAATACGCCCGTCGTTCCCGAGGGTCACAAGATCGTTGTGGAGCCTGTGCCGAACAACACGCTGCGCGCGGACAAGAATACCCTGCCCAAGGGTGAGACCGCCGTCATCCGGGACAGCGCCGCGTCGAACGGCTATGTCCTCTCCGATCTGGCGGTCAAGGATGTGAGCGGCAACGACATTCCCGTGAGCAAGCAGTCTGACGGCGTCTACGCCTTCACCATGCCCGAAAGCAGCGTGTCCGTTCGCGCCATGATGGTCGCCGACCCCGATATGACCGGCATCTCCAAGCAGCTGAACACCGATCAGGACATTGCCTATATGCAGGGCATGGCGGACGGCAGGTTCTATCCCGCAAGCTCCGTTACCCGCGGACAGGTGGCGCAGATCTTCTACCGCCTGCTGAAGGAGCAGAAGGTTTCCTCCAAATCCACCTTTACGGACGTCCCCGACACGCTCTGGTGCGCCGAGGCGGTGAATGCCCTTGCCTCTCTTGGCATCGTGGAGGGCGTCGGCAACGGCAAGTTTGCCCCGAATCAGTCCATCACCCGCGCCGAGTTTGTCACCATCTGCGCCCGCTTCACCCAGGTCTCCGCGAGCGGAGAGACCTTTACCGACGTGCCCGCCAGCCACTGGGCGTTTGACGCCATTTCTACGGCGGCGTCCTTCGGCTGGGTCAACGGCGTCGGCAACGGGCAGTTTGCCCCCAATCAGCACATCACCCGCGCGCAGGCAGCCGTTCTGCTGAACCGTCTGCTGGGCCGCTGCATGGCAGGTCAGTCTTACGAGAATGCCCGCCAGTACCCGGATGTCCCCCAGACCCATTGGGCGTGGAAGAACATCTGCGAGGCGTCTGACGGCGTCGCCCTCCGCTGAGCGGAGAATTCAAAAGAGTACGGTAAAAGGCAGTGGAGGGACTGCCTTTTACCGCAGATCCATGGGGGCATAAGTATGAAAACGATTCAAAAAAGCGTACCCGTCCAGACGGTGCTCTTCCTCCTGATGGACGCCATTTTCATCATTGTGGCGGGCGGTCTTGCGCTGCTGGTGCGCTTCGACTTCGACTTTGAGCAGGTGCCTTCCGGATATCTTGAGCCGTGGTTTCGTGCTCTGCCCGTTCAGTTCCTGGTCACGGCGGCGGTCTTCTGGCCGCGCCGGATGTACCGCTATCTCTGGCGCTACGTCAGCGCCCATGATGTCGCCGAGATGGTGATATCCGTCGTCCTCGCCTATTGCGCGTTCCATGTACCGGCGGTGCTTTTCGGCTATCACCAGCCGAGGAGCGTGCTCTTCATGGAGCTTTTGTTCCAGCTGTTCCTGCTGGTGGGCGGGCGCTGCACCTTCCGCTTTCTGCGGATGTTCGCAAGCTCCGCCCGTCAGGCAAGGCAGGAGGAGGGCGAGCGCGTCATGCTCATCGGCGCGGGCGAGGCGGGGCGGATGCTCCTGCGGGAGATCTCCGTCACGCCGCAGCTAAAAAGCCATGTCTGCTGCATCATCGACGACGACAAGAGCAAGCAGGGCAAGTACATCGGGAACGTGCCCATCGTCGGCGGGCGGGAGAAGATCCCCGAGATGGTCAAAAAGGAGCGGATCACGCAGATCGTCCTTGCCATCCCCGCAGCGTCTGCCAAGGATAAGAAAGAGATCCTGAACATCTGCCAGAAAACGAGCTGCCGTGTACGGAGCCTGCCGGGAATTTACCAGCTGGTAAACGGCGAGGTGAGCATGGCGGCAGTGAAGGATGTGCAGGTGGAAGATCTGCTCGGCAGAGAGCCGGTCAAGCTGGATACGGCGGTCCTGCTGAATTTTCTGCAAGGGCAAACCGTGCTGGTGACCGGCGGCGGCGGTTCCATCGGCAGCGAGCTTTGCCGTCAGATCGCCAAATATCAGCCCAAGCAGCTCATCATTCTGGATATTTACGAGAACAATGCTTATGATATCCAGCAGGAGCTGCGGCGTGTATGGGGCGATCGGCTGAACCTGCGGGTGGAGATCGCCTCCGTGCGAGATAAGGAAAAAGTTTACAGCCTGTTTCAGATGTATCGCCCCGACATCGTGCTCCATGCGGCGGCCCACAAGCATGTTCCGCTGATGGAGGAATGCCCAGAGGAGGCCATCAAGAATAACATTTTCGGCACATATCATGTGGTGCGGGCGGCGGAGAAGTTCGGCGTCAAGAAATTTGTCATGATCTCCACGGATAAGGCCGTGAATCCCACCAACTTCATGGGCGCGACCAAGCGATTCTGCGAGATGATCCTGCAAAGCAGGACGGACAGCCCCACAGAATTCTGCGCAGTGCGGTTTGGCAATGTGCTTGGTTCCAATGGCTCTGTTGTGCCCCTTTTCAAAAAGCAGATCCAGGAGGGCGGCCCCGTCACCATCACGGATAGGCGCATCATCCGCTACTTTATGACCATTCCTGAGGCTGCCCAGCTGGTGCTCGAGGCGGGCGCCATGGCAAAGCGGAGCGAGATCTTCGTTCTGGACATGGGCGAGCCGGTGAAGATCCTGGAACTGGCGGAAAACCTCATCCGCCTGTCCGGACTGGAGCTGGATAAGGATATCACCATTCAGGAGATCGGCCTGCGCCCCGGCGAAAAGCTCTATGAGGAGCTGCTGATGCGCAGTGAAACACTCTCCAAAACAAGCAATGAGAAGATCTTCATTGAGCAGCAGCAAGAGATTTCAAAGGATGTCATCATGGGAGACCTGCTGCAGCTGGATGAAGCCGTCACCCGCGACATACCGCCTCAGGATCTGATCACCATGCTACGGGAGATGGTCCCGACATATACTTCCCCGGAGGAGATCAACGGTCGAGCAACGGCAGAAGTCTCATAACAGGCGTTGGAACTGGTGGATGAGGAAAATGGACCTCAAAAAAGTGGAGGAAACGGCTTGAAACGGCGTAAAACCATTCTCTGCACCATTCTTGTACTGCTGGCGGTATCGCTGGCGGGGCTTTTCTGGTGGCAGCACGATAACTTAAAAGCGATCCATGCCGCGGCGCAGCATACATCGGCCGAGCTGGAGGAAAAGCTGGAGGAAAACCAGCAGATGATCCAAGAGGCAGTGAAAGCGGCAGGCGAGGTCACGGTAGGGGAGATCTCGGAAGAAGATCGTCAGGCTTTCCGGGACGGCTCCATGACCCAGGAGGAGCTTGTGGAGCGCCTGACGAGAGGCGGGGAAGGGGAGCCGCGCGAGGAACCCGCCAGCACGAGCCGTCCGGAAAGCGGCGGCAAGACGGACGCGCCGGTCGCGAAGACCGACACGCCGGCTGTGAGCGAGAAGAGCGAACAAAGCGCGGAAAGCGCCTATCAAAAAGAGCTCTCGGCGCTCATCGCCAAGGTCTACGTCCTGCGTGAGGAGTACACGCTGGCGCTGGACACGATGTATGCCGACGCAAAGGCGGAGTATCTGGCTCTGCCGGCGGAAAAACGGACAAAGACACAACTCCTGAAAATGGCGAGGGGCTATCTTTCCAGAGCATCCGCTCTCGAAAAAGAGTGCGACGGGAAGATGGATGAGATCGTCCGCGCCATGGAGAAATTGCTCAGGGAAAACGACGGTGATCTTGGGCTTGTAGACACCGTTGTCTATACCTATGCCAACGAAAAGAGTCTGAAAAAGTCCTGGTATATGTCAAAGTTAGAGCAGAAGGGATTGCTTTGAGCAAAAAACGCGAAATCGGCAAGAAACAAACGGAAAAGAGAGGAACATGAGCCATGACGATATTGGTGACGGGCGGTACGGGTTTTATTGGGAGCCACACGGTGGTGGAGCTTCTGAATGCCGGCTATGACGTTGTCATTGCCGACAATCTGTGCAATTCTAAGATTGAAGTGATCGACCGCATCCAGAAGATAACGAACAAACGGCCTGCTTTCTATCAGATCGACCTGTTGGACAGCGCTGCACTTGAGAAGGTCTTTGCGGAGAACCGTCTGGACGCCGTGATCCACTTTGCGGGCTTAAAATCCGTCGCGGAGTCCGTTGAAGACCCCGGAAGATATCTCGACACCAACCTGACGTCTACCTTCCATCTTCTCAACGCAATGGAAAAGCATCAGGTGTACAAGCTGGTGTTCTCCTCCTCGGCAACGGTGTACGGCACGCCCGAGACCATGCCAAACCGCGAGAGCGATGTTGTCGGCAAGGTCTGCTGCCCGTATGGGTTCAGCAAGTATCTCAACGAGCTGCTCCTGCATGATTTCGCGCGGCAGCGCGACAACTTCCGCTTTGCCTCTCTGCGCTACTTCAACCCCGTCGGCGCACATCCCTCCGGGCTCATCGGCGAGGACTGCGGTCAGAAGGCCCCCAACAACCTTGCCCCCTACATCACCCGCACCCTGCTCGGGCAGTTCCCGTATCTGAGCGTTTACGGCGATCAATACGATACCGCGGACGGAACGGGGGTCCGCGACTACATCCACGTTGTCGATCTGGCAAAGGGGCACATTGCGGCGCTGAACTATCTTGAAAAAACGGACAGCAAATATGACGTTTTCAATCTGGGGACGGGCAAGGGGACGACCGTGCTGCAGCTGGTGTCCGCGTTTGAAGAGGCATCGGGCAGGAAGGTGCCTTACCGCATCGTCGGCCCGCGCGCGGGCGACGTGCCCCTGAGCTTTGCCGCCGTCGAAAAGGCAAAGAACATCCTTGGCTGGACGGCGGAATATGACTATAAGGATTGCGCCAGAGACTCCTGGAACTGGCAGGTGCAAAATCCAAACGGCTACATAGAGGAGGGCTAAGCGTTCCGCGCGGCGCTCTTCCCGCATCAGCGCAAAAAATCCCCCGTAAGCGATTCATTTGAATCGCTTACGGGGGTCATTTTTACCATGCGCCTGTCCGGTGGGGGGGACGGTTTATTTCTATTGGGCGAACAGCAGGTCAAGGATTGGGGAAATGTTTCCGCTGTCCGCGCCGTTTTCCAGAATACCGGCGGCAACCAGGCCCTCCTGATTCTGACTGAGCGCCTGCATCGCGTTGATATAGCCGTCCAGATCCTTGTTGATCTGCGCGTTTGGATTAGTTGGGTCGCCGACGTAATCCAAAAACTGGTCTGTCAGGTTACCGTCCTTGTCTTGAGCAAACGCCCCAAGCTTCCCAAGCGCGGCAAAGATATTGTCGATGTTTTTTTCGCCGGCGGCAGCGGCGATCTGCTGATTGACATAGTCGTAGTACTGTTTTGCATCGTATGTAGACTCTTTGCCGTCCGCGTCCGTCAGGGTCGTTGTCCAGCCCTTCGCTTGCTCGGAATAAGCAAAGGCGGTCATGATGCCATAGATCGCTCCCACATTGCTCATTGTTTCGCCCATATTAAGGCTAAGAAGTTCGCTTGCTCGTTCGTTCAGTGGTTTCGCTTCCCCCTCATCATCCGGAATAAACATCTTAAGTATTTTTTCTGCGGTAGCTTTGTTTGTTTTGCTCGCAGTCAGCAGCAGCGCCGCGTTTGCCAGACGCTGCTTATCAAGCTCGCTGTAGTTTTCGTTTTCATCCGGTTTTATCCCCAAGGTTTCGGGAGCCATACCGGCATTTATAAGAACACTCGCAAGGAAATTGCCCCCACCAAGGGCAGTACTCAAGGCATTGATCATTCCGCCCACATTGCCGGTGAGGCCGTTCATGGTCATGCTTTTGCCGCCGAAGGTCGAGGCGCGAAATGCGTCGAGCTGCTCCTGCGTAGCCATAAATTCATAGTCCTGCCCGTTGATGCTATAGTGCAGGACCGTATTGCCGCCCTTGCCGGTCGTCGCGGAGAGTACCGCGCCGTGGAAGGTGCCCGTCACCCTGTCGTATGCGAGGTTGGTATATACCTTGAACCGGCTGTCCTGATTGCCGGAAAAATACTTCTGAAAGAATTCACCTTTGCGGTCGACGGTGGAGATGACCTTTTCCACCTTGCCGTCCTCGGTCAGAGACGCCGCGCCGCCGGAGGGTCTCCCGTCGTACTGTCCCGCGTCGTAGGACGCGGATGCAAACGCCGTATTCACCGCGCCGAGAAGCTGTAAGTCCGCCGCCTCGTTTGCCTTTTTCACATAGCCCGAGTACGCCGCCGAGCCAACGCCGGCGAGGATGCCCATGATCGCGATGACCACGACAAGCTCGACCAGCGTAAAGCCGCTCTGCCTGTTTTTGTCCATGACTGTTCCTCCTATTCCTGTTTTTTTCTCTCCTTCCCCGCCGCGGGGAGCGTTCGTTGCCTGTTCCAACGGTTCGCGCCCATCGCCCCCTCTTGATCGTCCGCGCCTGAAACGTGCGCGGTTTTTTCTGCCGCGCACATCCGCGCGGTCAATAAAGCTTATTTCATTATAGCCAGCTCGGATTTTTTTGCAACATTTTAGCGTATTTCTGTATTTTTTCTTAACTTTTGCAGAGTTTTGTCGTAAGAAGTCCCGCGTTTCGCGCCGACGCGGGCAGAGCTTGGCGGCTTTCGCGCAGAAGAAGGGGGGAGATTTTGGTCGAATGGCACTCCTTATCCCGCGCATTTGCGATATAATTGCATATATGAATATTTTATGTCCCGCCAATCAACGCGCTGGCGGAAAAATATGATGTGCCGATCCTCTACTCCTGCCATCCACGCTCCAGAAAGAAACTGGATGAGAGCGGCTTTCATCTGGATCCCCGCGTCCGTGTCAATGAGCCGTTGGGCTTTAACGACTACAACAAGCTGCAAATGAACGCGCTCGCCATCGTATCCGACTCCGGCACGCTGCCTGAGGAGAGCAGCTTCTATCTGTCCATCGGCCACCCCACCGCCGCTGTGTGCATCCGCACCAGCACCGAACGCCCCGAGGCGCTGGAATCCGGCAACTTCATTCTTGCCGGCATTACCGCCCGTGAGCTTCTCAATGCCACCGATATGGCGATCGAGATGAAACGAAAGGGTGTGCTGGGCAAGCCCTGTCCCGACTATGTGGACGAAACCGTTTCCATGAAGGTCGTGCGCATCATTCAGGGCTATGTGAATGTTGTCAATACGATGGTGTGGAGGAAGTAGTAAATGAACATCCTTGTGACCGGCGCAAAGGGCATGGTGGGCACCGCCCTTGTAAATAACCTGAAAAACATCCGGGACGGCAAAAACCGAAGCCGCCCCGGTATCCACATTGACGAGATCTTCGAGTATGATCTTGCCTCCACTGCCGAAGAGCTGGACGAATACTGCTGCAAAGCGGATTTTGTCTTCAACCTCGCCGGCGTAAACCGCCCGGAAAACCCGGAGGATTTCATGAAGGGCAATTTCGGCTTTGCCTCCGAGCTGCTGAACTGCCTGAAAAAGCACAGCAACAAGGCTGGCATCATGCTGTCAAGCTCCATTCAGGCAACTCTTGCCGGACGGTTTGGCAGCAGTGAATACGGCAGGAGCAAAAAAGCGGGGGAGGAGCTGTTCTTTGCTTATGCAAAGGAGACCGGGGCAAGGGTCGCGGTCTATCGTTTTCCGAACCTGATGGGTCACAGCCGCCCCAATTACAACAGCGCCGTTTCCACCTTCTGCTGGGCGGTCGCCAACGACGCGCCCTACACCGTCAACGACCCCTCCACCGAGTTGGAGCTTCTTTACATCGACGACCTCGTGGAGGGGATGTTCGACCTGCTGGAGGGCAGAGAGCAGCACTGTGAGTTCGATGGCGTAAACGCGGTCGCAAAGGAGGAGGGGAGATACTGCTATGTCCCGGTGACGCATCAGGTCACCCTCGGCGGGATCGTGTCACTGCTGGAAGGATTCAAGATGCAGCCGCAGACGCTTCTGATGCCCAAGATGCCCCACGGCAGCTTTGCCAAAAAGCTGTTCAGCCTGTACCTGACCTATCTTCCCAAGGAGAAGTTCAAGTACGCCGTGAAAATGAATTGCGACGAGCGCGGCAGCTTCACCGAGCTGGTGCATACCGCCGACTGCGGTCAGGTGAGCATCAACATCTCAAGGCCCGGCATTACTAAGGGGCAGCACTGGCACAACTCCAAATGGGAACAGTTCATCGTCGTGCACGGGCACGGACTGATCCGGGAGCGGAATATTTCCACCAGAGAGACCGTAGAGTTTGAAGTCTCCGGCGATACGATCGAGGCAGTCTACATGATCCCCGGCTGGACGCACAGCATCATCAACCTCAGCGATACCGAAGATCTGGTCACAGTGATGACCTGCAACGAGATCTTCGACCCGAATAAGCCGGACACCTTCTTTGAACCGGTGTGAAAAATCCTGCATATGCCGCTCTGCAAAATCATCTCGACCGGCGAAATTGAGCAGCGGTTCCGCTTGAATTGAGCAATGGAACCACCCGGATTGAGCAGCCCCTTCCGATTTCTTGCATCCAATGACCACGGTGTAGCCGCCGTGTTAGCGTTCGCCAGGAAACCCATTGGAGCTATTTCAGCCGGACGTCAATAGCCGAGCCTCGTTGTCGTAAAATAGACAGCGTTGTGTGTTGGAGAGCGCCGAGGAATTTGTTGCAGAATGAATAAGCATAAGGAGTGGCCCATGGCCACTCCTGCCCAGATTCAAGCTACTTCGCCCTCCAGTACAATCTGCACCATGCGGTCATCAATAATGGCTCTGCGGTTCTGGTACGCATAGATTAGTGCCTGCGTGCAGGCGCGGTTATGGTAAAAGCATCATATCATAGCTTTTCCATTTTCCCAGCAATTTGGAAAATAAAAATCGCGCGGTCGAAAGACCGCGCGATCTCAAACGCTCCGCAGCGCTGCGAGCCGCCGCACGAATCGCGGCGGGCAAGGCGGAGGTGCTTATTTGGAGCCGTAGAACACCGCGCTCAGCTCCCTGACCTCGCGGCTTCCCTGAAGCGACTCAACGGGGATGACGAGCGTGTAGAGCCGATCCTCCCCCTTGGCAAGCTTGCTCGTAAAGCGGTAGGGCGTGATCGTCGCCTTGTCGGTCACGACCTCAACGGAGACGGCGCGAAGATTGATCTCGGACGAGGCGCTGTTCACGACCCGCATTTCCACGGCGAGGTCGCCGCGCGCCGTGAAGAAGGTGCGCGTAAAGCGAACGGAAAATCCCTCATCGTAGTCTTCCCCCTCCTCGCGCGGCTGCACCTTGCCCGCGGGCGTGAGACCGGAATTTCCCTTGACGAGATAGGGCTTGCCGAGGAAGGCATAGTAATCGCACTGCTTGCCGCCCTTCGGATGGGCGAGCACGTCCGTATAGTAGGCAGCGCCCTCGATGATCGCCTGCTTTCCGACGGAGGTCTCCTCGATGTACGGGGTGGACAGCCTGAGAAGATCGGTAAACTCACCGGAGGAGGACACCTTCCAGAGGTGCTGACCGCCGCTGGACTGATAGTACAGGTCGCTGCCGTTGGCGTACATCTTGGTGTAGTTTTTCATCGCGTCCTTCGGAAGCTTTGCGACTGTCTCGCGCAGCTCGGGCAGGAGCAGATTGACGCGCATGAGCGTATCGTAGCTGTTCCCGCTTGAAGAAAGGCACCACAGCGTCGCCCCGGTGCAGGCGCTGTCAGCGAGGTAAATGCTCTTGTCCGCCCCGTCGATCACACGCTCCTGTTTGCCGCTTGCAAGATCGATCGACCAGAGCGAATAGTGATGAAAGGTGTACCCTTTGTCGGTGTAGGAGCTGTCACCGTAGAGGTAGTAGAGCTTGCCGCCAAAGCAGTACAGGCTTTCCTTCGTATACAGTGCCTCGCCGAAGGACATATCCTCGGTCAGCGGCTTGAGCGTCTTGTCCTCCAGTCTGCCGATGCGGTATTTATAATTGCTTGAGGAATCGCCGCGCCGATCCGCTTCCAGGATATAGATGCTGCCGTCGTAGCGCACATAGGTCTCGATGCCGTTCGCGCTGCCCGAGGCGGTGTAGAGTGTTTCCGCCTGTCCGCCGGAGCGGGCGATCCGCCGCAGCGCCGCAGTGCCGTTCGTCTCGACCTCGGACTCCACAAAGTAGACCATCCCATCGTCGCCGACAGCTATCTTTTTCAGGGCGCTGCCGCGCGCGGCGGTGTAGAGCGTTGAAAGCTTGCCGCTGTCCGTGCGCGCGACGATGCTGCTCGTTTTGATGAAGTCCTTGCCCTGCCTGCTGATATCCTCTACGAGATAATAGCTCGTATCGCCGGCGGATACGACCATGCTGCCGTCGCGCCCGGCAAGGAAATTGCCGTACTGATCCTTCATCGCCTGGTCGATGCGGCTGTCCGCGCCGACGCGCTGGGCGGGGCAAAGCAGACGCGCGACCACCGTGGCAATCTCCGCGCGCGTCGCAAACGCCCGGGGCTGGAACATCCCGCCCGTCTTTCCTGTGAAAACGCCGGCGGCGTACATATCGCGCACCGCGCTCTGCGCGTCAGCGGATGCCGTTTTGAGGTCGGGAACGGGCAGGTCGTTGATGACGGGAAGATCCTCCTCGGAGAGCACGCTGCGCATCAGAAGGCACAGGTCCTCGCGCGCGATCTGCGCCGTGCCGACGCTCGACTCATCGGGGCAGGACGCGGGAAGCAGCGCGTTCGCCCGGTCATACTCTATGTACCGGCGATACCACACGCCGTCCGTCTCGGGGATCTCCTTGCCCTGATACGCCGCGTGGAGGCGCGCGGTGATCGCGGCAGCCTCCGCCCAGGTGATGGGCTTGTCCGGCAGGAACCTGCCGCTCGCGCCTTCCATAATACCCTTTTGGTATACCGTTTTGACGCTGCTCGAGTACCATGCGCCGCCGGCAACGTCAGAAAACTGACCTGCCTGATATTGCCGGGCGTCGGTGAAGGTGCCGAGAGCGGATGATGCCGCCGCGCTCACGCTCAGCATGGCGCACAGCAGCGCCGCCGGGAGCAGCAGGCGAAAAACCTTGGCAGCAGTGTGTTTCATGTCCTCTTCCTCCGGTTATCAAAGTTTTTTGATGCTGTCTCAAGGATAGCATACCGCACCGCGGAATTCAAGGCTGAAAGCGGCGCGAGCAAGGCGCGCGGCAGCGGAAAAGGAAGGACGCGGGAGACCTTTCGCATCTCCCGCGTCCTTGTCTTTTTGATTTTTGCCCGTTCTGCGCGGCAAGGGGTCCTCCCTGCCGCCCGACGCCCGGACGCTTACACCGAGAAGAGCAGCTCGCAGAAGGTCGGGTACGGCCAGTATTTCGACGCTGTGAGCACCTCCAGCTTGTCGATGATCCTGCGCACGGCGCCCATGCGGGACTCGACCTCGTCGTGGTAGTAGTGCAGGAGCGTTTCAGGCTCTGCGTCGTCGGAGACGGTCTCGAGCGCCGTCTTGAGGCCGATGGTCTCTTCGAGCAGCTGCTCGTTGAGCGAGCCGATGG
>ERZ1034719.269-NODE-269-length-34266-cov-5.022274_pt1 | contig 34266 bp, 32 predicted proteins | sample MGYA00520703_ERZ1034719 | MGnify/ENA primary metagenome ERZ1034719 (study PRJEB33766, sample SAMN09781716) | gut metagenome | biome: gut microbiome | host: Homo sapiens | place: Madagascar | study: EMG produced TPA metagenomics assembly of the PRJNA485056 data set...
TTCGGTCCCTCCCCCGTCGCTGACGAAGCAATAGCAGCGGTCGCCGCTGTAATATCTGCCGTCGAAGTCAACGCTCAGCGTTTTATCGGCTTCGGCAAGACGTTCAAGAAATATTTCGGGCGACATCTCCGTTTGCAGCGCGCAGGAAGAGAGTGCGAGCGCCGCGGATATCAGCAAAACGACGGCGGTCACGGCACGGCGGCTCAATACTTCGCCCTCTTTTTGATATTCACCGCCGCAACTCCGCCCAGAGCGCCGCCGAGGGTCATTGCGCCGATAAAGGCTATCAGCCGCACACCCGCGCCCGAGCTGAGCAGAGCCGCAACCGCAGCGCAGGGCAGCGAGGCGCAAAGCCCCGCAAGCGCACCGCAGGCAAGCCCGTTCTTTTTAATAGGCTTCGCCGCCGCAAAGCCCGCAACAAGCCCCGAGAGCAGGGCGATTATCAAGCCTGCGGGGAAATATGCCCCCGAGCCTATGCCGCTTTTGAGCGAAGCGAGGGCAAATGCCGCCGTAAAAGCAAAGAAAAGCACCGCACCTATCGCCGCACCGACGGCAATCTTCTTAAGCGGAGAAGCAGACTGCTCCTCACGCCTCGCTTTTTTGGTTTTCGCAGGCATAAAAATACTCCCCTCACGTCATGTTAGTACATGATATGAGGGGGGCGAATAAATTATTCTCAGCTGTCGAAGGTGTCGTCCTTCTTCTTCTTTGATTTCTTTCTGCTTGCCTTGCTGTTCTCAACGGCTTCGTCCATCTTCTTTTTCTTCTCAGCCTCGGCAGCTTCCTTGGCAGCCTGTCTCTCAGCCTCCGCCTTCTCGGTGGCGGTATTGTTGGTCGAAACAGCCCAGCGGGTGATCTTCATCTTGTTTCTGTCCGCGCCGGTCTCGATGATGATGGAATCCTCTTTGACGGTGACGACTCTGCCCATGATGCCGCCGATGGTGGTTATCTCATCGCCGACCTGGATGCTGTCACGCATGGTCTGCTCTTCTTTTTGCTTTTTCTTCTGCGGTCTGATCATAACGAAATACATGACGGCAAAAAGCGCAGCCATCATTACTATCATCATAATGGGGTTACTCTGCTGGGTTGAGGATGCGCCGCCGGCTGATCCGCCGAGCTGAGCAAGAAGGGGGATAAAATTCATTTAATATGACCTCCAAAACATTAATGTAACAATTATACATTACAGCCGCTGAATATGCAAGCATTTTTTTGTTAATAAACTGATAATTCGCCGCATATTTGACCGAAAAGGCTTAATCTGCCGTTGCCTGCGCCGTTTCTTTGATAACTTCAAGCTCGGCGGCGTCCGCGCGCTCGCTCAGAGCCTGCATGACCTCGGCATGCTTCTCGTCGGTATAATCCCAGAAGAAGAGATACGGCAGGCAGCAGAGCAGATGCCCGACAAGGTCAAAGGCAACGCCCACTATCATACACTTTGTGCGGATGGAGTCAACAAAAAGGACATCCCAATCCGAGGTAAAGCCGTAGCGATAGAAAAGCAGCGGGATTATAAGGCTGATGAGAGCCGAAATAGGGCTTGTGAACCAGCCTATGACACCTGCGTAGTTCTCAAGGCGTTCGCCCGAGAGATACATCTGATAGTCGTTGATCCTGACATTCATATCCTCCTCGGCGAGCTTTAGACCCGAGGCAAGCGCGTCGCCGATGCAGAGCGACACGAGCATTATTGCGCCGCAGAGCTTGTAATTATCCTCAAAGAAATAGCAGGCGGCGATATAGCCCGCGCTCTGAGCGGCAAATACAAGGCGTTTAAAAATCATCAGGGATTTATACTGGAAGCGCTTTCTAATCCATGGGGCGAGGAATGCGCCGGGGTTGCCGACAAAGGAGACGAGCATCTCTGTGAGGCTGAACACAAGACCCAGCTCGCGCCATGTGTAGATAAGTATGATAGTCTTGACCGCAAGGCCGCCGTTGCCAAGGGCGTCGATCATACCGGATATTGCGTTTATCCAGCGGTATTTATTCTTCATAACGCCGCGTATGCCGTCCCAAAACGGGATATATTTTTTCTTCTCGATGGGCGGCTGCGGGATACGCTCCTGAATCGAGCCGAGGCCGCCGAACATCAGCACCGTGCAGAGCATCATCATTATAGGTATGACATAGCGGAAGGTGTTGATATTGGTCAGACCGCCCGTGTAAGCCGTCAGCACGGGGATAAGGAACGCTATAACGGAGTTGAAAAGGTGACTGAGCTTCTCGGGGTAGCAGCGCACGAGCATCCTCTCGTGGGGATTCGGCGAAATGGTGTTTGAAATGCTGCTTGCGCCGCCGAGGTATGAATACATACCGTAGAGCTGAAAGAGCAGGAAAAGCTGCCATATGCGCTCGGTGAGCGGATTCCTATAGAGCGGCAGCCAGCAGATGAGCAGCACGATTATCATACAGGGAATGACATTCGGGTAGGCAAAGAGCTTATATCTTCCGAATTTGGGCAGGAAGCGCTTGCGGATGAAAATGTTCCTTGCTCCGCCGTAGCCGGTGACGAGCCAATGCGCCGCAAAAATTTTGAGTGCGCTTTTCATATTGATGCCCGGCAGCTTATTGACATAGTCGGTCAGCGCCGCGGGGAACGGAATTATCTTTGAAAAATCAAAAATGAGGAAGAGGATACCTAGCCCGGTAAAGAAAAGATACAGCGTATAAAACGCTTTCTCCGTCTTTTTCGGCAGGAAGCCGAGATTGTCGTTGACGACCATGCTCATTATGCTCCAGAAATAGCCCTGAATCATAAAGAAAGCGCTGATAACTGTGAAGGTGAGGATGGGTATCTCATAGTAATACATGATGAGATAGCAGCCCGTACCGAAGGCGAGGTATCCGAGCACCCTCGAGAGGGCGTAATCGCCGCCGACGGCGAAAAGCACCGAGATATATTCTTTATACGGCACATAGCGCCCCTCGGCCGGGATATTCCAATGCTCACGGAAATCCGAAAAAATACTCTTTATGCCGATCTTCTTAGATTTGCCCGACATCAGCTCTTGCCCCCTTTCTCTTGCTCCTCGGCGAGCTTCTCAAAATACTCCTTATGCAGGCGTTCATTTTCCTCCTGCTTGCGTTTGAGCCGCTCTTTTTTCTTTTTGGTCATTAGGAAATCCTTCCTGAACATCTTGCGGACAACATCAATGAGCACAAAGGTGAAGCTCGGCACAAAAATGAAGATTATCATCAGCACGACGACAAAATAGTTGGTGCCGTCACGCTCAAATTTTGCAATGAAAGCGGCGAGTCCTTTTTTCGGTGTCTCGGGAGATTCGTCCCCCTCCGCCTCCGCAGTCTGCGGAGCCTCCTCTGCGGCTCTCTCGGCGTTATAGGCTTCGCTGTCCTCGCGCACCGCCGAAAACACGGGCGGGACAAAGGAGAAGCTGTTCTCGCCCTTCGGCTGCCAACTGCCGCCGAGCGAAATATCGCTCTCGCTCGCTGCGCCGAGATAGAATTCATTTAATCCGCCGCACCTATAGAAGCAGTGGTGACCGACGCTCTTAACGGAGGCGGGAATAAATATCGAATACTTCATATTGTCGCAGTAGCTGAACGCATCGTCACCGATGCTGACAAGGCCGTCCGGCAGCGTGACGAGCGATATGCCGCTGCACTTAAAGAACGACATATCCCCTATCTCTTTGACGCTTGACGGGATATCAATGCGCTGCAAACGGTCGCACTTATAGAAGCAGTTATTTGCTATACGCTCAACGCCGTCGGGTATCGTATACACCTCGTCGCAGCTCCACGCCTTATCAACGGTCAGAGAGTTCTCCGTCCTGTCACGCAGGATATAATAAGTGCCTATATAAGGGGCGGTAACGCCCTTTTCGAGCAGGTCGTCAAACATTTCGGAGGTGATATCGTCGCTGACCTTGCTCTTAAAATTCAGGAACATGGCTTCTCTGTCCGCGCCGTTCACGCTCAGCGTCTCTTTAAGGTCAAGCCCTATATTTTTGACCTCGCCGAACTGCTCGATATCGCTGTAGACTATCTGAGTGCAGCGGCATATCGGGTAAAGCAGCATCTTCTTCATATCCTTGGTGAAGAGGATGCCGTCAACATCGGTGTAATAGGGGTTATCCTCATCGACATAGACCGCCCTGAGCTGCTTGCAATAGAAGAAAGCCCGCTCGTCTATATGCCTGACGGAGGCGCCGATATAGATGTATTTGACATACTCGTCGCTCACGAGCGTGTAATCACTGACGGCGACTATCGGCTTTGAGGTATCGGGGTCGTTGCCGTTTTTGTCGGTCACATAGTCGATATGCATCTCCTCGGTGGTATGATTGCCGTTGAAGCCGTCAAACACCCAGCCGTCGAAGCCCTGCCCGCCGATATCCTCCCGATAAGCGTACTCAAAGGTATCTCTCGACACAGAGTTAAAGGTCATCCACACCGAAGCGCCCACGAATACGGTAAGCACCACGATGAATACGGCTTTTTGCCACTTTTTCATCCGAACACTCCTTTTCCCAAAGCTGTCAGAGCATAGTAAACAAAAATATTATATAGTGTTAACAATTTTTTGTCAATAAGATGAGCCATATTTTAGCATCGGAAATAAAAAAGAGCAGCCGAAGCTGCTCTGAGTTATCAGGGTCAAAAAGTCAATAAAATTTGCGTGTCGTATTATTATTTAAGGCAATTCTTATCGAAGGACGGGTTAAAGGCATAGAAATTCTTGGAATTCAGCTTATCCGTCGCAAGGCGCATACCCTCGCCGAACCGCTGGAAATGGACTATCTCCCTTGCGCGCAGGAATTTTATCGGGTCGCGGACATCGGGATCGTCGACAAGCCGCAGGATATTGTCGTACGTCTTTCTCGCCTTTTGCTCCGCCGCAAGATCCTCGGTAAGGTCGCTTATAGTGTCGCCCGTGCTCTGGATATAAGCGGCAGTGAACGGCACTCCCGCGGCAGAGGCGGGGTAAACACCGGCGGTGTGGTCAACGAAATATGCGTCGAAGCCCGAGCGCTTTATCTCATCCTCGGTGAGATTTCTCGTGAGCTGATAGACTATCGCGCCGATCATTTCGAGATGCCCAAGTTCCTCGGTCCCTATATCCGTCAGCAGTCCTTTCAGCTCGTCAAACGGCATTGTAAAGCGCTGGCTGAGGTAGCGCAGCGAAGCGCCGAGCTCGCCGTCGGGGCCGCCGTACTGACTTATAATGAGCTTTGCATAGAGCGGATTCGGGTTTTTGATCTTAACGGGGTATTGAAGTTTTTTCTCATAACTAAACATCAGCAGCCACACTCCTCATATTCCCACGGCCACGGCCCTTTGAGCCATTCGACGCCATGACCCTCCGAAGTTGTCAGCGGGTAGAATTCATCTTCAAACGCTTTTCTCATCGTGCGGTACCTTGCCTCTATGCGGTTATGCTGCTCGACCATACGGATATCCCACGGGTGGGTATCGAGATAAAGGTGCATCTCCCAGAGTGTGAACTGCACGGCGCTGAGCCGCATGAGCGCTGTCTCACGTTTATTCATTTGCAGCACTTCCCTGCGAACGGCTTGCTGAGCACGGGGAACAGAGTGCCGCACTCGAGCGCCTTCATCTCGTCAAACATGGTGGTATCGGTCTGCATAGGCACATAAAGCATCGCTACGGTATAATCCGACGGCAGCGGCGAAACGGTGCAGGAGCACGGCTCCGAAGGGGTCTGGCGGCGCTGAGGATAGCGGTAGCCTGCGTAATCGGCCATATATATCATTCCTTTCGTTCTTGAGGACGGTGTATCCTCTGATACATAATATGCCGCAGGCTGTTTTTTGACATAGATGCAAAAGAGCGCCCGCGGCTGCGAGCGCTCCCGAATCAGTATTTATATTCTGTATATCAGCGTGGGGTCAACATTGCTGCTCTCGGTATTGCGGATAAGCTCATCCGCCTTTGCGGGGTCGGCAACGCTGAGCACCATTATCGCCTTGCCCTGCTCTCTCGAAACGCAGGCATACATATATTTGACCTCTATGCCGTTGTCGGTGAGGATCCTCAGCGACTCGGAAAAGCCTCCGGGTCTGTCGTCTATGGCGACGACGAGCGCGTCGGTGACCTTGCAGATAACGCCCGATTCGCCGAGAGCATTTTTTGCCTTATCGGGGTCGCTGACTATCATCCTGAGGACTCCGTATTCATCGGTATCCGCAAGCGAAAGCGCCGAGATATCAATTCCGTTCTTTGCGAGCACTTCGGCGGCCTCCGAGAGCCTGCCGGGCTTGTTTTCAAGGAAAACCGAAATCTGTTTAACTAACATTTTATGCCCTCCTGTCAAATCTTTCGCTTATCTATAACTCTCTTTGCCTTGCCCTCGCTGCGGGCTATGGACTTCGGGTTGACAAGGTGAACCCTGACACCGAGGCCGAGCACGGAGCGGAGCTTCTCGGTGATGCGCTTCTCGACGACGTTGATGCTCTTGATATCGTCGGAGAACATGCTCTCGCTCATCTCAACATCAAGGTCGAAGGTATCGGTATTGTTGACCCTGTCGACGGTGATAATGTAATTCGGGGTTATCTCGCCGCTGTTGAATTCAAGCAGCACGCCCTCTATCTGAGAGGGGAAGACGTTGACGCCCCTGATTATCAGCATATCGTCGCTCCTGCCGCTGGGCTTATTCATGCGGGCATGGGTGCGACCGCACTCGCATTTCTCATAATTAAGCGAGCAGATATCCCTCGTCCTGTAACGGATAACGGGGAAGCCCTCCTTGGTGATCGAGGTGAACACAAGCTCGCCCGTGCTGCCGTCGGGGAGCTGCTCGCCGGTATCGGGGTCGATGATCTCAACAATGAAATTATCCTCCCAGACGTGCATTCCCTTCTGGCACTCGCATTCGCAGGCAACGCCCGGGCCCATTATCTCTGAAAGACCGTAGATATCATATGCCTTTATATGCAGGGTATTCTCTATCTCACGGCGCATATTTTCGCTCCACGGCTCTGCGCCGAAGACGCCGACCTTCAGTGAAAGCTGATCGATAACGCCGAGACGTGCTGCCTCCTCCGCAAGATACATCGCATAGGACGGAGTGCAGCAGATAGCGGTGGCTTTAAAGTCGATGAGGGTCTGTATTTGGAGCGCCGTGTTGCCCGAGGACATCGGGATAACGGTGGCGCCTATCCTCTCGGCGCCGGCATGGAGGCCGAAGCCGCCGGTGAAAAGACCGTAACCGAACGACACCTGAATGATATCGTCCTTGCCGAGACCTATGCCGTTGAGCATCCTCGCAACGCACTCCGCCCACATATCAAGGTCGTTATCGGTGTAGCCGACGACTATCCTCTTGCCCGTAGTGCCGCTTGAAGCGTGAACTCGCCTGATATTTGACATCGGCTCGGCAAAAAGGCCGTAGGGGTAGTAATCGCGCAGATCCTTTTTATATGAAAACGGGAGCTTTGAGAGATCCTCGATGCCATGGATATCCTCGGGCTTGAGACCCTTCTCATCCATACGGTTACGGAAGCATTCCACTCGCTCATACATTCTCTTGACCTGCCACACAAGGCGCTCGCTCTGGAGCTTTTTGATATCCTCGCGGGGCATCGTCTCGATTTCCGGTGTTCTGACAGACATATGCTTATTTCTCCTTGGATTTTTTCTTTCTGTTGCCGAGGCTGAGGAATACGCCGAGGGCTACCGACAGGGCGGCTGCCATCATCACCTGATACTCGCTCGGGAGCATGAAAGTGACGGTGTGCGCGGGTATCCAAAACAGCGGCACGGTCTTGAGTAGCGTGAAGCCGACGAAAGCCGACCAGTCGATCGAGCCTATAACGCTTTTCAGCGACGAATCCGCTTTTTTGCTGCGGAGCTCGAGCCATTTATCGCTGCACTTGTGGAATGCCATAAAAGTCGGGCCGAATGAGGTATTCATCATCACGCTGGTGTAAAGCGCTCTGAGGAAGCTGCTGTCCCCGCCCGGGAGCAGCCCCGACGCCATCATCTGAGCGGCGGCGACGGAGAAAACCTTCATCATAAAGGTTATCCAAACGCCGATGAAGCCCCAAATGACGAATCGGGCGGCTATCTTGGCAGGCACGGTCGGTGCGGAATTCGCAATATAGGCCGCTATCAGCTCGCCTGCAGTGGCGAGTAAAGCAAATTTTGCAAAGCCCATTAAATACGGATGAGAGCCGGAGAGGGATTTGAACACCTCTCTCGACTGCGGGATAATAAGCACGACGGCAAAAATAAGGATTGACGCAGCTATGTAACCTATCACAGCAGCTCTTTTGGCTGCGCTTTCTTTCTTACTCATAAATGCCTCCTTCTTCATCAGCCGCAATTGTAGCCAAGCTCAAACGCCTTAAGGTTGAGGTCAAGGAACTTTGCGGGGACGGTGTCCTTTATTGTCTGTATCCAGACTTCCTTTGAAATATCGCTGCTGCGGGCGAGCACGCCGATGAGCACGACATTGACCGCCTTTGCGGAGCCTGCCTCGAGGCTGAGCGAGAGCGCGTCAATGGCTATAACCTTTGCCTTTGCGGCAATATCGTCGACCAGCCCGTCGGGGTATTCGGCCGCGCCTGTGATAACGGGCATCGGGGCTATCTCGCGGTCATTGAGTATGACAGTGCCGCCCTCCTTGAGGTAGGGCAGCGCCCTTGCGGCTTCGAGCTTCTCAAAGGCGAGGATCATATCGGCCTCTCCCCTGTCGATTATGGGAGAAAAGACCTTGTCGCCGTATTTGACATAGGTCACGACGCTGCCGCCCCTCTGGCTCATGCCGTGGACTTCGGAAACTTTAACGTCGTAGCCCTCGCTGATGACGGCGTTGCCGAGAATGCGGCTGGCAAGCAGAGTACCCTGCCCGCCGACGCCGACTATCATTATATTCTTTGTATTCTGCATATCATTCATCCTCCTTGCTTATCGCACCGAACGGACAAACGCCGACGCAAAGGCCGCAGCCGTTGCACTGATTCTCGTCTATCTTAACGCAGCCGTTGTCAACCGAAATCGCGGGGCAGCCGAGCTTCATGCACTTCTTGCATTTGCGGCATTTCTCGGCGTCCACGGCGCAGTGACCGGTGTATTTGACGGTCTTGAGCAGAGCGCAGGGTCTCTGAGCGATTATGACCGACGGCTCGTCCGCAGCAAGTTCCTCCTTGACGGCGGCTTCAAAGCCCTTGAGGTCAAACGGATCCTCCACTCTGACTCTGCGCACACCGACGGAATGGCAGAGAGCCTCAAGATCGACCTGAACGGTCGGCTCCTTGCGGATTGTGAAGCCCGTGGTGGGGTTATCCTGGTGGCCTGTCATGCCGGTGATGGAGTTATCGAGGATGATAACGGTATTGTTGCCTTTATTGTAAACGATGTCGATAAGACCTGTTATGCCCGAATGGATAAAGGTCGAATCGCCGATAACGGAGACGAGCTGCTTTGAGAAATCGCGGCCTCTCGCCTTGACCATGCCGTGGGCGGCGCTGACGGAGGCGCCCATACAGATAGTGGTATCAACGCTCTTGAGCGGTGCGACTGCGCCGAGGGTATAGCAGCCGATATCGCCCGATACGGTGAGCCCGAGCTTTGAGATCACATAGAACGTGCCTCTGTGGGGGCAGCCCGCGCACATGACGGGAGGTCTCTTTGGCAGCGGCAGAGGCTCTGCGGCGGGGGTCTCCTCGCCGAGAACGACTTTAGCTATCATATTCTGGCTGTATTCGCCGAGCAGGGTGAAGTGATCCTTGCCCCTGACCTCAATGCCGAGGGATCTGACGAATTCCTCGATAAAGCCGTCAAGCTCCTCGATAACATAGAGCGTATCGACCGAGGCAGCGAAATCCTTTATCAGCTTCTCGGGCAGCGGATAAACCATGCCGAGCTTCAGATAATTGACCTTATCGCCGAGAGCGTCCTTGGAGTAAACATAAGAGACGCCCGAGGTGATAACGCCTATTCTGCTGCCGTTATCCTCAACGGTATTCAGTTCACATGTCTCGGCAAGCTCGGCGAGCTTCCTGCTCCTCTCCTCGACCACGACGTGGCGGCCGATGGCGTTTGCAGGCATCATAACATTCTTTGCGATATTCTTAACATAGGGTTTAAGCTCGATATTCTCAGGCTCATGCAGCTCGACAAGGCTCTGCGAATGCGAAACTCTCGTTGAAAGCCTGATGAATACGGGCGTGTCATATTCCTCGCTGAGCGAGAAGGCGAGCTTAGTGAAGTCACGGCATTCACCCGAATCCGAAGGCTCAAGCATCGGTATCTTCGCCGCCTTTGCATAGTGGCGGGAGTCCTGCTCATTCTGAGATGAATGCATTCCGGGGTCGTCTGCAACGCAGAATACAAGACCTGCGTTCGCGCCGATATAGCTGACGGTAAAGACGGGGTCGGCCATGACGTTGAGGCCGACATGCTTCATGCAGCTCATTGCCCTGCCGCCCGCTATGGAAGCGCCCATCGCAGTCTCGGCGGCGACCTTCTCATTGGGCGCCCACTCAACATAGACGTCCTCATATTGAACCATGCTCTCGGTTATCTCGGTGCTCGGGGTGCCGGGGTAAGACGAAACGACTCGCACGCCCGCCTCATAGGCTCCCCTCGCTACGGCAGCGTTGCCGAGCATCAGCTTTTTCATATATATCATCCTTCCTTGATCTCGTTCTCTTTGGCTACAAGTCCGTCGGCGCAATATCTCTTACGCAGCAGCGGCTTCTCTATCTTGCCCGTCGGGTTTCTCGGCACATCGGCAAAGATTATCTTCCTCGGGCGCTTGTATCTCGGCAGGTCGAGGCAGAAGTCGTTGACCTCCTCCTCTGTGAGGCTCGCGCCATCCTTGACCTGAATTATCGCCGCGGAAATCTCGCCGAGCCTGCGGTCGGGCAGGCCTATGACCGCCACGTCGCTTATCGCATCGTTGCGGCGCAGGAAATTCTCTATCTGAACGGGGTAAATATTCTCGCCGCCCGAGATGATGACGTCCTTCTTCCTGTCAACAAGATAAATGAAGCCGTCGTCGTCCTCGATAGCCATGTCGCCCGTGAAGAGCCAGCCGTCCTCAAGGACCTCTTTTGTGGCCTCCTCGTCGTTATAGTAGCAAAGCATCACGCCGTCGCCCTTAACGGCAAGCTCGCCGACCTCGTTTTTGCCAACGGGCTGTCTGTGCTCGTCTACTATCATGGTCTGCCAGCCGTAGCCCGCCTTGCCGATGGCGCCGACCTTGTCGATATTCTCAACTCCGAGGTGGACGCAGCCGGGGCCTATGGATTCGCTCAGACCGTAGTTGGTGTCATACAAATGGTTCGGGAATATGCTCTTCCAGCGCTTGATAAGGCTCGGCGGCACGGGCTGAGCGCCGATATGCATCAGCCTCCACTGGTCGAGCTTATAATCTTTAAGGTCTATCTCGCCCGAGTCGATAGCGTCAAGGATATCCTGCGCCCACGGCACGAGCAGCCAGACTATCGTGCACTGCTCCTCGGAAACGGTGTTGATTATCCATTTGGGAGCCGTGCCCTTGAGCAGCACGGCTTTGCCGCCGACAAGGAAGCTGCCGAACCAATGCATCTTGGCGCCCGTGTGATAGAGCGGCGGGATGCAGAGGAAAACATCGTCCTTGGTCTGCCCGTGGTGCGCCTGCTCGGTCTTGGCGGCGTGCATGAGCGCACGGTGCGAATGAAGTATCGCCTTCGGGAAGCCTGTAGTGCCTGACGAGAAATAAATTGCGGCGTAATCGTCGTCGGTCAGCTCGACCTTTGGCGCCTTTGAGCTGCAATATGTTACGAGCTTGTCATAGCTCTCGGCGTAGGCGGGGCAATCCTCGCCCGCATATATCCACATCTTGATTCGCTTGACCTTGTGGCATATCTCCTCAACTCTGCCGACGAATTCGGGGCCGAAAACGATATATTCGGAGTCGGATTTATTGAGGCAATAGGCTATTTCCTCGGCGGTGTAGCGGAAATTCAGCGGCACAGCTACCGCCCCCGCGCGCAGGATGCCGAAATAGATGGGCAGCCACTCAAGGCAATTCATCAGCAGTATTGCTACCTTATCGCCTTTCTTTATCCCCCTCGAGAGGAGAAGGTTTGCAAAGCGGTTTGATTTCTTTTGAAACTCGCCCCAGGTAATCTCTTTCCTGTAGGTCTCCGCTGCGGTGGACTGGGTGAGGGCGAATTCACGCCAGGTCATGTTTCTGTTATCCTCGAGCTTCGGGTTTATCTCCACGAGGCTCACGTCGTTTGGATAAAAGTCCGCATTTTTTGTCAGAATGTCGGTGATAGGCATTTCTTCTGCTTCCTTTCTTTGCCGGAGAGGCAATAAAAAAGCGCCCTCCGAGCTTAATGCTTTCAGAGGGCGGATATACCGCGGTACCACCTCAATTTACCTCTGCCTCACGGCAGAAGCCTTGACAAGTGACGATCTCACTTTAAGACTGTAACGGGTCTTACCCGGCAACTCTTAATGACCCGAGGGCGTTCGGAGCGCAACTGGCGGGGAGTAATTCACTCATGCAACGACTGCCGCCTTGCACCGACCGACGGCTCTCTGAGAATCCTTTTGCACGGCTACTTGATCCCGCTCGTGACGTTTTTAACTTATTATCACATATGTTAACATAATTCGAGCTGCTTTTCAAGGGCTTTTGCGAAAAAAGTTCAGCGCTTTTCGGCGCTAAAGCGACAGTTGAATTTTGCCGAACGGTTTGATATAATACATTAGATAGTTCATATCCGAACGGAGGCAGACAATGAAAACCGTAAACGCCGATATTTACCTTATCCGCCACGCCCAATCCCGCGAGAATTCGGGCGAGGAATATATGCCGGAATTCACTATAGACGACGCCCCTCTGAGCGAGTTGGGCAAGAGGCAGGCACAGGCTCTGGCCGAGAGATTTGAACCGGGCGACATTGACATGATATTCTCGAGCACCCTCATACGCACGGCGCAGACCATGCAGCCGACCGCAAGGAAGCTCGGCAAGCCGATAATAATGCTACCCGAGCTTATGGAGGCGGAGACTCTCGTGCGGGGCACGCCCCGTGAAAAAGTCAAGCTGCTTGTGCCCGAGGCCGTCACGCCCGACGAGGATGTATTCCTGCCCGACCCCGAATCCCCCGAGCAGATGACCGCAAGAGCCGAATCGGCGATAAAAAAGATACTTGATATGGGCGGCGACGGCTGCCGAGTGATAGCCGCAAGCCACCACGATTTCTTCGGATACCTCATCAGAGCCGCGCTTGGGCTTGGGCTGCCCGCAACGATACGCTGGAGCGCGCTGAACTGCTCCGTAACGCATATCAGGCTTCGTGAGAACAGACTGCCCGAGGTCATGTATTCAAACGATATTTCACATCTGAAAAACATAACAGTATAATATTCCGCGAAATTTTCAGATCAATGTAGTTTTCACCGCCGAAATCGTAGTATATAGGTGAAACCGAAAAGGAGGCGGTGAAATGACAGCAGACGAAAAAATCATAGAGATGTTTTTTGAGCGTTCTGAGCAAGGCATACGGGAGTTAGACATTAAATACGGTAAAATTTTCCACGCGCTCTCGTACAATATCGTTGGTGATCGGCAGGATGCGGAGGAATGCGTCAATGACGCTTATTTGGGCGTATGGAACGCAATTCCGCCCGCCAAGCCCGACCCTTTGCTGACCTATGTCTGCAAGATCGTTAGGAACATTTCGCTAAAAGCCTATCGACGAAAAGAGGCAGCAAAGCGCGGCAGTCGTTACACGGTTGCAATGGAGGAGATCGAAGCCTTCATAGCAGCCCCAAACACGGTTGAAGCCGAAATTGAAGTCAGAGAGGCGGCCCGTATCATAGAGAGCTTTTTGGACACTCTGACCACCGAAAACCGCGTTATCTTCATGCGCCGCTATTGGTTTTCCGATAGCTGCAAGGACATAGCCGAGTTTGTCGGACTTTCGGAGAAAAACGTCTCCGTTCGGCTGACCCGCATACGCAAAAAAATGAAACAGTATTTAACGGAAAGAGGGGTGCTTTTATGAACACTGAGAAATTCTCTGAGGCAATGAATGAAATCGGCAGCAGGTACATCGAGGAATCAATAGAATACAAAAGGAAAAAAAGCAAAGCTCCCGTTTGGGCTAAATGGGGCGCTGTCGCCGCCTGCCTTGCGGTTGTCGCTATTTTAGGTATATGGGCATTCGCAAACAAACCGGACACAGTTACATTGGATAACGGAAGTCAACTTGTTTTTTCCAAATCCGAAGCCGTAAGCTCCTCAAGCCTCGACATTGACGGAACAGTAACCACAAGGCAGCTCACGGAAAGCGAAACCGCTTCTCTGTTCCCGGGTCTGTCGGTCACAGCCAATGCAATTTTTCGCAGCGATGACGCTTCCGCCGACAATAACAAAGAATTGATCGGTATCAACGGAAAAATCGGAAATATAAAAATGATAATCTCCACAACCGATATACAGCTGCTTGACACCAAAATTGTCGGAAATGAAAAAAGCTCCGAAGTAAACGGCACAAGTATAACGGCAGGATATTTTTTAACAAGGCGTAACAGCGTCGGCAAGCAAAATGCAATTTACTACGCAACCTTCAATCTGGGAGGCAGCACGGTATACGTTGAAAATGCCGGCGCAAAATCAAAAAGCCAAAATGTAAAAAGCGAATTGGCTGACGTCATTCAAAAGCTGACGGAAAACGGCGTGTTCGACCTTGATTCTATCAACGGATAGCACGCAAGCTCAATACTTTTTCACATCGGGGGGCAGCCGAGAAATCGGCTCCCCCTCTTTGTGATGTTATGGACGCGGTGTCACCGAGGTCTGCCCGATAATCAGAGACACCAACATCCCGTCGCAAAACGTAGCCCTGCGAAACGGCATGACAAAGGCGGACGGCGCGGTGAAGCACTACCGCGGCGTTGACATGCCGCACCATCGGTATATCGTAAAGGCTGCGGAATGATCTCTGTTGCCGTGTTGCACAGATATTCGCTCCGTTTTTTATAAATACGGTCAATTGAAAAATCCGCCCGATTATTGTATAATCATTCTATATCTTTTCGGCGTAAAGCCGTAGAATTCGGAGGTAAGAGATTGAGTAAGACATTAAAAAATGCAAATCCCGAATGGGTAACTTCAAAGCAGGAGAGGATGAATTATTACCTCTATTTCTGCGGTCAGAACGTCATCTATGCCCTTGTAAGCACTTATCTTGTAACATTCCTGCTCTTCCAGGGCGTTGACCCCGCCAAATCCGCAGCGGTCATGCTGGCGGTCAAGATCTGGGACGCCGTGAACGACGCGATATTCGGCTGCATATTTGACAAGGTTCATTTCAAAAACGGTCAAAAATTCATACCCTGGCTGCGTATCTCCCTGCTCGCGATACCCATCACCACCGTTTTGCTCTTCTTTATCCCGAAGAATAACGGCTCCAACGAAATGCTCCAGCTCGCATGGTTCGCGATAGCCTATGTCCTTTGGGATACAGCATACACCCTTTGCGACGTGCCCATTTTCGGCTATGTCACCGCAATGAGCAACAGGCTCGACGAGAGGACCTCGCTGATGTCCTACAAGAGCATTTGGGCGGGCGTCGGCACTGCGCTTGCGACCGTTGTCGGCACTATCTTCGTCAACCAGCAGTTCGGCCTCTCCTATAAAGTGGTCGCAATAGTCTGCTCCGTTATCGCCCTCGCAACGATGGCTCCCATCTGCTTCAAGGGCAAGGAGCGCTACAGCGGCGAGAGCGACGAGAATTTCACCGTCAGGAGCATGTTCAAGTATCTGTTCTCAAACAAGTACCTGCTCATCTACTATATCGGCTTTTTCTTCTTCAGCGCCCTGAATGTTTCGGCAAGCCTCAATCTCTTCGTATCCTACTACCTCTTCCATGATGAGAATTTCAGCCTTTTTGTCGGCGCTCTTTCGGTTGTGCCCATGCTGATATTCTCAGTGCTTGTGCCGAAATTCATCAAGCGCTTCGACAAGATGAAGATATACCTCGCCTGCACCGCCGCGTCGGCTCTGCTCGGCCTTATCACCTGGCTTGTCGGCTACAATAACATAATCATCTTCGCGATCCTCACCGTGCTCAAGAATATCCCCGGCGGCATCTCGGGCGTTATGCTCTTTATGTTCACCCCCGACTGCGCCGAATACGGCAAATTCAAGACCGGCATTGACGCAAAGGGCATCACCTTTGCGATCCAGACCTTCATGGTGAAGCTCACCGCCGCCGTCTCCTCCGCCCTGCCGCTGACGCTCCTGAGCTTCTTCAAGTGGAGCACCGTCAAAGCGGAGAGCTTCCAGGAGCTTCAGGCGAACCCCGTTATTCAGTCCGAATACACCCTCAACGGCCTTTGGTTCATCTACACGATGCTGCCCGTTATCGGCCTTGTCATCGCCGGCGCGATCTGGTACTTCTATAGGCTGAAGGATAAAGACGTGCAGCTCATGACCGACTGCAATATCGGCAAAATCTCGAGAGAAGAAGCCCTCGCAGGCCTCAGCATCAAAAACGAATTCGCCGAAAATTAAGCATAATTCAAGCCTCCCGTATCGCTCGGGAGGCTTATTTTTGTGTAAAGAACGGGAGCCGAGCCAATGCCCGACCCCCTGCCGCAAAGCTGTAGCTTTACTTATTTTATACCGTTTTCATAAGCCTCGATCATCTTCTTAGGCATTTGACCCGTAGGAACAAGTGAATTTGCCCTGTCTTTAAGGCAATTCAGGTATTTTTCGCTGTTCTCACCCGTAAAAATCCTGACATCCAGTCTCATTTTATTCTTCTCAATCGGCGTGACCAGAATTTTATCAACAAAGGTGTCAATAAACTCTTTTGTCACCACGCCGTCGGCGATATTACGCTCGGCGGCTCTCATCGCGGCTCGTATCTCATCCATATGTCGCTTGAATTCATCGCTCGAATCCCTGCGGCTTCTAAGCTCCGAAAGCTCCTGCTCGGCGGTCTCGATATCCTTGTTGCATTGAGCGGCCATATCTCTGAAATCCGTATCCGAAATATTGCCCTCCGTAACAAGTTCGAGCAGCTTCTGTTTTTTCTTTTGTGAGGATGCAATTTTGGCTTCCTGCGATTCGATCCGCCTTTGCAGACCGCCGTCATCTCTCAGCGAATTATACATCCGCTCATATTCGCCGATCATTTTTTCGGAATCGCTACAATTATCACGAAACACTTCAAAAAGAACCGACGCGATCTCGCTCTCATAAATAACAAACGACTCGCATGAATCGCTGCCGTTATTTTTCTTGCTCGAGCAAACCCAGCTGCTGTCCTTCCGCCCCTGTCTGTCAGCGGACGCGCGGCGATAATACGGAGCTCCGCAGCAGGTGCAAAACAGCTTGCCGGTCAGCAGATTAGCGTGATTGCAGATATTCTTGCGATTTTTCACATCATCGCTGCGGCGCTTTAAGATGAAGTTTGCCTGATCCCAAAGCTCCTCAGAAACGATTGCGGGCACTATCTCCCCCGTTTCATCCTTAAACATGACCCATTCCTCCGGGGGCAGGAACTTTTGCTTCTTTGTAAACATATCGACCACTTTGACCTTGTTCCCGACATAGTATCCTTTATATTTCGGGTTTGAGATCATGTTTGACATTGTGGTGTGCGATATCTTTTTGCCGTTATTATTGCGGTAGCCTTTCTCCCAAAAGACATTCTCAATCTGCTTCATTGAGTATTTGCCTGTGGCATATAATTCAAACAGCTCCCGCACCATTACGGACTGTTCTTCGTCAATAACGAGCTTTTTATCCTTCTTCTGATAACCGAAAATCCGGCTGTTGCCTATAACAACGCCGTTTTTGATAGCTTGCTGCTGGCCGAACTTCACACGGCTTGACAGTTTTCTCAATTCATCCTGAGCTATAGACGACATTATGGAGAGCCTCAGCTCGGAATCCTCATCAAATGTGTTGATATTGTCATTTTGAAAGAACACGCCCACTCCGCACGATAAAAGCTGCCTCGTGTATTGTATCGAGTCAAGAGTATTTCTGGCGAAACGTGAAATCTCTTTTGTGATCACAAGGTCAAAATTGTCGTCCGCCGCATCCTCTATCATTCGATTGAAATTCTCACGGTGCTTTGTGGAAATACCGGAGATGCCTTCGTCAACATACCCGGCCACAAAAGACCATTTTGCGTTTCTTTTGATAAACTCCTCATAATAGCTCACCTGGTTATCAAGAGAATTGAGCTGTTCATCCGTCTCCGAAGATACGCGGGCATAATATGTTACCCTCAGCGGGATATCGTAAATCGACCTTGTCCGCAGCATTTGGCGAACCTCATGTATATCCAAACCACTTCCTCCTTTCACGGTAGATTGACGATCCGAATCGTTAAAAACAAGTCACCTATATTATACGTCAACTCGGAATTTAATCAAGTCAAAGCGCATGATTACCATTTTTTACATCTGTGTTTTGCCGTTACGGAAATGAGCTGCCGCAATAAAAGCGGCAGCTCTTCAAGCATAAACTCCAAACACCTCTCCGCCGAATGAGCAGAATGCAAAACGACGGATGTAATGTTTAATGCGGAATTTTTGATCGATCGCCTTCTCCTTTTCGATTTCTATGTGGCTTTCTTTGAAGTGTACTCCTTTATTTTAAGGCGCATTTTATTCCTCTCATCCTCGGTTATGAATCCCTTCTCATACAGCGTGTCATTATAATACGAAAGCCACAGCTGCTCAAAAGTATTCTGTTTTGTTTTTTGAATCATTTGTCGCCTCCGTTATTTTTCTACGCTTAAAGCGGGTAATTCTTCTGTCATATCGAGAGCGGCGGACGCCACTAAATTTTACCTTCTGATTTTATTATTGTTGAGTATGCCGCAAATATTCAATGATGCAGAAGTGGCCGATTCGTGATTTTTACCGCAGATTATTTTTTGACTTTCCGTTCAATGTGCTGAAAAACGGTATGGCTGATAACGGTTTCACGATAGCATCCCGTTGCCGTCTTGCGTTCGGGCTTGGCACGGCCGACACCCATCATTGCAGCAAGATCGTCACCGTAAATACACCATTCACGGCCGTTTTTGAATGCGTTGATCGTGCCGTCCTTACAGTGCCTTATGACCGTTGTATAACAGAGACCGGTTAATTCGGCGGCTTTCTTAGCGCTCAAAATGCACGGCGGGGGCATGAAGTCATCTGCATCTTTAATCGGATTATACATACCATGGCTCCTCCTTTCTTTCAGAATTCGGCTTACTTACAGGGACAAAGCGTTTCACTTTGTTAATTGTCCTGTAGGTGAGCTCTTTTTGAGTCAGATAGCAGCCGCCGCCGAGACCTACGGTTGCATCCCAATCAGGATTGCAACGGCCTGTAAGCGGCTGACCGATTGACTCAAAAAAGTCGGCTATCTGCTGCGTTGACGAACTGTTTATGAAAAAGAAGTGATTGAGCACTACATTTCCTTTGTCGTTTTCTATCGAAAGCAGCAGTTTAGCTACGGGGCACGATTTGGAGTTTTCAGAGCCTTGATATCTATCCATGTTAACTCCCAAAACTCTGAATGAATAATACCCTTCATTGAGAAGAATAAACTTATCCTTCCTCTCGGATACCGAGCTGAAATCCAGCTCATCATCGACTGTGATTGATAAATAATCTTTCATTTTATTGTCACCTCGTATAATAAAGTAGTAGTTTTTTATGTCCCTCTCCAGGGACGGTACGATCACGAACTGACATCGATACAAAACCTCTTTTCGCATCATCGCCGAAAGTATGTAAGATTGGTTTCGAATTTTCGAAACGATTTGCATTTTGGTCTGTTTGAGACGATCGGTTTTACGGCCATCGCATTTGTTTTCACCTCCCGTGAATTCATGTTTTTGCGGCTTTTTTCTGTCCGTCACTGAAAGTATGTAAGATTTGGTTTTAATTTTTGCAGCAATCGGTAAAATGCATAGTCAAGGCATCAATATCGGCATATTGCAAGCAAAAAGGTCAATACACTTTGTTATGCATTTCAATGCCATATCCTCGCAACAATTGACCATGGTTAGGCAAGCTATGAAGCAAAACTTCCGAAGCAAACTTAGGCAACTGCTGCAATTCAGCCTCCAAAACCGCCGAAGAGGCAATGCGAAGGCAGGCACACGCAGGCTTAGACAAACAGCGACAGACTTCAGCATCAAAGCTGCAAATTCCTTCGTAGGCAGACAAGGGCAGTCACAGGCAAATAACTATCCTTACTTAGGCAAACATATGCAGTAGGCAAATTAAAGCATTAAATGCAAACAATAATGCAATAAAGAATGCAAACTAATGCATATATAATATTTATCTTAATGTTGTTTAGTTGTTACGGATAGTCTCTGCATGTTGCCTTGCGGCAAACCCCGAGTGTTGATCGGGATTCACCGCATAAGCAATAATGAAGGAAAATAAAGAAAGGGTCATTTAACTATGCACAGCGAAACCTCAGTCGGTTTTGATCCGTTTCACAGATCGCAATTGTGTAGATCGTATCATCATCGCAATAGCAGATAGTCACGCCTTCGCTGTCTATGCCTGTGTAATTGATTATGAATACGTGATCGTAGATCGTTTGCCCGCCGGTAAAGCCCGTCAGCAATAATTCTCTGTAATTGGCCTTCACGCGGCACAGCCCCTTAGGATCCAGCTTTTTCATAACTACGCCTTGCTCCGAGAGCATGGCAAGCGTAAAGCCGTCACCGGTGTCGATTATCGCCGCCACCCATTTCCGTATATCGTCATCGCCTACCCTCATAAACCGTATCCCATTGCCGGCGGGATCCATTTCAATGAAATAATCGTAATCCTCTCCTATGAGCAGCATTTCTTTGTACAGCATAAGATCAACTCCGTTTCTTTGATTTTTTGTTTTTGCTGTTTTTCTTTTGACTCTGCTTGTTTTGATTCTGCTTGTTTTTCTTACCCTTGATCTTCGACGGTTTAGTGGGCCAATACCGTTCGCATTTGGTTCTTTTCGGCGGATACAGGCCGAAATACATACAGTGAAGTATGCTGCCGCTTCGGTTCTCGCTGTGACGGCAACGAGCGCAGTCGCAGGGGATCTTATTCGGCTTTTTGATTCTGAAAACAGTGCTTGTGGGTGTACCAACCTTTCCGGTTGACATAATCATCATACCTTTCGTTAATAATTTTTTATTTTTCATTTAGGATTAATTCAATACCGTAAAAGCCGTAAGTCGATATTATCTTCAGCCGTCGGACGGTTTCCGAGCGGCTAAAAGCACAGGCCTTTGACGGTGCGGCGGACGGTGATAGCCTCCTTTCTTTTTCGACTCGCAAAAAGTATGTAAGATTGGCTTCGCGTTTTCTGCCTTAGAAGGACAAGCGGGTGAATATTGCTGTTTTGTCCCGGCAAAGAAAGTATGTAAGATTGCCGAGCGCATAGAAGTTTCTGAACAGCAAAAGTCGAATCAAAGGCTTATCGGGCACCAATCACAAATTACAGAAGGGACGAACCAACCCGTCCATAGTCAGTCGCACAGCCGTCGCGGCTCCGCAGGGTCGTTTAACCAAACCCCACAGAGCCCGACATTGCCGTTACGGTGGCTTCAACCCATCACCGCCTTTGTACACAATTTTCTTGCCTTCTGTTACCTCCTCCTGTCATTTAAGATGTTCGGGCGTGTAAGAAGCCGCCGATCCTACACCGCGCTTCATACCGCCTCACAGCAAAAAACCACGGCAAGAGAATTAACTCCTGTCGTGGTTCTTATCATTGATAGTATGTAAGATTAGGTGCGGTGGTAATTAGAAACAAATAAAAATGAAGCAATACAGAGAAAAGCGCTCTGTTCCGAGCTATGAGAATCACTTTACAATATCAAAGGTTTCCATGAACCATTAAAGCGGTATTGATTTACAAATTCCTGTGCCGATTATGTTTAACTCTAAGACGATGGCCTAAAAAAGTCCCATCACATATTGTATTATTATAGCGAAGCAGATATAATAAAAGCGGGGGTGATGAATTGTGTATTCAATGCTGCACAAGAAAACGACTATTGTTAGCATTCTTAATATCTTAAAGCAATATACCGATGAAAACCACCGCCTGAGTCAAAAGGAGATCGCCGAAATTCTCGAAAAGGAATATGGCATGAAGGTCGACCGCAAAGCGATCAAGCGCAATCTTTCAAACCTTATAGATGCAGGCTATGATATTGAATACAGCCAAACTACTCGTATGATCAAGAATAAGGACGGAAGCCTTACTGAGAGCACGATTCTCTCTGACTTTTATCTTGAGCGTGAGTTTACGGATGCCGAGTTGCGGCTGCTGATCGACAGCCTGCTTTTCTCAAAGCACATTCCGCATTCGCAATGCAAAGAATTGATAAATAAAATTGAAGGGCTATCAAGTCGGTATTTCCGTTCAAGCATGAGACATGTTTGCAGCATGCCCGAGAACACACCGAAAAATGGTGAAATTTTCTATACCATTGAAGTCCTCGGGGAAGCGATCAACAATGAGCGTCAGGTTACATTCAAATATAATGATTGGGGTACGGATAAAAAACTTCACCCACGCAAGGATGACGACGGGAATGAGCGTGAATATATAATCAATCCCTATCAAATGGTCGCAACAAACGGCAGGTACTACCTGATCTGCAATTATGACAAATACGATAATGCGGCAAACTATCGAATAGACAGGATAACCGGTATTCGTATGCTTGATACGCCCGTAAAGCCTATGAAAAAAGTATCCGGATTTGAGTGCGGGCTCGATTTGCCGAAGCATATGGCGGAGCATATATATATGTTCTCTGATGAAACGAAAAGGGTCACATTCAAGGCTCAAAAGTGCATCATCAGCGAAATTATGGATTGGTTCGGTAATGATGTCAGGTTTGTTGATGAGACGGCCGATGAAGTTACGGCAGAAGTCAGGGTCAGCTGCACGGCGATGAAATACTGGGCTATGCAGTATGCCGAATATGTAACCGTCACTTATCCTGAGAGCCTTGCGGATGAAGTCGGATGCGCCCTGCGCAACGCGGCGAAAAAATATAATAAATAAGGGTGAGGATTATGACAAACAATTATTATCAAGAAATTGAGAACCTTTTTGCGGAATGGCAGGCTCGACAACAAAAAGAACCTTATGAGAAATACCTAAAATACGGCGCACCGGAAATCGCAAAAGATTCATTTACATATGACGGGGTCATCAATCCGCCCGAGTATGCAAAGCAGGGCACAAAATATCTATTTATCTCAAAGGAATCAAATATTGAGAATAACGAGGCTCAACCTCCGTATCGCTCCGACGGGGATAATTTTTGGCTGAGAGATGTCTGCTTTCAAAAACAAAAGCCGTCAATATTCTCAAAAAGGCTGGCTATGCTTGCAAATTCAATTTACAGCGCGGATTTTGAGAGCGTTGACAAATGCCACGACATATTGAATAAGGTTGCGTTTATGAATCTCAATAAGCGAGGCGGCCTTTCCGGAAGCAAATGGAAAACTATCTCCGGATATACTCAAAAATATGCCTGCTTTATCAAACGTGAAATTGATATGGTCGAGCCGGATATTATTATTTGCTGCGGGAGTGGCTTGAAGCATCTATTGGAGGATAACGGCGTTTCTTCCCCTCAATATACTATAATTGAGGTTTATCACCCAAGCTACAGGAAAAGCGATAAATTTCATCTGGAGAGGCTCAAGGCCGCATTTGATGAATTATCTGCTAAATAAAAACAATTGCTGTCTCAAAATATGCGTTAAATTGAAATTGCCAAGCGATCTGGCAGTTTCTTTCGCAACAAACAATAAAAGGTTGCCCGATCTCATGGGCAGCCTTTTTTCTTCTTACGCTTTATTGCAGGGATGTATCGTTTTTGTCCCACAAAATGCCGTATGATTTATTCGTAAGGAGGCAAAACAATATGATAAGAGATAAAGAACGCAACGAGCGGATAGACATGATGCTGGAATTTCTTCAACACGAAACCGATGTTGATATCGAAAAAACACCGCTTTATGACAGAGAAATCTATAATTCCATTTCCGTCAACAACTCGGATCTAAAGCCTTATTTGACGGACAGAGTTTTCAGCTTTGCAGATAGAATCAACTGCTTCTATGATTTGTGCCGCGTGTTGGGGGTCACGGAGTATGCGGAAATGCTGCGCGACAAATGGTATCTCTTTGCAGCAAAGTCGATTCGCGACGGGGCGGTAAGCCTCAGTGAAATTCCCTATTGCTCTGAGGAATTTGAGGAGATGTGCGAGCTTTACCTCAGCATGGGGGATATTTATTTGGATTTGCATTCGGGGGTTTCGGATGTTGATGTCGAATATTTGGCTCGCGGAGCCCGTGAACCGCTCAGAACATTTGCCGAGATCGTTTCGGTTGAGAAATATATCATGCCGAGAGCACAGGTGCATAGCTGCGCCAAGAAGATCGCCGCGCTGGTTTGGTTTATGCTTTATTATCATGAGAGCTACCGGAAATGCGAGACAATATGTAAAAGTTTTATTGATTAAAAGCGGAGACGAAAAATGGTATATGTAATGTCGGATATCCACGGTCAATATGATCTGTTTCTCAAAATGCTTCGGATAATTAATTTCAACGATAAGGATACACTTTTTATTCTGGGCGACGTAATAGACAGAGGCCCAAAAGGCATCGAAACGCTCGATAAAATAATTCAGAGCAAGAATATGCACATGCTGCTTGGCAATCATGAGCTGATGATGCTTGATTATCTTGACGAACGTGCCATGAGCAAATGGAATGCTCTGCTTCGCTGGGCAGGCAACGGCTGCCGACCGACCCTCGACGGGTTTACGCAATGTGCACCGCCGACTCAAATGAAGATGCTGCGTTACCTCAGAGACCTGCCGGTTGAGTATAAAATAAAGGTGAACGGCAGGGAGTATATACTCTGCCATGCTCAGCCGTGCTGCGGCTCATTCGCTAAAAACCCTATGGAACGTGCGGAAATAAACACGAAATACACCGATGAAACCGAATTCTCCGTTTGGCACAGGCCGAGAATAGATGATGAGAATTTCCAAAATAAAACAATAATCTGCGGTCACACGCCTGTTTCATTTCTTGGCGGGAGGAATACGATAATTCACTCTGCAAAACGAATATATATCGACTGCGGATGCGCAAATATTTCGGCCCCGTATTATGGCCGTCTCGGCTGCCTCCGGCTCAATGATATGATGGAGTTTTATTGCAGCCCGGCGAATATGGCTTCGGGCGCTGCCGATGAGGGCTGATATCCGTATTCTTTCAAGTCACGTTATTGCAATGCGCTCTTTGATCGCTTTTGCTTCTTAATCAATCGGCTTGGATGAAAAAGCGGATTGCTTCACCCGCTGGAATATGATATAATCAAAACACAGCCGTGATCGGCGGCATAGATCTGCGCTTGGTAGGAGGGGCGATTATGGAGCTTCGGGTGCTCGGGTATTTCCTCGCGGTGGCGAGAGAGGAGAATTTCACAAGGGCGGCGGAGCAGAAAGCATCGGCAACCAGAAACCTCTCCGTGTGAATTATGAGAAATACGCAAACGGCGAACCGGACTACTTTTATAGCAAGGCTTGAAAGCGAAAAAAGAGTTATTCCGCAAGCAACCATCTTCTGCGAGTTCTTCCGATGAATGCTCAGTTCGTATTCTGATAATGTCCGATTGAGTATTCAGGGAATGATTGTTTCTGAATATGCTCTCGCTTTGTGTCTGTCATAAGATCGTTTTGGCCGTTTATACAGTTGAATTAAAAGTTGAAGGGCGGTTACAATTGGCAATTGAAAATCCGCCGAAATTTCTTTTTGGCCTCTGTATGGAAAACGCAGAATAGGTGTTTGACCTGCCGAGTTGTCATTACAGGTTATGACGACTGCTTTCGGAAGATAAAAACCGTCTCATTTTTCGGCTTCATTTCATACAGCAATTCAAACATTTACAACGGTTTCATATGAGCAGCAAATATAATAACTCCTCCCCTTTTTTGATACCACAAGTCTAAACTTCTTGCATCGCTCAAGAGTTTAATGTAAAATGAGCTTGGGTGATTTTATGTTCAGCAAAGACAGCCTTGACGGCATTTTGTCCGTTGTTGTTTCACAGGCAAAAGCAGAATTTGGATCAAAGCTGAATTCAGTTATACTTTTTGGCTCATGGACAGAATATATAGTTTGAAAACGACGAGGAGTCAGATTATTCAGTGATTTGGGCTAAGGCAACTGATTTAATTTCGTCTATAGAATCTTCCAAATATGGAGCTGAATTATGAAAAACGGACCGTTTTTCTACATAAAATACACCCTCACTTTCAATACTCCCCCCTATCCAGCGGATGAAAACCAAGCGAATTAGATTAACAACTCATTTGAATTCAAGCAGAAAAGCAGACTGTGAAAACGCAGTCTGCCTTCTTTATGTTCCGAATCTGGTGCATTCGTCGCTGTACAATATAATTAAATTGGTGAACGAAAGAGGATCGGAGCGTGATGGTACATGTCTAATAAAAGCCATTCGGGTGACAGTGCGCAGTTGAATCTTTTTGATATTCTGAAACTAGCAGAGAATATTGACAGCAAGTATTCCTCAAAAGAAATTGAGGAGGTTATAGGTAAACTCCGTGCAGCTAAGCGTACCGCGGAAAAGCATGAGGAAAATGAACGTCGGCGCAGAGAAAAAGAAGAATCGGATCGTAAAGCCCGTGAAGAAAAAGAGAGAAAAGAAGCACATATCCGCGAAGTTACCTGTATGGATCTTCCTTTGGACTGGAATAACATATTCAATTCCGATGTACGAACACAGGGGGTTCACGCAGAAAGCATTCCGGATGCGCTGATTATGAGTCTGAACACATTAGGCAAGGTGGATATTGAATATATATCTTCTGTGACGGGGGCAGATTATAAGACCGTTATTTCAACCTTGAAAGGGTCTATTTATCAAAATCCGCTGACGTGGAACGAATGCTTTTATCAAGGTTGGGAAACCGCCGAAGAATACCTTTCAGGCAATCTTATGCGCAAATGGAATGCTGCGAACGAAGCGAACCAAAAGTATGACGGTTATTTTGCAGATAATATTGTAGCGATCGAAAAGGTACTTCCGCCGACGGTAGCTACAAAGGATATTTACATAACACTTGGCTCTCCGTGGGTCCCGGCAGATGTAATTGACGATTTTATTATTCACTTATTCGGGGATCCGTTGAGATTTTCCTGTTATTACGACGATAGGGAAAAAATCACGGAAGGATATAAAACCGTTCATGATGAAGTAACCGGAACATGGGAAATCCCTTGGAAATCAAGATATAATCACAGTGTAGGTGTAAGACAGACATACGGAACAGAAAAGCTTGAGGCATTGCATATTTTGGAGAAAACCCTGAATATGAAAACGATTTCGGTTAAAGAGAAAGTAAGCTGTGCTTCGAACTCATCCGGTAAAAAGCGCATTATAAACCAAATGGAGACTGTTGCCGCAATTGAAAAGCAGCAAAAACTTATCAATGCGTTTCAAAAATGGGTGTGGACAGATGACGCTCGGAAAAAGCGTCTTGAAACCATATTTGAAAACAATTTTAGCTGTGTGCGCAGGCGTATTTTTGACGGGTCTTTTTTGGATTTTCCCACTATGTCCGATTCGGTCAAACTGTATCCTTATCAAAAAAATGCGGTGGCAAGAATAATTTTTACACCTAACACCTTGTTGGCGCATGATGTCGGAGCGGGAAAAACATATGTCATGATTGCTGCCGGTCAGGAAATGAAAAGGATGGGGCTTTCTACAAAGAATATGTATGTTGTTCCGAATAATATTGTCGGACAGTGGAAGAACATTTTCATTGCAATGTACCCGAACGCAAAGCTCCTTTGCGTTGATCCGAAGAATTTCACTCCGGCCAAGCGCGAGGCGGTGCTTGAGCGTATTCGAGATGAAGATTTTGACGGGATAATTATTGCTTACAGTTGCTTTGAACAGATTCCCCTATCAAAAGATTACTACATAGAGGAACTGGAAGAGAAAAAGAAACTGGTGTCCGAACTTGTCACCCAGAAATGTAAGGCTACTTCGAAACTGAAAAAGAAGAAAGAAGCCCTTGAAAAAGCGTTGTCCGAGATAACTTTAGCTATGGGCGATATGTACGATACCGTCTATTTTGATGAGCTTGGAATCACGCGTCTTTTTGTTGACGAAGCTCATAATTTCAAGAACGTCCCATTTGAAACCAAGGCAAATAACGTCCTTGGCATCAGCGAAAACGGATCAAAAAAATGCCAGGATATGATGGATAAGGTCCACATGATTCAAAAGAAGAACTGCGGAAAGGGTGTTATTCTCGCCACGGGCACACCGATTACCAACTCGATTACCGATGCATATATCATGCAGCAGTATTTACAGAGTGGCGAGCTAGCAATGCTAGACTTGCAGAGCTTTGACGCATGGATCGGAATGTTTGCCGAGCGCAGCGCCGAATTTGAAATTGATGTAGATACGAGCAGCTATCGGCTTGCTACACGCTTTGCTAAGTTTCACAACCTCCCTGAGCTTACTTCACTGCTTTCTTCCATTGCGGATTTTCATCGAGTGGACGAGTCCGCCGGGATTCCGATGCATGATGGCTACAAGGATGCGCTCATATCCAAAACGCCTGATTTTGCGGCGTATCTCGATAATATTTCACAGAGAGCCGATGATGTGCGCAGGGGCAGAGTCAGCCGCGGGGATGACAATATGCTGAAAATAACAACGGACGGCAGAAAAGCAGCGCTTGATTTACGGTTGGTTGATCCCAACGCAACATTTACATATCAATCCAAGGTAGCGCGGTGTGCAGAAAATGTGGCAGATATTTATTTTAGGAACGCACAAAACAAAGCGACACAGTTGATTTTTTGCGACATTTCCACACCAAAATCCGGGTTTAATATTTATGACGAATTGAAAGCCGTTCTTATAAACCTCGGTGTTCCGGAGACACAGATTGCGTACATTCATGACGCTGAAACCGAAGCAAAAAGGGCGCAGTTGTTTATGAAGGTACGTAACGGTGACGTCCGTATTTTGATCGGATCAACCTTTAAGCTCGGATTGGGTGTAAATATTCAAGACAGACTGATAGCTCTTCATCACATTGATGTTCCGTGGAGACCTGCAGATATGACGCAACGTGAAGGACGTATTCTTCGTCAAGGCAACGCCAACCCGCAGGTGTATATTTACAGATATATCACCGAAGGAAGCTTTGATGCATATTCATGGCAGTTACTTGAAACAAAACAACGGTTTATTTCAAGCCTGCTTTCCGGATCACTTACGACTCGTAGCGCCGCAGACATCGAGGACACCATACTGGATTACGCCGAAGTCAAGGCTTTGGCTGTCGGAAATCCGCTTGTAAAAAAAAGAGTAGAAGCAGCCAACGAACTGACAAGGTATCTTACTCTGCAGCGCAAGCTCATTGATTCAAGAATACAAATGGAAAAAGAGCTTCTGGAGCTTCCGGGAAAGGTCGAACATCAGAGGATCTTAATAACAAAATGCGAAGAAGATCTTTCCTATTATCGAGATTGGAAAATGGGAAATCCTCCGGCTACAGAAATCTGTTTAAAGAAAGAGGAAGCAGAAAACCGTAAGAATCTTCGCGAGTATATAACCTCGGCCGTCAGGGGCTATGCCCTTGAAACAAGAGAAAAAGCGTTGATGAACTACAGAGGTTTTGATATTGTGCTTCCTGCCAATATGGCACGGGAAAAACCGTATATTTGGCTCTCTCGGCAAGGCAAATATTATGTTGAACTTGGCGACACCGAAATTGGAAATCTTCTGCGTATTGATAATTATCTCGACACACTTGACAAGCACCTCGAAAAGCTGAAAGTTGGTTTATCTAATCTTACCGAAAAAGAGATTGAACTGAAGGCGGAACTTGCAAAGAACGAGAATTACAGCGAGCAAATAGAAAAATACAGTGCCGAAGTTGAAAAGCTTGATAAGAAACTGGGGGTAAACAAAAAATGAACGATGTGAAATTTACGAACATTCCTTCTATGACTGTTGGAAAAGCGGTAGATAAGCTGTCGTACGTATACAGCACGGTGATTCAAAACAAACTTCCTGTCAAAACAATGCCATCCGTTATGCTCTGGGGACCTCCCGGTGTCGGAAAATCGCAGGCAATACGGCAGATAGCAAGGAGAATTGAACGAGATACCGGAAAAACAGTAAAAGTGACAGATGTTCGTCTGCTCCTTTTTAACCCCATCGATTTGAGAGGCATTCCGACTTCAAATGCAGATAAGACTCTTGCCGTTTGGCTAAAGCCTCAGATTTTTCAAATGGATCCGAGCGATGAAATAGTAAATATCCTCTTTCTTGATGAGATATCTGCCGCACCGCAATCGGTTCAGGCGGCGGCATATCAGATAACTCTTGACCGCGTTGTCGGTGAGCACAGACTTCCAGGCAACTGCATTGTAATCGCAGCGGGTAACCGTACCACAGATAAATCGGTTGCATACAAGATGCCGAAAGCACTTGCAAACAGACTAATGCATATAGAAATCGAAGGGAGCTTTAGTTCTTGGAAGCAATGGGCGATTACATCTGGGGTAAATGACAAAGTGATCGGCTTTCTCTCTTTCAGACAGAACCATCTTATGGGCTTTAATTCTTCAAATGATGACCTTGCATTCCCGACACCGCGTGCATGGGAAATGGTGAGCAATATACTTAATGGAATAGACAATGATATTGACAAAATGTATTCATTGATTGCCGGTATTGTCGGGACAGGCGTAGCTGTAGAATTTAGAACATGGGCGAAGGTATACCAGAATCTCCCGTCTATAAAAGATATTTTTGATGGTAAGATGCCGGCATTACCTACAAATACAGATGCTATGTACGCTCTAACGGCATCTATGACGGCTTATGCGAAAAGTCACAAGGATGAAATGGTGAGAATTGCGAATTCAATCCGATATGCTGATAAAATGCCTCCGGATTTCAGCACTATACTGTTAAAAGACTATATGTACATAGATAAGGATTACAAAAGACGGTTAATGCTGATACCAGAGTTCGCAAAATGGCTTCAGAGCAAAGGGAGTTTAATGAATGGTTCTGTCAGATGAAAAGAAAAGAGAATACATTAAGCGTCTTTTACTGTCACGAATGAGAATTCTGTGTAATAACGGATTTTACGGCTTGCTTTTGATGCACATGATTTATTCTATTGATGAGAACTGTGAAACAGCCGCGACCGACGGGCATAGGATTTTCTTTGGGCCGGACTTTTTGGACGAACTCAGCGACTCGGAACTGGACTTCATTATGATGCATGAGATACTTCATGTCGTTTTGCAACACTGCTTGAGGCAAGGAGACAGAGATAACGAGAGGTTTAATATAGCCTGTGATATTGTGGTCAACTCAAACATACTTCTGTCTGAAAAAATGAATTTGAAAGCTATAACCTTGAAGAAATACGGCGAGTCCGTGCATCTTGCTCCTGATGGTAAAGAGGGATACGAATACACGGCAGAGCAGGTATACGAAATGCTCCCGCCGCTTCCTCAAAACAGGAAACCGAAACTGAAATCGGCAATAACAGGAATACTGGGTAAAAGCGGCAGCGATGATGAAAATTACGGAGATGCAAGAGGCAGCGCATTAGGACGTGCAAAGAAAGAACAAACTGAACACAATAAAACCGCGGCAGTATGGGACGATCACACTCGCTGGGGCATGGATGAAGATGACGAAATACTTCGCGATGTGTGGGTAAAACGGTTTGAGGATGCTTGTGAGGCCATTTCTATAAGAGACCCATCTAATCAAAGAGGGCTTTTCCCTTTATTTGCCGAACGGCTTTTTAAGGAATTAAAAAAGCCGCAAACAGATTGGCGGATGGTTCTAAATGATTTTGTTCAGCAGGAAATCGTCGATTATTCTTTTACACCGCCCGACAGAAGATTTGATGAAAGCCCGTTTTTTCTTCCGGATTTCAATGATAAGGATGATTTGGTCGAAGATATTCTGTTTATGATAGATACTTCTGGTTCCATGTCGGACGGTATGATAACAGCGGCGTATTCCGAGGTAAAAGGAGCCATTGATCAGTTTGACGGCAAGCTCAAAGGTTGGCTTGGCTTTTTTGATGCGGCGATTGTTGCGCCTAAGCCCTTTACAAATGAAGAAGAGTTCAAAATCATCAAACCTGCCGGCGGGGGCGGAACAGATTTTCAGATTATATTTGAATATGTCCAAAAGCATATGCAAGGAAAATTGCCTGCCTGTATCATCATTTTAACGGATGGCTATGCCCCGTTTCCAAGAGAAAAGCTTGCGGGCGGTATTCCGGTTTTGTGGTTGTTAAATAACAAAAACGTCGCCCCACCTTGGGGAAAAGTCGCAAGGATAACTGTGTAATATTAGGGAGGCATAAACAATGTATGGTGAAGAGATTAAAGAAATATTAAAGAATACATATGACGTGTGCGCACGTACGCTTGATTTTGCTTCATCAGCAGCATCACGCAGAAAGGTGGATGAATTCTTTTTTTACAGTCTGGATAAAGGCTATGAAGAAGAAATCCTTACTCTCCGAAATATATTGGAATCACAGTTTCCTAAAACTGAAAAAAGTCATCTGACTGAATTAAAGCAGCTTTTGGGGAAAAGCAGGTGGAAATTACCCCAGTGTGCTCATTATTATGTTGATAGCAGTAATGGGTGGCGCTTGGATTTTCATGAAATAAAAGGTGTCTGCTATCACAGGACATTTGGTAAACATATTGCTGCAACTTTTATTCTCGGCCGGCCAATCGTTCAGCTATTTGAGCATAGATTAGCTGAAATGCATTTCAACAGTGATAAAGGAACCTGGGAATCTAGTATACTCAGCAACAAAAACACCTTGTATGGATATTGGGACAAAACAGAATATAACAAGAAGAGATATGGCAACGATCAGACGGTTACGGAAGGCATTAATTATCGTGTAAATCGGAATCTGCTGAGCAATGCTCAATTCAGAATGTTTACAACAAGTTTCTTCTCGCTGATTGCAGAATCTGAAAAAAAGTACATTTTAAATGATATAAGCAGGACAATAAATGCGTGTGGCTGCTTTCTGCCATCAGTTTCGTTGTCGAAAATATTGGAATGCCGTACCCCGGCAGATTTTTTCAAGGCTTCTGTACCTGAAACGGATCGTTTGAATACTAATTTCAATATAATCGATATGAACGTAGGATATGTGATTGCAAAGCTTTCGCCGTTTATATCTACGCAAGATTTTTCAATTCTCTTAAAATTAACGCCGCAAACATTAAGAAAATGTATTGATCCAAAAAACCTCTTTGATGGGATAAGCAGCCCGGAATCTGTAGAACGCTTTTTATCAAATTATTATAAGCAGGAACGAGGTTTTTCAAAGCATAAATATGATGATACGATTTAGGATTACGTTAGAATTCTGTATACGAAGATGCCGAGCGATTTCTTGCAATTAAGCCTTTTCTTTATTCAAGCCGTGCGCTAAATATAAAGCATTAAAGAATGCAAATTAATGCATATATCTTAATGTATTTTAGTTGCTACAGATCGTCTCTGCATTCAGGTACAATGGAAAGTTGAAAATCCGCCGAAGTGTCTTTTTGTGCTCTGTATGGAAAACGCAGAATAGGCATCTAACCTGCCGAGTTATCATATATGACAACATGTTATCATTACAGGTTATGACGACCGATTTCGGAGGATTAAAAACCGTCTCATTTTTCGGCTTCATTTCTTACAGCTCGGTAACAGCAAAACAATAACCACGGACGGGAGTGACCCGCGCCGTGGTTATCATCATTAGAAGCTTTATAGATTAAACTGCATGGTGACAAGTATAAAAGACATTATGCATTTCGCTGTAACTACCGGTTAGATTAATCCATTGCACTACGCAATCAAAAGTAAATTGTATCTATTGCGATTGGGTATTCGTTTTTTATCACCCACTTCCATTTATACTTCTATAATATAAAACGCAGTAAATACCTAAAATGGTACAAAAGCTCAAAAATTATTAATAAAAATTTTTCGCGGCGAATAAGCGACAAAATGATATGCTCCCTATAGAGTAGACACTCGAAATATAAAAAATCGAGGCTACGCTATGGGGAGTATTTTTATGATCAAAATGAAAGTCAGCCCGGAAGAAAAAATAACAGCAGTTGAATCCTATCTGAATGGAGATCGGCAGC
>ERZ1034719.272-NODE-272-length-34052-cov-5.162132_pt1 | contig 34052 bp, 23 predicted proteins | sample MGYA00520703_ERZ1034719 | MGnify/ENA primary metagenome ERZ1034719 (study PRJEB33766, sample SAMN09781716) | gut metagenome | biome: gut microbiome | host: Homo sapiens | place: Madagascar | study: EMG produced TPA metagenomics assembly of the PRJNA485056 data set...
GTGTCACTCGTGATCGAGCTGCCGCTGCCGTGGAGTCTTTCCTCTGCCGAGAGCTTCGCCCGCGGCGGCGTGGGGCTGCTCGGAGCAGCGGGCGTTATCGACGCGCTCTCCTTCGGCAGCGAGAGCGGCGATCTCTCCGCGCTCGAAAAGACGGCGGCGGTGCTCGACACGCCGGAATTTGCCGAAGCGCTGAAGCGCGAACTCACCGGCGGAGCGCCGTTTGCCGCGGCGCGCGCACGGGCAGCGCGTGCCCTTCTTGGCGAGAGCGCGGCGGTGCTCGATACGCCGAACGATCTTCTGGCCGTGGAATACATCCGCGCGGCGGCGAAGCTCGGCTATATATATAATTATCATCCCGTCCGGCGCGAAGGCTCGACCCACGACGGCGCGGGCAGCGCGTCCGAGCTCCGCGCGCTTCTTCGCGCGGGGGAGAGCCTTGCCGGGCGTGTCCCCGGGGAGGTGTGGGAGGTCCTTCGCCGTGCGGATGAGGCCGGACACGGCTTTGTCTCTCCGGAGAGTCTGCGAACGGCGTATCTCTCCCGGCTGCGGGAGAAAACGCCGGAGGACTTTGCCGCCGTGCCGGACGCTGCGGAGGGGCTGCATTTTCGGCTTTACGAAGCTGCGCGCCGCGGAAGCTCCCCGGAAGAGATCGCCGATCTTGCAAAATCAAAGCGGTACGCCCACGCGCGGCTGCGCCGTATGGTGATGTCCGCCGCGCTCGGCGTGCGGGCCGGGGACGCGAACGGCATACCGCCGTACATCCGTGTGCTGGCATTTGATGCGCGCGGCGCGGCGCTGCTGCGGGAGATGAAAACGAGCGCCGCTCTTCCTGTTGTCGTCAAAAGTGCACGAGTCAAAGACGAAAATGAGAGCATCCAACGCCTGTTCGACCTCGGGAGCCGTGCACACGACCTCTATGTTCTTGGCTGGAAAAACCGCGCATTGCAGGCCGCGGACGGCGATTATCGCGCCACGCCCTTCTGTTCCGTAGGGAACAACCGGAATTCCGTGCACGATAACCAAGAGTGTGTTTGAAATTTTTTGCGATTTAGCGAAAAAAAGGGTTGCATTTCTCTCCCGGCGGTATTATACTACCGTCATATTTGAAATGGAAACACATTTGTCCGTGACATACGGACTATGCGTATTCCGGAGAGGGAGAAAAACCATGAAAAAGATTTTAGCGATCGTACTTTGCGCATGCATGATCTGCGCTCTGCTTGCCGGCTGCGGCAGCAGCGAATCCCCGGCGGCCGCCGTTGAAGGCGACGTACTGAAGATCGGCATTTTTGAGCCCGCCACGGGTGAGAACGGCGCCGGCGGCATGCAGGAAGTGCTCGGCGCGCGCTATGCCAACAAGGTCGTCCCCAGTGTGACGGTCAACGGCAAGGAATATAAGATCGAGCTCGTTGAGGTCGATAACCAGTCCGACAAGACCGCGGCCGTTACCGCCGCGCAGAATCTCGTGAGCAGCGGCGTTATTGCCGTTATCGGCTCTTACGGCTCCGGCGTGTCCATCGCCGCCGGCTCCACGTTCGAGCAGGCGAAGATCCCCGCCGTCGGCGGCTCCTGCACGAACCCGCAGGTAACGCTCGGCAACGATTACTACTTCCGTGTCTGCTTCCTTGACCCGTTCCAGGGAACCGTTATGGCGAGCTACGCCAACAACGAAGGCTGCAAGAAGGCCGCCGTCATCATGCAGAACGGCGACGACTACTCTACCGGCCTTGCGAACTACTTCGCCGATGCCTTTGCCAAGATGGACGGCTGCGAAGTTGTTTACACCGGCACCTACAACACCAACGAAACCGACTTTAACGCGATCCTGACCGCGGCCAAGGCGGCTGACCCCGATGTTCTGTTCATCCCGTCGTCCATTACGACCGCCGGCATCATCATCAAGCAGGCGCGTGATATGGGCATCACGGCTCGCATCATGGCGGGCGATACCTGGGAGAACGCTACCATCATGGAAAACGCCGGTGTGGAAAACTGCGAGGGCGTTGCGCTGTCCACCTTCTTTGACGAGAACGACACCGATGCTTCCGAGTTCGTGCAGGGCTTCAAGGCGTATCTGAACGGCGATGCCGAAGCGCTCAAGCTCAACGGCAACAACGACACGGTCGCTGCCGTTTCCGCACTTGGTTATGACGCCTACATGGCGATCATTGAGGCGCTCAAGAATGTTTCCGGTGATATCACCGGCGAGGCGGTCCGCGACGCGCTTGCCTCCGTCTCCTTTGACGGCGTGACCGGCAGCATCTCCTTCGACGAGAACGGCGACGCCAACAAGGATATGGCTTACATCAAGATCATGTCCGACGGCGCTTTCAAGTTCGTCGGCACGCAGAAGACCGACGGCACTTTCACTCCCGCTGCCTGATTTCCTATCCGCATAAACATTTTGAATCGGCGGGTCACCCCGCCGATTCGCTTTATTCGTTCTTACCCCGTCGCATCGGCAACCCGAAAGAGGAGGCAAGCTCTATGACGGCATTTCTCCAGAACTGCCTGAACGGTATTTCCATCGGCAGTATATATGCCCTGATCGCCATCGGCTACACGATGGTTTACGGTATTCTTCGACTTATCAACTTCGCCCACGGAGACATCTTCATGATGGCGGGCTATTTTATGATCATCTGCATGACCGACCTGCTCATCCCGTGGTACATATCGCTTCTGCTCGTCGTGCTGTTCACAGTGCTGCTCGGCGTGTTCATCGAGCGCATTGCCTATAAGCCGCTTCGCGATGCGCCGCGTATGTCCATCATGATCTCGGCGATCGGCGTTTCGTATTTTCTGCAAAACTTTGCCACCTATCTCTTCACGGCGCAGCCAAAGTCGTATCCGTATGCGGAGATGGGCTTTCTCAGTAAAACGGTGAAGCTCGGCGAGATCTCTACGACGCTCGTTACGTTCATTACGCCCATCCTCACCGTGATCCTTGTTCTGGCGCTGGCGTTCCTCATCCGCAAGACGAAGATCGGCATGGCGATGCGCGCGGTATCGCGTGATTTTGAAACGTCCTGTCTCATGGGCATCAAGATCAACCGCGTCATCAGCTTCACGTTCGCCGTCGGCAGCGCGCTGGCCGCCATCGGTTCGGTACTGTATTTCATCCCGCGCTCGTCGGTGTATCCGCTGGCCGGTTCTCTGCCCGGACTCAAGTGCTTTGTCGCCGCGGTGTTCGGCGGCATCGGCTCCATTCCCGGCGCGCTGGTGGGCGGCTTCCTCATCGGTCTTTGCGAAACGTTCATCAAGGGCAGCGCCTATTCCGAGTTCAGCGACGTTTTCACGTTCGTCGTGCTGATCCTCGTGCTGCTCGTCCGTCCCACCGGCCTGTTCGGTGAGAAGCTGAAAGAGAAGGTGTGAGCATGAGTCAAAAGAAAAAAACGATCTGTTCCGCCGTCGGTTTTCTCTGCATTGCAGCGGTCATCGTCTGTGCCGGTGAGCTTGTTCCGCGTACGTCGATGTTCCGCACGGTTTTGCAGCTCGGCGCGATCTATGCGCTGCTTGCGGTGTCCATGAACCTCTGCAACGGTTTCACGGGTCTCTTTTCTCTCGGTCAGGCGGGTTTTATGACGCTCGGCGCTTATACCTACGCCATTTTCACGATCCCCACAGCGGCGCGCCCCGGCGTGTACTATCTTTACGGCGTTGCCGACTGGCTTGCCGATCTCCATCTGCCGATCATCGCAGCGCTGCTTGCCGCCGGCGTTGTCGGCGCGCTCTTTGCCGCGCTCATCGGCGCGCCGGTCCTCAAGCTCAAAAGCGACTATCTCGCCATTGCGACGCTCGGCTTTGCGGAGGTCGTCCGCATCGTTGTCGCCTCCTCGCCGCTCAACCGCATTACGAACGGCTCTCTCGGCCTGACGAAGATCCCCGGCTTCTCGTCCTACTACGGCATTTTTATTGTTGTTGCCGTTTGCATCACGCTGATCGTCCTTATCATCAACTCTTCCTACGGCCGCGCGTTCAAGGCCATCCGAGACGATGAGATCGCAGCGGAGGCGATGGGCATTGATCTTGCCAAGCACAAGCAGATGAGCTTTATCATCAGCTCGTTCTTCGCGGCCATCGGCGGCGCGCTGATGGCAATGTTTCTCGGCGCGGTGTCTTCCACAACGTTCACCATCGCCGTGACGTATTTTATCCTGCTCATTGTTGTCATCGGCGGCATGGGCAGCGTGACGGGCAGCGTTATTTCGGCGTTTCTCGTCATCGCGAGCCGCGAATGGTGGCTGCGTTTTCTGGACAAAACAACATACATCGGCGATTTCCACGTGCCCCTTCTCAAGACCGGCTTCCGTATGGTCGTGTTCTCCGTGATCCTCATGGTTGTGGTGCTGTTCTTCCGTACCGGCATTATGGGCGATAAGGAGTTCAGCTGGGATCGCATCGCGGCGCGCTGCAAAAAGCTCTTCGGCGGGAAAAAGGCCGCGGTCTCCGGAGGTGAAAACCATGAGTGAATCAATGCTCCGTATGGAAAACGTCACCATGCAGTTCGGCGGCGTTGTGGCGGTGAACAATCTCTCGCTCAACGTCGATAAGGGCGAGATCGTTGCGCTCATCGGCCCCAACGGCGCGGGCAAAACGACAGCCTTCAACTGCATCACCGGCGTATACCAGCCGACAAACGGCAAGGTGTTTTTTGAGGATAACCTCATGGTCTCCGCGCATCCGACGGGGAAGATGCAGAAGGAATATCAGGGCATGAACGCCGAGATGTATCTCAAGGATAAAATTCTCGATCCGACGCCCGACCAGATCACAAAGCTCGGCATTGCCCGCACGTTCCAGAACATCCGTCTGTGGAAATCCATGACGGTGTTTGAAAATGTCCTCACAGCCAAGCACCTGCGCGCGAAACAGAACGTTTTCAGCGCGGCGCTCCGCATCTCCGTGGCGGAGGACCGGCGCATGGAGAAGGAGACGATGGAGCTGCTCGAAGAGCAGAACCTCGCGCAGTATCGCAACGATCTTGCAACGTCTCTGCCGTACGGCCTGCAGCGGCGGCTGGAGATCGCCCGCGCGCTTGCGACCGACCCGAAGCTTCTCCTGCTTGACGAACCGGCCGCCGGCATGAACCCGCAGGAGACCGAAGAGCTCGGCCAGTTTATCATGCAGATCAAGAAGAAATACGATCTCACGATCCTTATGATCGAGCACCACATGGAGCTCGTTATGAAATTCTCCGACCGCATCTATGTGGTCGATTTCGGCAGACTCATCTCGCAGGGCACGCCCGCCGTTGTACAGGATGACCCGAAAGTTATTGAAGCCTATCTGGGGGTGGCGGAAGAATGAACGAGATCCTCTCCATTCACGATCTCAGCGTGAACTACGGCGGCATTGAAGCCGTCAAGGGCATTTCCTTTGATGTGCATGAAGGCGAGATCGTAACGCTCATCGGCGCGAACGGCGCGGGCAAAAGCTCGACACTTCGCACGATCGCCGGGCTTGTAAAGCCCTCCGGCGGCACGATCAACTTCCGCGGCGACAACATCACCGGGCGCGACGCCACGACCATCGTGAAAAAAGGCATCACGCTCGTCCCGGAGGGACGGCACATTTTTCCCGATCTCACGGTGCTCGAAAATCTCAAGGTCGGCGCGTATCTCCGCAGCGACGACATCTCCGGCGATATCCAGTGGGTATACGACCTTTTCCCGCGCCTGCGCGAGCGCTCGTGGCAGGCGGGCGGCACGCTCTCCGGCGGCGAGCAGCAGATGCTGGCTGTGGGCCGCGCGCTCATGGCACGCCCAAAGCTCATTATGATGGACGAGCCGTCGCTCGGCCTTGCGCCGCTCGTTGTGCGCGATATCTTTGAGATCATCCGTCAGATCAACCGCCAGGGCGTATCCATTCTGCTCATCGAGCAGAACGCGAACATGGCGCTCAAGGTCGCCGACTCCGCCTACGTCATGGAGACCGGATGCATCACGCTCTCCGGCGCGGGCAAAGACCTTCTGAACAACGAGGCCGTAAAAAAGGCCTATCTCGGTACATGATTGACATTCGACCCGCGGGACTGTATTATCCACTATATAGTCCCACGGGTCTCTTTTTATTAAGGAGAAATCACCTATGCATATCGTTACAAGTACGGATATCCTTCTTCCGCGAACCGAAGATATGGGCGCGTGGAGCGTGATCGCTTGTGACCAGTTCACGTCCGAACCGGACTACTGGGCGGCGGCGGAAGAGCGTGCGGCGGAAAAGCCGAGCACCCTGTCTCTCATGCTGCCGGAGGCGTGGCTGCACACCGCGCGCGCCGAGGGCGCGGACGGACGCATTGCCGGTACGATGCGCCGCTATCTCGCGGAGGATGTTTTTCAGACGGTCCCGGACAGCTTTATCTATGTAGAGCGCACACTGTCGGACGGACGCGTCCGCCGCGGCCTCGTTGCGGCGCTTGATCTTGAGCAGTACGATTTTACCGGAACGCAGCGTACGAGCGTCCGCTCCACGGAGGGCACGGTAGAGGAGCGTCTGCCGCCGCGCGTGAACATCCGCCGCGGCGCGCCGCTCGAAATGCCGCATACGCTCCTTCTGATGGACGACCGGACAGACAGTGTCCTGTCCCTCGCGGAAAAGGCGAAGGACGCACTGGAAAAGGTCTACGATTTTGATCTTATGCTCGGCGGCGGCCACATCGCCGGCTGGCGCGTGAGCGGGGAGACGAAAGCGGCGGTGCAGTCGGCGCTCGACGCGCTCGATAATGCGGCATTGCAGCGGGAAAAATACGGTGACGCAGCGGAAAACGGCAAGCTCACCTTTGCCGTCGGCGACGGCAACCACTCGCTTGCCGCGGCCAAGCGGTTCTGGGAGGAAAAGCGCGAAACTCTGCCGGAAAACGAGCGGGAGGCCGATCCCGCCCGCTTCGCGCTCGTGGAGATCGAGAACATCCATGAGCCGTCGCTTGATTTTGAGCCGATCCACCGCGTGCTTTTCGATACCGATACGTCGGCTTTTGCCGCGGAATTTACAGCGCGCCGGACGGAGTGGGAAGCAGAGGACAAAACACTCGGCGAGCGCGTTGCGGCGGCGGAGAGCTTCTGCCGCGCCTATATCGCCGCGCACGGCGGCTATATCGACTATATCCACGGCGACGATACGGCGCGCTCTCTTGGCGAGAAGCCGAACTGCGCTGCGGTGCTGCTGCCGCCGGTCGAAAAGAGCGGGCTTTTCCTGTCCGTACTTAAAAACGGGGCTCTGCCGAAAAAGAGCTTTTCCATGGGCAATGCACGGGATAAGCGCTATTATCTCGAATGCCGGAAGATCCGTTAAAACAGCTTCATATAACATAGAAACACCAAGGAGGTTCGACAATGAAAGAAGTCAAAAACCCGAAAAAACCGTTGGCGTATTATTACTCCATTACGCTCATTGCGCTGCTTCTTTTCAACATCTTCGTCGCGCCGCTTCTGAACCGGCAGCACGTGGAGCAGACGGATTACAGCACCTTTATGCGCATGATCGCCGAAAAGAAGATCGGCAAGGTCGATGTGAGCGACACGGAGATCATATTTACCGACAAGGACGACAATACGATCTACGTGACCGGCGTTATGTACGATCCGACGCTCACGCAGCGCCTGTACGATTCCGGCGCGGAATTTGCCAAGGATATTGAGCAGACCATGTCGCCGGTGCTGAGCTATCTCTTAACGCTCATTCTGCCGCTGGTCATCTTTGTTATTTTCGGCCAGTTCATGCGGAAAAAGCTCATGGACCAGATGGGCGGCAAAGACGTCATGTCCTTCGGCATGGGAAAGAGCAATGCCAAGATCTACGTCCAGTCTACGCACGGCATCCGCTTTGACGATGTCGCCGGGGAGGACGAGGCGAAGGAAAGCCTTGCCGAGATCGTGGACTATCTCCATAATCCGAGCAAGTACACGGACGCCGGCGCGTCGATGCCGAAGGGTATTCTCCTTGTCGGCCCTCCGGGAACGGGCAAGACGATGCTTGCCAAGGCCGTGGCCGGCGAATCGAACGTGCCGTTCTTCTCCATCTCCGGTTCGGAGTTCGTGGAGATGTTCGTCGGCATGGGCGCGAGCAAGGTGCGCGATCTTTTCAGCCAGGCGAAGGAGAAGGCCCCGTGCATCGTGTTCATCGACGAGATCGACGCCATCGGCCAGAAGCGCAGCGGCGGCGCGATGGGCGGCAACGACGAGCGCGAACAGACGCTCAACCAGCTTCTCACGGAAATGGACGGCTTTGAGAGCAACAACGGCGTCATCATCCTCGCCGCAACGAACCGCCCCGAATCGCTCGACCCCGCGCTCACGCGCCCCGGCCGCTTTGACCGCCGCGTACCGGTCGAACTGCCGGACCTCGCCGGACGTGAGGCCATTCTGAAAGTCCACGCCCGCAAGATCAAGCCTGCGGAGGATGTGAATTTCCATACGATCGCGCGCATGGCCTCCGGCGCTTCCGGCGCGGAGCTTGCCAATATCATCAACGAAGCTGCGCTGCGCGCTGTGCGCAACGGGCGCACCATCGTGACGCAGGCGGACCTTGAGGAGAGTATCGAGGTCGTTATCGCCGGATACCAGAAGAAAAATGCCGTCCTCTCCGATCAGGAGAAGAAGGTCGTTGCCTATCACGAGATCGGCCACGCTCTCGTCGCGGCGATGCAGACCCATTCCGCGCCCGTGCAGAAGATCACGATCATTCCGCGCACCTCCGGCGCGCTGGGGTATACGATGCAGGTCGAGACCGGCGACAAATACCTTATGACCAAGCAGGAGATCGAAAACAAGATCGCAACGTTCACCGGCGGCCGTGCCGCCGAAGAAGTCGTGTTCGGCGAGATCACGACCGGCGCCTCGAACGACATCGAGCAGGCGACGAAGCTCGCCCGCGCCATGATCACACGCTACGGCATGAGCGACGATTTTGATATGGTCGCGCTCGAGACGGTCACGAACCAGTACCTCGGCGGCGACGCCTCGCTCGCATGCTCGGCGGATACGCAGAAGGTCATTGACGATAAGGTCGTCGCGCTTGTCAAGACGCAGCACGAGAAGGCGAAAAAGATCCTCACGGAGAACCGATCGAAGCTCGATGTTCTCGCGCAGTATCTCTATGAGAAGGAGACCATCACCGGCGAGGAATTTATGACTATCCTTGAGCGGGAAGAGGCAAAAGCATGAGCCGTGCAAGCCTCGTTGAGCTAACGAACCTCTGCGTGATCTGCGACGGCAGCCGCGTGCTCGTGCAGGATAAGATCGGCTGCGGCGTTGTATTTCCCGGCGGCCATGTGGAGCCGGGCGAGTCGATGCTCGCTTCCGTTATCCGCGAAATGCGCGAGGAGACCGGACTTACCATCGAGCATCCGACGCTCTGCGGTATCAAGGACTGGATGCGCGAGGACGGTACGCGCTTTATCGTCGCGCTTTATCGCGCCGACCGGTTTACCGGCGAGCTTAACTCTTCCGAGGAAGGGCGCATGTTCTGGATCGAGCGGGAGGAGTTTGCAAAGACCAACACCATCTGGGGTATGAAGGACGTTCTGCGCGTATGTGACGAAGCAGAATACAGCGAAATGTTTTATTCGGAAGAGAAAGAGAGCTGGGTGCTGCTCGGCTGAGAGGGAGATATGCGAAAAGAGAGAAAGAACGAGGCGCTGCTCTGGTTTGGAAAGTGGACGTCCAAGCTCGGCAACATCGTTTTTGATTACGCGAACAGCGTGAGCATTGTCGGCGCTTTCTCCCACGCGCCCTGGGTGCTGGCGCTTTACCAGAGCTCGGAGACGGTCATACAGATTGTATTCAACCTTATCGGCGGCGCGAAGGCCGACAGCGGCAGCCGGAAAAAGATCCTCATCGTCACGGATGTTCTTTCCGCGGCCATCTGCCTTGCGGTGAGCTTCTTCGTCGCCTCGCCGCGCATGGCGGAGGTCGTCATCGCGGCGAACGCTCTGCTTGCCGTTGTGTACGCCTTCAACTCTCCGACGTACCGCTCCATCGTCCGCGAGATGGTCGACGGTGAACGCATCGGTATGTATAATTCCGTCAGCAACGGCGGGGGAGAGGTCATAAAAATCGCGGGGCCGATGGCCGGTATGCTGCTTGTGCGGTGGATCGGCGTGCGCGGGGCGCTGCTCTTCGATGCGCTCACGTTCCTTTTGTCCGCCGTTTCCGAAATGCTTCTCATGCCGATATCGGGCGTGCAGAAGAAGCCGAAGGAAAAGAAAAACATCTTCCGCGATATCGCCGAGGGCTTTGCCTATCTCATACGGGAGCGGCAGCTTTTGTTCCTCATCCTGCTCTCGGCGCTTGTCAACTTCTTCCTTGCGGGCTTCAACCTCCTTTGCCCGTATACCGACGTGATGTACGCCTCCTTCGGCATCGAGTTTTACAGCAAGGTGCTCGTTATGGAGGCAGCGGGCGGACTTCTCGGCTCGCTTATCAGCTCGCGCCTTGGAAGCCGGGTAAAGGAAAACGCGCGGCTCATGGTGCTTTTTCTCGGCGCGATGGGCGCCGCGCTCGCGCTCGAGCCGCTCGCCGCGCTCACAGGGAGCGCGATCGTCTGCCTTATTCCGTTCCTCCTCTCCGGCACGGCGCTGACGGTTTTCAACATTCAGTTCATGTCGTATGTCCAGCTTCGCGCGGACGAGGCGTATCTCGGGCGCGTGTTCAGCATCATCTTTACCGTGGCGGTGCTGTTCATGCCGGTGGGCTCGTTTGTTTTCTCCTTCCTGCTCGATACGACGAGCCCCGCGGGTTTCGCCGTGGTCGGCGGCGGGATCCTTTTACTTGCCGCCGCCGGGATCCTCATCTTCCGGGGCGACACGCCAAAAACCGAATAAGCCGAACAGCGAAACCGGCGGACGGGAAAAATTCCCGTCCGCCGGTTTTTGCGTATGGATCTCAAAGCGCCTTTTCGAGGAGCACAAGATCAATGTCGCTCAGGCCGTTGAACGTGCACGGCGCGACGCTGATCTCTTTATACCCGAGCGAATGGTACAGCCGCCGCGCGCGGGTATTGCGCACGTTCGTGTCGATACGGAGATACCGGCAGCCCTGCCGCTTGGCTTCCTGCTCGTAAAAGGTCTCGAACGCGCGGCCCAGTCCGTGCCCTCCGGCGGCGGGATCGACCACGAGCGTGTGCATAACGAAAATTTCCTCATCCGGCGCTTCAAACTCCCACGGCGCACCGGCGTATACATCGACCTGTATTTGATTCAAAACAGCGGCCGCCGCGACGCGTCCGCCCGCTTCCGCAACGAAGAGATCGCCGCGCGTGAGCGCAGCCTCCGCCGTGGCGCGCACGGGATAGATCCCGCGCTTCCAGCCGGTCGCGGCGCGTCCGGCCTCTTCTTCGGCGATAATGGCATCATAAATGGCGGTCACGGCGTCAATATCGGATGCCGCAGCCTTTCGGAAGGCAACTGGCATGGTATTCTCCTTTGCTTGAATTGACCGCTCCATCGGCAGACAGGCGGAATAATCGTTGGTGTACACTTCTCCGGCTTTGGTAAAACCGTTCTTTGCCCAGAACGCTTCGCTCTGCGGCGCGGTGGCGTGGTATTGATATTATATCTCGTTAGTTTCATGCATGGCGGGAACGTCTGCGTCCGTCAGCCGCCGGACGGTAAATCGATCAGACAGCGCGGATATATCCAAGTTTATTTTGCTTCTGCTTTTACGGTCGGGAGCGTAACGGTGAAAACATTTCCGTCCGCTCTGCCCTCGCAGCGGATCTTTCCGCCGTGTTCGGACACGATGCTCTCGGCAATCGAAAGCCCGAGACCGTAGCTGTGATCCATGGCGCGGGCGCGGTCGACCCGGTAAAAGCGCTTGAACACGTTTTTGCATTCCTCCGGCGAGAGCGGCTTGCCGGGCGTTGCTACGCTCAAAGCGCATTTGTCGTGCCCGGCCTTTTTCAGCGCTACGCGAACCGTACCGGGAGCGGAATACTTGACGGCGTTATCCAGCAGAATCTCCGCGCACTGCCGAAGATGCTGCGCGCTGCCCCGCACCGTGATGCCGGGTTCGATATCGGTTTGAAGCGTCAGGCCCTTTTCAAAGAACAGCGCTTCAAACGGCAGCACCGCGTCCTGCACAAGAGAACTCCAGTCGAGCGCCTCGAATACTTTTTTCACCGCGCCGTTGTCCACTCGCGCAAGCTCGAGAAGGTTTTCCACCAGCCCGCGCATCTGGTGCGACATGGTGAGGATGCTCTCGGCAAAGCGCTGCCGCTCCGGCTCGGAGTATGAAGGATCACGGAGCATTTCCGCGTTCGTGAGGATCACGGTGAGCGGCGTTTTGAGCTCGTGCGAAGCGTCGGAAACGAATTGCTTCTGCTGCGTCCATGCCCTTTCCACCGGCTTCACCGCCCAGCGCGCCAGAAGAAAGCTGACGGCGAGAAAAACCGCCGCGGCGCATAGCCCAATGAGAATACAGCTTCGCCAGAGATTCTGCATCGTGGCGTTCGCGCTGGATACGTCGGCAAAAATGATATACTCGTTTCCGCGCCATGTTGTCCGCAGATAGCGGAGAGAATAGTCGTGCAGCAGCCCCTGCTCACCGCCGGAGCGCAGCGCCGCCGTGACGATGCCGGAGAGCACCTGCTCGTCGGAGAGGTCATAATAGCTCGTCCCGCTCACGCGCACGCTGCCGTAGGGCGATATGCGCACCGTAAAGTAGGGGAGACGGGAGGCCGTGTCCGGCCAGTTGAGCTGCAAGGGGTCGGCGGCTACGGCGGTGATCATATCCACGGATTCCCGCTCGAGATTTGCGTGCGTGGTGTGCAGCAGCACGCCGAAGATCGTGCAGAGGATCACGAGCACGATCGCCATATTGATGCCGACAAACCGCAGCCGAAGCTTTTTCAGCATGAGGAAGCCACCTCCAGATGATAACCGAGCCGCCGGACGGATTCGATGCGGACGTTTGACCCGATGCTCGCGAGCTTTTTGCGGAGGAACCCGACGTAGACCTCCACGCTGTTTTCCACGGCGTTGGAGTCAAAGCCCCAGACGCGCGAGAGCAGCGCTTCCTTGGAGAGATTGCTGCCGCCGGACTGGAGCAGGAGACGCATGACATCAAACTCCCGCGCCGAGAGCCGAACGGACTTATCGGCGCAGCAGAGCGTGCCGGAGGCGAGATCGAGCGTTGTATTCCCGAAGGAGAGCGCGTCTACCTGCGCGCCCTGCCGCCGCAGCAGCGCGTTGATGCACGCGAGCAGCTCGCGCGTGTCAAAGGGCTTTGTGAGATAGTAATCCGCTCCGGCGTTGAGCCCTTCCACGCGGTCCTCCAGACTTGAACGCGCCGTCAGCATCAGTATCGGCACACCGCACCGCCTCGCGCGGACGGAGCGCGCGACGGCGTAGCCGTCCATGCCGGGCATCATTACATCCAGTATCAGCAGATCGTATACGCCGAGCTCGGCGTATTCCGCGCCGGAAATGCCGTCGTACACGGTCTCTACGTCAAAGCCTTTGCTTTCGAGCAGTGTTTTGAGCGAGTCGGCCAGCAGCTTTTCGTCTTCTACGATCAATATTTTCATGGCATACACCTCTTTTTCGTCCACAGTATACTACAATGTGAACCTGAAAGGAAGCTGAAAGCCGGCACGCTTTTCATTGTTTTTTTCATTTGCGCTTGACATTCGGCGGGAACGGTGGTAGACTCCACTCGATCCATAAGAAAACGCTTTGACGGGAAAGAGTACGAGCGGCGTTCGCATGCAGAGAAGAGGCGGTTGGTGCAAGCCTTGATGCGTTCCGTTCGGAAGCCATCCCTGAGCGGTCGGGAGAAAATGCCCGGACGGAGTCTCACCGTTATACAGAGAACCGGTATGCAGTACCGGGCAGAGTGCGGACGTTTTGTCCGAATTCAGGTGGTAACACGGAGTATTTTCCGCCCTGAGCCGTTTGGCTCAGGGCGTTTTCATTTTTGCGAAAAGGAGAAATACCATGGAAAAGAAAAATTACGAGCAGTCCAAAAAGCTCGACAACGTCTGCTACGACATCCGCGGTCCCGTAATGGACGAGGCCATGCGCATGGAAGCGCGCGGCGCAAATATACTCAAGCTCAACATCGGCAATCCCGCCCCCTTCGGCTTCTATGCGCCGGACGAGGTGATTCTCGACATGATCTATAACCTGCGCAACTGCGAGGGCTATTCCGACTCCCGCGGTCTCTTCTCCGCCCGCAAGGCAATCATGCAGTACTGCCAGCTCAAGGGCATTCCGAATGTCGGCATCAACGACATCTTTACCGGCAACGGCGTGAGTGAGCTCATCACGCTCACCATGCAGGGCCTTCTGGACGACGGCGACGAGATCCTTGTCCCCGCGCCGGATTATCCGCTCTGGACGGCGTCCATCACGCTCGCCGGCGGCAAGGCGGTACACTATCTCTGCGACGAGCAGCAGGACTGGTACCCCGACATCAACGATCTTCGATCCAAGGTCACGCCGCGCACGAAGGGCATCGTCGTCATCAACCCGAACAACCCGACCGGCGCGCTTTACCCGAAGGAGATCCTTGAGCAGATCGTGCAGGTCGCCCGCGAGAACGACCTTATCCTCTTTGCCGACGAGATCTACGACCGCCTCGTCATGCAGGGAGAGCCGGAGCACATCGCGCTCGCCTCGCTCGCGCCCGATCTTCTGACGCTCTGCTTCAACGGCCTTTCCAAATCCCACCGTGTTGCGGGCTTCCGCGTCGGCTGGGTGTGTCTCGCCGGTGATAAATCCCACGCCAAGGGGTATATCGATGGACTGAATCTTCTTGCCAAAATGCGCCTTTGCTCCAATGTTCCGGCGCAGAGCATCATCCAGACCTCTCTCGGCGGCTATCAGTCGGTGGACGAATATCTCTGCCCCGGCGGACGGCTTTACGAGCAGCGTGAGCTGATCTGGAAAACGCTAAACTCCATCCCCGGCTTGAGCGCTGCCAAGCCGAAAGCGGCGTTTTACATTTTCCCGAAGGTGGACACGAAGAAATTCAATATCCACAGTGACGAGCAGATGGCGCTCGATCTTCTGAAGGAACAGAAGATCCTCATCACCGCCGGTACGGGCTTCAACTGGGGCGAGCCGGATCATTTCCGCATCGTCTACCTGCCCGACCTCGTTTCGCTGAAGGATGCTTCCGTGCGTCTTGAAAAATTCTTCGGCAGCTACCGGCAGAAGGATTGAACCTCTATAAACTATAAAAACGTTAAGCCCCCGCAGGAGTGCTGCTCCTGCGGGGGTTTGACGTTTGGCGGATCGATAGCTTGAATGAAAAGAAAATACATCTTTGGACAGTGTCGGACTCATACCAAAAGGCAGAACTTCCGCCGATGTCGCATCGGATGTATCTTCTTGAAGCAGAATCCCGACCCAACATAAACGCAGCCAACGACGGTGCGCAATGTGACAACAGATTTTGATTCATAGATTATTATATGTTTGATGGAGAGTTGTTGTCAAGAAAAAGGAAGCATAACCGACATAGCGAGTGCTTCCACCCTCACGAAAACGTCCGAAACGTCTGCCGGGACTGCTTCCTTTGCCGAAGGCTCTGCGCAAGGCATAGCTCAAGTCCAATACGAGAGCGATATCAACGCAGATTCTTCGTCTATGAATACTATACACCGGACGGAGAGGAATAGTCAAGCAAATATATCCAGATGGATCGTCCTGAACGGAAAATAAAACAGACCGTTTCACACAATGCAGAGACAGCGGAGCGAGACAGAGTTAAAAACAAAGAGACTTCCGACTATACGCGAAAGTACGTAACCCCTTTGGCCCGATCCTCTTCCACATTCGGAAACCTCTTTGCAGTCAAAATTATAGGTGTTGAAGAGAGAATTTGTCAAGAGGATTTTCCGCGGAAGAAAGCGCAGCGTTATCCGGAAACAAGCACATACCGGACTTAGAAAAAAAGAGCCGATATATGGTTGATGCAGCTCAGGGTACAATTCCCGTCACGCCAACCACCGTATGGCTCTAAAAAAATATAACATATGCGAAAGAGTGTGTCAAGATCGCGGGCGGCACAGGAAATCCCCGACACATACGGCAAGCACGCAGCCCCTTTGGCCCGATCCTCTTCCGTATTCGGGGATTTCAAAAAAGCAGAATCCGGATCCGTTCAAGGCGCGACCGTAAACAGACGGCTCGTTGAACCAACAAATTCTGCTTCTGTGGACACTATACACTCCAACTTAGGAATAGTCAAGAAGATACTCTGGTTGCTCTTTATACGGAAAGAAAAGAGAATCCTGACACAGCAAAGGCCGATCGCTCTGCATGGAGCGGAGCTAACGGGGGGACAGAATTCTCTTTAATTATCATATACGCATTTTTTTGTAATAGTCAAGAATATGATCTGCTTTTTATGCAGTGACAATGCTGCATTTTCGGCATCAAACGAACCCGCTCAGCCCGTACGCTTTGCCGGCCTTTTCTTCAAAACCAGATACAGCAGAAGGACGACCATGGCGGCGAGGAGCGCGAGGCTTGCCCAGCCGAGCGGGAGAAAGACGGCACTGCCGTAGACATCCTTCAAAAGCGCAAGCGCCGAAGCAAAGCTCGCGCACACCGCTGCGGGAATGACCTTCGGCTCCAGGCAGCAGAGCGCGACAAGGAGCACCTCCGCGCCGTAAAGACTGTCGGCACACATCCACGGCAGGAACGCCACGGCGCAGAGCGAGGCAAGAGAGAGCGCCGTGAGCTGCCGCCGCCGGTCGGAGGAGAGACTTTTCCGGCTCATGCGCCATACGAGCAGCAGCGCGAAAACGATATAGAGCGCAATGCCGGTCGGCGCGATGAACGAATACTGCGAGAGCGAGTAAATGCCCGGCGCTCCGCCGAAAAGCGGCCGCGCCGTGAGCGTTCCGAGCGCCGGGTAAAACGGCAGACACTCGCTGCCGGGGCGGCCGAGCAGCAGCGCCGGGACCAGAACGGCGATATACCATCCGACGAGATGCAGCAGCGAAAACCATGTATTGCGCCGCACGGCGGTAAAGACCCAGAATACCGGCACGATCCAAAGCGCCGCGGGATGAAAGGCGACGGCAAGCGCGAGCATCCCCGCGCACCAGCGCCACTCCCCGCGCATGGCGCAGGAGGCTGCAAGCGCTATGAAAACCCACCAGAGACTGTCGCCTGCGGCGGAGCAGACGCCCTGAAAGATCCCGGAGGGAAGGAGCAGCACAATGAGAAAAGCGAAGAGACGCGGCTGCGCGCGCACCGTGACGCACTGGACACACCGCTGCGCCGCCCATGCCATCGTAACCTCGGCAAAAACGCAGAGATATTTAAATAAGGTAAGCCCACCGCCCGGCGCAAGAGAAAAGAGCGCCAGAAAGTACTGCACCGGGATCGAATAGGGAAGAGCGGAGGAGCGGATGCCCCAGAACCCTCCGGCGTCCCGGTACCAGGCGATCGCGTCCTCCACGGCGGCCGCCGTGTCGTTCGGCGCAATGCCGAAAAGGATAAACCGCACGCCAAACGCGGCGAGCAGCACGCCGAGCACGGCAAAACGCGCCCGGGAGGTTTTTACAAGACCTTCGGTATACAGCAGAAGATAGCTCAGCCCGGCCAGGGCGAGCAGGATCACGAATCGTTCCATTGGCAGCTCCGGAAATGCGTTGTTTCTGTGTATTTTACGGCAAAGCGCGGCGCGCGGCAACACAGAAATTGTAAAAAAATCGCCCTTGACACTGCAAGGACGGCTTGGTATAATAAATTGCTATATGTTGCTATGGATAGCCGCATACAGCCCCTTTTACTATCGTTAGTATATCAGCCGCTCTGCGAAAAATCAACCCGAATGGCGATGTTTTAACAACGCAGCCGGGCGTTTCGGCAAAGCGGCACCGCAAACCATATTCCCCCCGGAACGGGTATTCTGCGCCGGAGTTAAGCTCCTCCGGCGGAAAAAGGGAGATTCGCCGATGCCTAAGGACGTACAGTACGGAAGAACAATCAGAAAGAGCTATGCCCGCGCGGAAGAGATCCAGGACATGCCGCACCTGCTCGAGATCCAGAAGAATTCCTATAAATGGTTTCTGGACGAGGGCCTGCGGGAGGTCTTCAAGGGCGTAGCTGCCATTACGGACTACTCCGGTAACCTGGAGCTCTCCTTCGTGGATTATTCCATGAACGAGCCGCCCAAGTATTCGGAGGAGGAGTGCAAGGCGCGTGACGCCACATACGCCGCCCCGCTGAAGGTCAGCGTGCGTCTGCGCAACCGTGAGACCGAGGAGATCAAGGAACAGGAGATCTTCATGGGCGATTTCCCGCTCATGACCGCGAGCGGCACGTTCATCATCAACGGCGCCGAGCGCGTTATCGTCTCTCAGATCGTCCGTTCGCCCGGTGTTTACTTTGACAAGAAGACGGACAAGACCAACAGCTCCGTGTACGGCACGACCATCATCCCGTACCACGGCGCGTGGCTCGAGTATGAGACGGACCTGAACGACGTGTTCTATGTCCGCATCGACAAGAACCGCAAGCTGCCCGCCACGCTTCTGCTCAAGGCTCTCGGCGCTTACAAGGCGGACAAGCCGCACACTTGGCTCAGCTGCATCGACAATCCCGTAGGCGGCGCCGTCACCGGCGACGCGCTCCGCGAGATCTTCGGCGACGACAAGCGCATCGTCACCACGCTCGAGCGCGACACCTGCATCTCCCGCGACGACTGCCTGCTCGAAATCTACAAGAAGCTCCGTCCCGGCGATCCCCCGACGGTGGAGAGCAGCGAGACCCTGCTCGAAAACCTCTTCTTTGACCACCGCCGGTACGACATTTCCAACGTCGGCCGCTACAAGTTCAACAAGAAGCTCGCGCTCTACCCGCGCGTTGCGGGCTACGCTCTGGCTGAGCCCGTTGCCGACCCGATGACCGGCGAGATCATCGCCGACGCCGGCGAAACGCTTACCCGCGAGCGCGTCCGCGAGCTGGAGAAGAAGGGCGTTAACGCCGTGCGTATCACCGTCGGCGAGAACGAGACCGTCCGCGTCTTCTCCAACGGCATGGTCGATGCCGCTGACTTCGTCCGCTTCTCGGACGACGATGCGGAGAACCGCCGCATCATCAAGGAAGAGCTCGGTCTGCGCGAGCGCGTCCGCTTCATCCTCCTGCGCCAGTACATGGAGCAGTATGAGGGCGAAGAGCTTAAGGAAGTGCTCAAGGAGAACGTGGATCTTCTTATGCCGAAGCACGTCATCTGCGACGATATCTTCTCTGCGGCGAACTATCTCTGCTGCCTCGCGCACGGCATCGGCGAGCCGGACGATATCGACCATCTCGGCAACCGCCGTGTCCGCAGCGTGGGTGAGCTGCTGCAGAATCAGTTCCGCATCGGCTTCTCCCGCATGGAGCGCGTGATCCGCGAGCGCATGACGCTGCAGGATCTCGACATCGTCACGCCCCAGAGCCTCATCAACATCCGTCCCGTCACGGCGGCGATCAAGGAGTTCTTCGGCTCCAGCCCGCTGAGCCAGTTCATGGATCAGACGAACCCGCTGGCCGAGCTTACGCACAAGCGCCGCATCTCCGCGCTCGGCCCCGGCGGCCTGACCCGCGAGCGCGCCAACTTCGATGTGCGAGACGTTCACTACAGCCACTATGCGCGCCTCTGCCCAATCGAGACGCCCGAAGGTCCGAACATCGGCCTTATCAACTACCTGTCGTCTTATGCCCGTGTGAACGAGTACGGCTTCCTCATTACGCCGTACCGCCGCATCGACAAGGAGACCGGCGTCGTCACCAAGGAAGTCGTCTACATGACGGCGGACGTGGAAGACCAGTACATCATGGCCATGGCGACCGAGCCGCTCGACGAGCAGGGAAGACTCATCAATAAGCGTGTCACCTGCCGCCACCGCGACGAGATCATCGACGTGGACCGCGAGAAGGTCGACTTCATGGACGTGTCCCCGCGCATGATGATCTCCATCGCCACCGCGATGATCCCGTTCCTCGAAAACGATGACGCGAACCGTGCTCTGATGGGCGCGAACATGCAGCGTCAGGCCGTTCCTCTGATGACGACCCAGCAGCCCATCGTTGCCACCGGCATCGAGCACCGCTGCGCGGTCGACTCCGGCGTCGTTGTCCTCGCCGAGGGCGAAGGCACCGTTACCCGCGTGAGCGCGGACAGCATCACCGTCCGCTATGACAGCGGCGAGACCAAGGACTACAAGCTCATCAAGTTCTCCCGCAGCAACCAGGGCACCTGCTTCAACCAGCGCCCGATCGTCAAGGTCGGCGAGCGCGTGAAGGAAGGCGACGTCATTGCCGACGGCCCCTCCACCTCGCAGGGCGAGATCAGCCTCGGCAAGAACGTGCTCGTAGGCTTCACCACCTGGGAAGGCTACAACTACGAGGACGCCGTTCTCCTCAACGAGCGTCTTGTCATGGACGACGTTTACACCTCCATCCATGTGGAAGAGTATGAGTGCGACGCCCGTGATACCAAGCTCGGGCCCGAGGAGATCACCCGCGATATCCCTGGCGTCGGCGACGACGCTCTCAAATACCTCGATGAGCGCGGCATCATCTGCGTCGGCGCCGAGGTCCGCAGCGGCGATATTCTCGTCGGCAAGGTCACGCCCAAGGGCGAGACCGACCTCACTGCCGAAGAGCGCCTGCTCCGCGCCATTTTCGGCGAGAAGGCCCGCGAAGTGCGCGACACCTCGCTGAAGGTCCCGCACGGCGAGAGCGGCATCATCGTCGATGTCAAAGTGTTCACCCGCGAAAACGGCGACGAAATGTCCCCCGGCGTCAATCAGGTCGTCCGCGTGTATATTGCGCAGAAGCGCAAGATCTCCGTCGGCGACAAGATGGCCGGCCGCCACGGCAACAAGGGCGTCGTTTCCCGCATCCTGCCGCGTGAGGATATGCCGTACCTGCCGGACGGCACCCCGCTCGACATCGTGCTGAACCCGCTGGGCGTCCCGTCCCGTATGAACATCGGACAGGTCCTCGAGGTCCACCTGGGCTACGCCGCGCAGGCGCTCGGCTGGAAGGTCGCCACGCCGATCTTCAACGGCGCGAACGAGACCGCCATCCGCGAAACGCTCCGCGAGGCCGGACTCCGCGAGGACGGCAAGAGCGTGCTGTACGACGGCCGCACCGGTGAAAAGTTCGACAATGACGTCACCGTCGGCTGGGTGTACTTCCTCAAGCTGCACCACCTCGTTGACGATAAGATCCACGCCCGCTCCACCGGCCCGTACAGCCTCGTTACGCAGCAGCCGCTCGGCGGCAAGGCGCAGTTCGGCGGCCAGCGCTTCGGCGAAATGGAAGTCTGGGCGCTGGAGGCTTACGGCGCTGCATACACGCTTCAGGAGATCCTGACGGTCAAGTCCGACGACGTGACGGGCCGTGTCAAGACCTACGAGGCCATTGTCAAGGGTCACAACGTACCCAAGCCCGGCGTGCCGGAATCGTTCAAGGTTCTGGTCAAGGAACTCCAGTCACTGTGTCTGGACATCAAGGTCCTCGACAAGGACGGACAGGAGATCGAACTCAAGGAAGACGACGAAGACGATTACATCCCCGGCATGCGCGACGATTACCGCGCGAGCGAGGAAGACTTCAGCGACGCCGGCTTCAGCATTGACCGCAGTCAGTCGGTGTTCGGCGACGAGCCGGAGAACGAAAAGTCCTTCGGCGACGACGATATGGATGAAGTGGAGGAGAGAGAATAATGAGCTACACCCCGTTTGACGCCATTCAGATCGGCATTGCTTCTCCCGAAATGATCCTTTCCTGGTCCCACGGCGAAGTCAAAAAGCCGGAGACCATCAACTACCGCACGCTCAAGCCCGAGCGCGACGGCCTTTTCTGCGAGCGCATTTTCGGGCCCACGAAGGACTGGGAATGCCACTGCGGAAAGTATAAGAAGATCCGCTACAAGGGCAAAATCTGCGATCGCTGCGGCGTCGAGATCACCAAGAGCAAAGTTCGCCGCGAGCGCATGGGCCATATCGAACTGGCCGCGCCCGTGAGCCACATCTGGTATTTCAAGGGCATCCCGTCCCGCATGGGCCTGCTGCTCGACATGACGCCGCACACCCTTGAGAAAGTCCTGTACTTTGCCTCTTATATCGTCACCGATCCCGGCTCCACGCCGCTCAAGCGCTGCGATCTTCTCTCCGAGAAGGAATACCGCGATATGCGCGAGAAGTACGAGGACGATTTCCAGGCGGGCATGGGCGCCGAGGCGATCAAGAAGCTGCTCGAGGAGATCGACTGCGAGCAGCTCTCCCACGACCTCCGCGAGGAACTGAAGTCCGCTTCCGGCCAGAAAAAAGCGAAGATCGTCAAGCGTCTTGAAGTCGTTGAGGCGTTCCGCCAGTCCGGCAACAAGCCCTCGTGGATGATCATCGACATTCTCCCGGTCATTCCGCCGGAGATCCGCCCGATGGTCCAGCTCGACGGCGGCCGCTTCGCGACGAGCGATCTGAACGACCTGTACCGCCGCGTCATCAACCGCAACAACCGTCTCAAGCGCCTCATCCAGCTCAGCGCCCCCGACATCATCGTGCGCAACGAAAAGCGCATGCTGCAGGAGGCGGTGGACTCCCTCATCGATAACGGCCGCCGTGGCCGCGCCGTCACCGGCGCGAACTCCCGCGCGCTCAAGTCTCTGAGCGACATGCTCAAGGGCAAGCAGGGCCGCTTCCGTCAGAACCTGCTCGGCAAGCGTGTTGACTACTCCGGCCGAAGCGTTATCGTCGTCGGACCGGAACTCAAGATGTACCAGTGCGGCGTGCCGAAGGAAATGGCCATCGAGCTCTTCCGCCCGTTCGTTATGAAGAAGCTCGTCGAGGACGGCGTTGCCAACAACATCAAATCCGCCAAGAAGATGGTGGACCGTCAGAAGCCCGAGGTCTGGGACGCTCTCGATGTTGTCATCAAGGAGCACCCGGTTCTGCTCAACCGCGCGCCGACGCTGCACCGTCTGGGCATTCAGGCGTTTGAGCCGGTGCTCGTTGAGGGCCGCGCTCTCAAGCTGCACCCGCTGGCCTGCACCGCCTACAACGCTGACTTTGACGGCGACCAGATGGCGATCCACGTTCCTCTGAGCGCTGAGGCGCAGGCGGAAGCCCGCATTCTCATGCTCTCGGTCAACAACCTCCTGCGCCCGCAGGACGGCCACCCGCACTCCATCCCGACGCAGGACATGGTCCTCGGCTCCTACTACCTCACCTATGTGCGCGAGGAAGAGGGCACCGGCATGGCGTTCAGCACCCCCGAGGAAGCGCTCATGGCGTATCAGGCGGGCGCCGTCACGCTCCACAGCCCCATCAAGGTCCGCGTGACCAAGACCATCGACGGCGTGGAAAAGTACAAGACCGTCGAAACGACCGTCGGCCGCATCATCTTCAACGAGCCCATCCCGCAGGATCTCGGCTTTGTGGATCGTACCGATCCCGAGCATGCGTTCGATTACGAGGTCGGCTTCCGCGTCGATAAGAAAAAGCTCGGCGAAATCATCGACCGCTGCATCCAGAAGCACGGCTTCACCATTTCCGCCGAAGTGCTCGACAGCATCAAGGCGCAGGGCTACAAGTTCTCCACCCGCAGCGGCATGACCATCTCCATCGCGGACATGGTCGTCCCCGAGGCGAAAAAGGAAAAGATCGCCGAGACCGAGAAGAAGGTCCTCGCGATCGAAAAGCAGTACAGGCGCGGTCTTATCACCAACGACGAACGCTACCGCATGGTCGTCGCCGAGTGGGAAAGAACGACCGGCGAAGTCGCCAAGGCCCTGATGGACAACCTCGACGAGTTCAATCCCATCAACATCATGGCGACGTCCGGCGCCCGAGGCAGCGCCAACCAGATCCGTCAGCTCGCCGGTATGCGCGGCCTGATGGCGAACACCGCCGGTAAGACCATCGAGATCCCCATCAAGGCGAACTTCCGTGAAGGTCTGAGCGTTCTCGAGTACTTCATCTCTACCCGCGGCGCCCGAAAGGGCATGGCCGATACGGCGCTTCGTACCGCTGACTCCGGTTATCTGACCCGCCGAATGGTCGATGTCAGCCAGGACGTCATCATCCGCGAGCCGGACTGCGGCACGACCGAGGGCGTGCCCGCTACGGCAATCGACAGCCGCGGCTACGCCGTGTTTACGCTCGATCCCGAGGATCCGAAGTACGACGAGTATATCCACTCCTTCGGTGAGAACATCCATGGCCGCTTCCCGGCCAAGCCCGTCGTCGATCCCAAGACCGGCGAGGTTCTGTTCGATACCGATCACCTGCTCATGTCCGGCGATGCGAAATTCCTCGCCGCCCACGGCGTTGCGAGCGTTGAGGTTCGCAGCGTTCTCTCCTGCGAATCGCGCTGCGGCGTATGCGCCCGCTGCTACGGCATGAACCTTGCCACCGGCAAGCCGGTCAATTCCGGCGAAGCTGTCGGCGTCATCGCCGCGCAGTCCATCGGCGAGCCCGGCACGCAGCTGACCATGCGTACGTTCCACAGCGGCGGCGTCGCCGGTGATGACATCACGCAGGGTCTGCCGCGAGTCGAAGAGCTTTTCGAGGCGCGCAAGCCCAAGAAGATGGCCGTGCTCAGCGAGATCAGCGGCACGCTCACGATCGAGGAAGCCCGCAAGAACATGATGGCGCTCACCGTCACCAACGCCGAGCAGGGCGAGACCCGTGTGTATCAGGTACCGGTTGGCGCCGGCATCATCGTGCAGAACGGCGACCGCATCGAACAGGGGCAGGAGCTGACCCGCGGCGCGCTCAGCCCGCACGATGTGCTCCGCATCCGCGGCGTGAATGACGATGAGTTCGGCCGTCCGGGCGTGCGCAACTATCTGGTGCAGGAAGTCCAGAAGGTGTACCGTCAGCAGGGCGTCGATATCAACAACAAGCACATCGAAGTCATTGTCCGCCAGATGATGCGCAAGGTCCGCATCGAGGATGCCGGCAGCACCGATCTGCTCTCCGGCTCCACCGTCGACGTCAACGAGCTCAAGGATGCCAACAAGGCGATCCAGGCGCGCATCGACGCCGGGGAAGAGGGACTCACTCTCGCCGCCGGCACGCCGATCCTGCTCGGCATCACAAAGGCGTCGCTCGCAACCGACAGCTGGATGTCCGCCGCGTCCTTCCAGGAGACGACCAAGGTACTCACCGAGGCCGCCATCAAGGGCAAGGTCGACCACCTGGTCGGTCTGAAGGAAAACGTCATCATCGGCAAGCTCATCCCGGCCGGCTCCGGTCTGGACATGTACCGCAACTTTGAAATGAAGACGGACGAGTCCATCGAGGATGAAGCCGACTACGTCGACCTCTCCGAGCTCAAAAAGCTCACCAACGCGCTTTAATCACTGTATAAGATCAGAAAATGAGGTTGATGAATTCAACCTCATTTTCTGGTTATAGAAGAGGGGATTCATATGAGCAGGGAAAAAGTCCCGCTGCGTACTCTCGGCGATTGCCGCAGCTTTCTTATGGGCATCGCGATTCTCATGATTATATTCTGCCATGGATACTACCCGTTTTCCGGAGTATACGGGAAAGTTTTCGATTCGGTCACGAGTTTTCTTCAAAGCGGAGTGGAGGTATTCCTCTTTCTTTCGGGATATGGATGCTTTTATTCTTTAAGCAAAACGGAAGTGACGGCTAAAAGCGTATTTCGGTTTTATTCCCGCAGATTTATCCGAATTATCCCCGCGTGGTTTTTCATTGCGCTTTTTTCCGCCGCGTTAAAATATTTTTTCGCGGGAGTAGCATTTCACGACGGACTTTCGCAGTTCTCGCTGCTTGCCTTTTTTACAAAAGGCAGTCTGGGTTGCTGGTTTATATCCGTCATATTGGTTTTGTATCTTGTCTCCCCCTTCTTTTACAAACTTTTAAAGCGTTCTGCCGGAATATATAAATTGGTTTGCACACTTATTTTCGTCGCGTCAGCCGCAGTGATCCTGTTTGTCAAAACCGATCCGGTTTTTGATGTTGTAAACCGGATGCTGATCAATCGGTCAGCCATGTTCTGGTTGGGAATGTATGCTGCCGATAAAGCGTCTCGGGATCAAAACGCGGTTTCCGCGCTGTCCAAGCGGCAGCTTTCCGTGCTCCTGTGCATGGGCATTCTGCTCTTCGCGGCAGCAACGATTTTTGAATGGAAGTTCTATGCACGGTTACTGTTCGTGCCGATCGCATATGCTGCGGCTCTTCTGCTAAGCAAAAGCGCATATACCGGCCATGCGCCTGCCCCTTGGTTCAAACTCCTTTCCAACCTGGGAGCTGTTACTCTCGAGTGCTATCTGCTGAATGAAAACGTCCGTGCCTGCGTTTATACGGTCTGTAAACATTTTATTTCCAATCAGATCTTTTTATCGGTCATTGTAAATGCAGGAACGCTGCTTGGGACCGCAGTCCTTGCATGGGTGTTTCATCAAGCGCTCGGCAAGCTCACGGCAGGGAATCGAACCGGTAAGCTGTATCAAAAATGACTTGGGATTTTTACAGAAAATCCTTGACTATTCTTGTGCAATCTGTTAAAATCAAAAAACGTGTGGGCGCACGCCCGCACGAGAGCATTTTTTTGAGGAAAGGAGGAAAATCATGCCCACATTTAACCAGCTTGTCCGTAAGGGAAGAGAGCAGGTGACCTACAAGTCCACCTCTCCTGCCATGCAGAAAGGCCTGAACACTCTGAAGAACCGCGAGACCGACCAGTCTTCTCCCCAGAAGCGCGGCGTCTGCACCGCTGTGCGTACCTCGACTCCTAAGAAGCCGAACTCTGCTCTGCGTAAGATCGCCCGTGTCCGTCTCACCAACGGTTACGAAGTGACCGCCTACATTCCCGGTGTCGGCCACAACCTGCAGGAGCACTCCGTCGTTATGATTCGCGGCGGCCGTGTCAAGGACCTGCCCGGTGTCCGTTACCACATCATCCGCGGCACTCTCGATTCCCAGGGCGTCAATGGCCGCTGCCAGTCCCGCTCCAAGTACGGCGCCAAGAGACCCAAGGCGGGTAAGAAGTAAGCGAAACCCCCAACAGTGTCCTGTTGGTTATTGATATATTTTATATGATAACCTTTTGGACACAGCGGCGGCAGAGCGCTGCCGTCGAGTACCTTTGAGATCATTTCATAATGAAGGAGGGAAGCAAAGTGCCCAGAAGAGGTAACGTTCCCAAAAGAGAAATCTTGCCGGATCCCGTATACAACAGCGTTCTGGTGACCAAGCTCATCAACGGTGTTATGCTGGACGGCAAAAAAGGCGTGGCCCAGAAGGTGGTTTACGACGCCTTTGACCTGATCCAGAAGAAGCTGGATCGCAATCCGCTTGAGGTGTTTACCGAAGCTCTCAACAACATCATGCCGGCTCTGGAAGTCAAGGCCCGCCGTGTCGGCGGCGCCACCTACCAGGTGCCTATCGAGGTTCGTCCGGAGCGTCGTCAGACCCTCGGTCTCCGCTGGCTGGTCGGCTACTCCCGCAAGCGCAGCGAAAAGACCATGAAGGAGCGTCTCGCCAACGAGATCATGGACGCCGTGAACAACACCGGCGCCTCCGTCAAGAAGCGCGAGGATACGCACAAGATGGCCGAGTCCAACAAGGCCTTCGCCCACTATCGTTGGTAATTTCAGCAAAGGTAGAGATTTATGCCCAGATCATATTCACTTGAAAAAACCAGAAACATCGGCATCATGGCGCACATTGATGCGGGTAAGACGACGACTACCGAGCGTATTCTCTTCTATACCGGCGTCAACTACAAAATCGGCGAGACCCATGAAGGCAACGCCACGATGGACTGGATGGTGCAGGAGCAGGAGCGCGGTATCACCATCACGAGTGCGGCTACCACCTGCTTCTGGAAGGATACGCGCATCAACATCATCGATACGCCGGGCCATGTCGACTTCACCGCCGAGGTGGAGCGCTGCCTGCGCGTACTGGACGGCTGCGTGACCGTCCTCTGCGCCAAGGGCGGTGTCGAGCCACAGACAGAAACGGTGTGGCGTCAGGCGGACCATTACAATGTTCCGCGCATGATCTACGTCAATAAGATGGATATCACCGGCGCCGACTTCTACAACGTCATGGACATGATCTATGACCGTCTGAAGGCGAATGCCGTGCCCATCCAGCTGCCCATCGGAAAGGAATCCGACTTCCGTGGGATCATCGATCTCATCGACATGGATTCCGTCGTGTTCTACGACGATCTGGGTAAGGATATGCGCGTGGAGCCCATCCCCGAGGACATGGCGGATCTTGCCGCCGAGTACCGGGAAAAGCTCATCGATGCCGTATCTCTCTTTGACGATGAGATCGCGGAGATGTATCTGGAAGGCGAGGAGATCCCCGCCGACCGTCTGCGCTCGGTCATCCGCAAGGCGACCGTCAGCGGCAGCATGGTTCCCGTCCTCTGCGGTACGTCGTACAAGAACAAAGGCGTGCAGAAGCTGCTCGATGCCGTTGTCGATTTCCTGCCCTCTCCGCTGGATGTTCCGCCCGTTGTCGGCGTGAACCCCAAGACGGACGAAGAGGTCACTCTCCCCGCGGACGTGAACGGCCCCTTTGCCGGTCTCGTCTTCAAGGTGATGACGGACCCGTTCGTCGGACGCCTGGCGTTCATCCGTGTCTACTCCGGCTCCATTATGGCCGGCGAAACGGCGATGAACACCGTCCGCGGCCAGCGCGAGCGTCTCGGCCGTCTGCTGCACATGCACGCGAACCATCGTGAGGACATCGACGCTGTGTACGCCGGTGAGATCGCCGCTGTTGTGGGTTTGAAAAACACCCGCACGGGCGATACTCTCTGCGACGACAAGCATCCCATCGTTCTCGAATCGATGGAATTCCCCGAACCCGTTATCCGCGTTGCCATCGAGCCCAAGACCAAAGCCGGTCAGGAAAAGATGGCGATCGCGCTCTCCAAGCTGAGCGAGGAAGACCCCACCTTCAAGACCTATACGGACGAGGAGACGGGCCAGACCATCATCGCCGGCATGGGCGAGCTCCATCTCGAGATCATCGTGGATCGTCTGCTCCGCGAGTTCAAGGTCGAGGCAAACGTCGGCAAGCCGCAGGTTTCCTACAAGGAGACCATCCGCGGCACCGCTACGGTCGACATGCGCTATGCGCGTCAGTCCGGCGGCAAGGGCCAGTTTGCGCAGGCCAAGATCCAGATCGAGCCGAACCCGGGCAAGGGTTACGAGTTCATCAACGCCGTCACCGGCGGCGCCATCCCGAAGGAGTATATCCCCAGCGTCGATCAGGGCATCCAGGGCGCCATGGCGTCCGGTGTTCTCGCCGGTTATCCGGTCGTCGACGTGAAGGTCACCCTTCTCGACGGCAGCTACCATGAGGTCGACTCGAGCGAAATGGCGTTCAAGATCTGCGGCAGCATGGCCTTTAAGGAGGCCGCGCAGAAAGCCGGTCCGACGCTGCTTGAGCCCATCATGAAGGTCGTTGTCACGACGCCCGATCAGTATATGGGCGACGTTATCGGCGATCTCAACTCGCGCCGCGGTCAGGTCGTCGGAACGGACATCCGCAACGGCGCTGCGATCGTCACGGCGGAGGTGCCGCTCGCTTCCATGTTTGGCTATTCGACCGATCTGCGTTCCAAAACGCAGGGCCGTGCCAACTACAGCATGGAGCCGCACACCTATGTCGAGCTTCCGAAGAGCCTCCAGGAGAGCATCATCGGCAAGCGCGGCAACAACGCCTGATTTTAGGTGTTGCAAAATAAGCAAAGTTCCTGTAGAATAAATCCAAACCAAAATTTAAATTTTTGCTATTAGGAGGATGTTTCCATGGCTAAGCAAATGTTCAACCGCAGCAAGCCCCATGTGAATATCGGTACCATCGGCCACATCGACCATGGTAAGACCACCCTGACCGCCGCCATCACCAAGACCCTTGCGATGGCCGACCCCAACGCCGCTTCTTTCGTTGACTACGCCTCCATCGACAAGGCGCCCGAAGAGCGCGAGCGCGGCATCACCATCAACACTGCCCACGTTGAGTACCAGACGTTTGACCGCGTCGGCTCTCACGGCGCCACCAAGGGTGTGCAGATCCAGGGCCGTCACTACGCCCACGTCGACTGCCCGGGCCACGCCGACTATATCAAGAACATGATCACCGGCGCCGCTCAGATGGACGGCGGCATCCTCGTCATCGCCGCTTCCGACGGCCCGATGGCTCAGACCCGTGAGCACCTGCTGCTCGCCCGTCAGGTTAACGTTCCCTACATTCTCGTTTTCCTGAACAAGTGCGACCAGGTTGACGACCCCGAGCTCCTCGAGCTCGTTGAGATGGAAGTCCGTGAGCTGCTCGACAAGTACGACTTCCCCGGCGACGACACCCCGATCATCAAGGGTTCCGCTCTGAACGCTCTGGCCTCCGAGTCCACCGATCCCAACGCCCCCGAGTATGACTGCATCTGGGAGCTCATGGAAGCTGTTGACACCTGGATCAAGACCCCCGACCGTAAGGCTGACCTGCCCTTCCTGATGCCCATCGAGGACGTGTTCACCATCACCGGCCGCGGCACCGTCGTTACGGGCCGTGTCGAGCGTGGTACCGTCAAGGTCGGCGACAAGGTCGAGATCGTCGGTCTCGAGGACGATATCAAGGAATCCGTCGTCACCGGCACCGAGATGTTCCACAAGACCCTGGAGTACGCCGAGGCTGGCGACAACGTCGGCTGCCTGCTCCGCGGCATCACCAAGAAGGAAGTCGAGCGCGGCCAGGTTCTCGCTGCTCCGAAGTCCATCAAGCCCCTGCGCAAGTTCAAGGGCCAGGTGTACGTCCTCTCCAAGGACGAGGGCGGCCGTCACACTCCGTTCTTCAACAACTACCGTCCCCAGTTCTACTTCCGTACCACCGACGTTACCGGCGTCATCACCCTTCCCGAAGGCGTTGAGATGTGCATGCCCGGCGACAACGTTGACATGGACGTCGAACTGATCACCCCGATCGCCATCGAGAACGGCCTCCGCTTCGCTATCCGCGAGGGCGGCCGTACCGTCGGCTCCGGTGTTGTCATCGGCATCAACGAGTAATTCGCTTTTCGTAAACAAAAATGGCTGGCAGCTTTGCTGTCAGCCATTTTGTACATCTTGAAGCTTTAACGCAGCGCCGTCATAAACCCGGTGAAAGACGTGGAATGCACGTCGCCGCCGACCAGTTCCGACCGGTACACATAGAGCGAGGCGTCCGCTTCCTCCGCGTCGGGATGGTTCGTAATCCGGTAGGTGTAGAGCGTCAGCTTTTTTCCGGCGTATTCCTCCAGATCAAATCCCTGCTGGCGCTGCAGCTCGTTGTACTGCGTCAGAACATCCGGAAAATCCTTCGGCATCGTGATCTCCTGCTCAAGGATCGGCGTCGGCTCGACCTCCCAGCCGAGCGACTGCAGATAGGCGATCCGCTCTTCGTTCGTTCCGGCGCGGATCGTGGTATCCGCGCTGCGCCGTCCGAGCGCCCCGGCGAGGAGAATCACCGCCGCGGCGAGCACGCCGAACAGTATCACCTTCACAGCGCCTTTCCGGCGTGCCGGTGTAGTTTTTCGCATCGTAAATCACCCCCGATCCAATGTATGGAAGAAAGGAAAGCAATATGCCGCTCGTCCGTCTTGACAAGATCCTCACCGATACCGGTCTCTGCTCGCGCAGTCAGGCGCGGGAGATCATCCGCCGCGGACGCGCGGCCGTAAACGGAACGCCGTGCGCCGACCCCGCGGCGAAGTTCGACCCGGAAGCCGTCTCTCTCACCGTTGACGGCGAGCCGATCGACGGGCCGGGACATATCTATATCATGCTCAATAAGCCGGCCGGCGTGCTGACGGCCACGCGCGACCCGCGCAAACCGACGGTCGTAGACGCCATGCCGGAGGACTGGAAGCGGCGGGGCCTTTTTCCGGTCGGGCGGCTGGACAAGGATACGACCGGCCTGCTTCTTCTGACGGATGACGGAACCTTTGCCCATAAGGTCATCTCACCGAAAAGCCATGTGAGCAAGCTTTATGAGGCTGTGGTGGACGGAACGCCGTGCGAGGCGGATTTCGCCGCCTTCCGCGAAGGGATCGTGCTGCGTGACGGTACGCAGTGTCTTCCCGCGGAGCTCATCGATCTCGGCGGCGGGCGTATGCAGGTCGAAGTGTTTGAAGGAAAGTACCACCAGGTAAAACGCATGCTCGGCTCGCGGCAGATGAGCGTATTGCAGCTCAAACGCCTGCGCATCGGCGGCCTGTGGCTCGACGGTTCGCTCGCGGAAGGGGAGTACCGCCGCTTGACGCCGGAGGAGATCGAGAAGATACGGCCGGACATTCTGTCGAAATGACGAACGCCCTATTTTCGGTTTTTGCGTGAAAATGTCGTTATATCATACAAAACCGTCCGGCGGATTTTTATAAATCTGCTTTGATTTGATTAAGTGTAAAAAAAATTTACAAGTTGTAAAGAATTAGCTATTGAAATTTGCACAGAAATCATTTATTATGAAAATTACCTAAAAATGCCCTAAGTTTTTTGATGAGCATTTTCGTATAGAAAGATGGGGGAGGCAGACGTTATGTCCAGCAGGATTTTCCAGAGCATCATCATCCAGATGAAGGATGCCACCGACCGGTGCATCGGCGTTGTGGACGATCAGGGAGTCGTTGCCGCGTGCAGCGAGCTTTCCATGATCGGCACGAAGCTCGATGATTTTCACGGCGGCTTCGGCGATTATCCCGATCAGATCTTCACGTCCAATTTCCGCACATATAAGCCCGTCGGCGGGCTGAGCACGCGGCTGGACTATGCCGTCTTTGTGGACGGCCATGACGCCACGGCGCGCTGCGTGTGCATCCTTGCCTCGGTCGCTTTTCAGGAGGCAAAGATCAATTACGAGGAAAAGCACAACAAGACGATCTTCGTCAAGAACATCATCTCCGACAATATCCTGCCGGGAGATATCTACGTCCGCGCCAAAGAGCTGCACTTTGCTACGGACGTACCTCGCGCCGTTCTGCTGATCCGCCAGACGGAGCGCACCGATATGGCCGCGCTCGAAGCCATTTCCAACATGTTCCCCGACCGGCAGAAGGACTTCGTCCTCAGTATCAACGAGACGGATCTCGTCCTCATCAAGGAGCTGACCGGTCCCGCGGACAGCAACAAGGAAGTTTACGAGATCGCCGAGGAGATCGAGAAAAAGCTGCACGACGATCTCAATCTCAAGTGTGTCATCGGCATCGGCACGACGGCGAAGCATCTCCGCGTTCTCGCGGACAAGTACAAGGAAGCGCAGGTCGCCATCGAGGTCGGCAAGGTGTTCGATACGGAGAAATCCATCATCCACTACGACAACCTCGGCATCGGCCGTCTCATTTATCAGCTTCCCACGACACTCTGTGAAATGTTCCTGAGCGAAGTGTTCAAGAAAAACCCGATCGAGGCACTCGATCAGGAAACGCTCTACACGATCAACAAGTTCTTCGAGAACAACCTGAACGTGTCCGAAACCTCTCGTAAGCTGTTTGTCCACCGCAACACGCTGGTGTACCGTCTTGAAAAGATCAAGAAGCTGACGGGACTTGATTTGCGTGAGTTCGACCACGCCATCATCTTCAAGGTGGCGCTCATGGTCAAAAAATACCTGAACTCTCAGAACGGGGAATACTGATCCCCCGGCTCTGACGCGGAGATTGATTTATGGTACTTCTCAAGGATGTCAAAATGAAATACCCCGGAAGCCGTGCGGAGACGCTGCGGGACATTGATCTCACCATTCAGGACGGTGAGTTCGTGTTCCTTGTCGGCCCGTCCGGTTCGGGGAAAACCACGATCATCAAGCTGCTGACCGGCGAGATCCGCGCCACCGGCGGCCAGATCGAGGTCAACGGCTTTGATCTGCGCACGATGAAACGGCGGAATCTGCCCAAGCTGCGCCGCTCGCTCGGCGTCATCTTCCAGGACTACCGGCTCATCAAGGATATGACGGTGTATGAAAACGTCGCGTTTGCGATGCGCGTGATCGGAGCTTCCAACCGCGAGATCAAAAAACGCGTGCCGTATGTGCTTGATCTGGTCGGCCTGGCCGACAAGGCGCACGAGAAG
>ERZ1034719.274-NODE-274-length-33819-cov-42.529203_pt1 | contig 33819 bp, 36 predicted proteins | sample MGYA00520703_ERZ1034719 | MGnify/ENA primary metagenome ERZ1034719 (study PRJEB33766, sample SAMN09781716) | gut metagenome | biome: gut microbiome | host: Homo sapiens | place: Madagascar | study: EMG produced TPA metagenomics assembly of the PRJNA485056 data...
TAATATCAAAAATAAAAGATTTATTTTCTTCAATAAATTTATCAGAACTTCTAAATGATTTATTATAACTTTTACTAGCACATATAACTCCTATTTGATATATTTTATATCTATCATCTTTAAAAGATATATTAGCTTCGAAAGTTTCATTACAAATATCATCTTCAGAACTAAAATAATCAGAACATCCTGTTCCAAATCCATCATTTGAATCTTTAGGATAAAGTAAATCAACTTCTTTAGTATTAGCAAATTTAGTATCTCTGTTATAACAATATCTAATTATTTGTCTTTGTTCAATAGTATCGACATATATAGGATAACCAAAAGGAAACCATTGTGTATAGTCAACACTATTAATTTTAAATCTAATAAATAAATAATACCAGCCTTTATAAGCATTACCTTGAATATAATTATAATTAGTTAAATTAGGAATATTAATTTCAGGACTTGCAGAAAGTAACGCATCTGGAAGTTTTTTATCGTTATAAATAGTATCGTCAGAACTATTTCCAAGATTAATAGTTCTTAATGGAACTTTAATATTATTGATAGTATCATATTCTGCAACTGCAATAATTAAACTATTTTCTACATTGTAAGTGAATGTGCCTTTAATTTTTCCACCATGATATATAAATTGCCCAATATAAGCTGGAATAAGTTCATCAGTAACTTCATCATATCTATAAATATCAAGTATATCTTCAATATCATTATCTTTTACAAAGAAAACTATTTCAGTATTACAAGGAATACAAGCAACTATGTTATATCCAGATGGATAATTATCTCCTATTAGTCTATATAAATGTTCATTATCTTCATATAATTCTTCATTAGTAATACAACTTTCATCATTACTAACTTTAACGTTCAAAGCATTAACTAAAGAAAGATTTGCACAATCTTTAGGATGTTTATTTAGATTAAGTCGTGGAACAATATCCATACTTTCAGAAAATTATTATTTATTATTTTGCGATTTCAGGCTCTACAATGACGTCATTTTACTTTCTTTAATAATCCATAATCAAGCATAATAAACTCTCTAAAATAGCCTAAAACCAATCAAATTTGCCTAATGTTTAGGGTCAAATGTCTGCAAAAAGAAATTACTTCTAAACAAATGCTCTGGATTACTATCATTAACACCATCTATAATAACACTCCTTCTAGCTTCATCTTTAAGAGTAATCCAAATGTAATAAGGATTAGTACCATACTGACTAGCTTGAAGATTAAATACAGGATGCTTATATCCTCTACAAAGCATTTTATAAACACAATAATAAGCAATAGCTTCAATAAGAATACCATTATTAGGAATAACAGGGAGTTCACAATTATAATTAGTACTACAATAAGTTTCAATCATATCTGTTTCAAGATAAATATAATCAGTATCAAAATTAAGTTCAATTTTATTTGCTCCAACTAAAACATAATTATTAGCAGTACTCTTTCTATATTTATCAATTCTTACATTCCATTTATAAGGAGTTTTATCATTAACAGTTTCAGCTTCAACATGTTCATAAACAGCATTATTATTGTGAATATGACTAATGGTATTAGTTAATTCTTGCTGAGTAATTGAAGCACTCGTTTCACTCGTGCCCTCCCCCGTAGAGGAATCATTGATAGAACAACAACCATCAGTTCCAACTTCTTCTATTTCACAACCATTTCTATCATAAATCTTAAAATTAGCATTATCTAGTTCGCAAGTACTATGTGCAATTCTATCAATAACTTTAAGTTTTATTCTTTTCTTTTTAGTACGAAGAACATCAAGTTGTGACATAGCATCAATACACCAAGCACCAACTCTAGGAATCCAATCACTATTATCTGGGTTGAAATCATTATCTATTTTAGCAATAATTCTTTCAACAGTAGTATATTTATTATCTTGCATAATTTATGAGTTTTTAAATCTAACGCCATGTTCTCTATCCATAAAAAATCTATTATTAGTTCTAATAAAATTTAAATAAGCAGATGGATTTTTATATAAAAGAATATTAAGTTTAACTTTAATATCCACTGGCAAATTATAAATATCATCTTCTGTTTTACAAAAAGTATCTGCCATTTGTTGATGCGTCATTCCTCTAAATTTAGCATTAATATATTCAGTTTTTTGAAAATCAATATATTTAGGAGCTGTTTCTCTTCTACCTATAAATCTAAATTCATACCATTTATCACTAGATTTATAAACTATATATGGAATGCCATCATATTCAAGTCCATGGTCTTTACAATATTTAGCTTCAGCATTATTATAAGGCTTTTTTCCAGCAGCAATAATTTCTTTTTTTCTTTTATTAGTTTCATTATAATCAACAATGGTAGTTCTATCTTCATCAAAATTCCATCTATTTATTACAAAAGAACCTAATTTACAATTAAATTTATAAGCATGTCCTTGAAGTAAAACTTTATGTACTTTATTATAATAATTAGAAACAATATCTTTATATTGAATATAATTAAGTTTTATATATTCTTTTCTAATATTTAACTCTTTATTATATTTATATTCATTAGTAAGTAAAGAACAATATTTAAGTATCGCTATTGTTAAAACTTTTTTAGCAGTATCATTATTATTTCTAATAAAATTTAATGCAATATTACGAGATTTCATTTTCTCAATATATTGCTTATTTATATATTCTTCGCAAGTATTTAAATCTACCCCTACAATTTGTTTAATAGCATCTAAATTATCAGTAAGATATTTATGACATTCAGATTTATTAATAGCTATATTATTGAGTTTATTATTAAGTTCTTTAATTCTAAATTTATTATTATCTATAAATTTATAATAATAATCATTTAATGTAACATCAGGAAGCATATTTATTGAACTTTATTAATTCCATTAACTTCATTAGTTTCTCTAATTACTTCTGGATTCCATGTTTCAAGAATAAATTTTTTGATTGTTCCAATCATATCTTCAGGAAGTAAAAATTCATCATCGTCTGAAATACTATTAATATCAAGTTTACCTTCGATAGTTTCAGTTTCAATAATATGTGGATATTCAAAAACAGATTCAATAACAACAGCATTAATTGTATTGATTGTACCCTCTACGGGGGAAGAAACATAAAGATATTCATTAATATAATCATATCCAATAGTAGGACACATTCCAGGAAGAGCAGCATAATTTTTCATTACATGTTCTCTAATAAAAGGAATATTAATAGTATTGGTAACTCCAATACTTCTAACAGAATGAAATGGAAGATTATTAGTAAGTCTTACCGGTCTAGGAATTTTATTTTTACTTCTTTTAATAATAGGTAAATTTAAATCTTCAGTTCCATAAATATCTCCATCAGGAATATTTATTAATTGAACTCTAAATTTTTGTTCTAGAACTTTATCGGTATAATTATGATTAGTATAAGTTCTACGAATAGCTTCATTTCTAGCATGAATTATACCTAATTTAATAGCTTGTCTTACAGGAACACTATTTGGCTGTTTAAGACTGTGAGCTATTTCAGAAATTAATTGATTAATTGTAGCCATAAATTTATCAACATTATTTAAACGATAAAAGATACGATTGAATTATATCAATCGTATCTCTAATAAAATTATGTTAAATTATATAATTTATCATATTATGAAATCATCATACCAGCAGCTCTCATTTGTTTGAGAAGATTATTAAATGCTCCCATAAGATTAGCAGTATCTGTAACATCTGCTATATTAGTACAAGCTTTGACAACACCAGGTTCTGTTTTAGTAGCTATATTATTTTTAATAAGTTTAGCTGTACAACTAATACTACCATATTCCATAATAATTGTATTTAAATAATTATCTCCATTGGTAGTAGTTACTATTACATTCATCCATACAGTTTGGGTATTGCTATCACTTGTAAAACTTGTAACATTTAATTTTGTATAACCATCGCCATTATACAAAATAATAAGTTTACTTTTATTCCCAGTTAAACAAAAATCATCTATATCAAAATCTGCTGCACCACAAGTATTATAATCAAATGTAAGTAAACCAGTAGTTTTAAAACTTTCATCTTTTGGAGTAATTATATAAGCATTATCTAACGCTAATTTTTCTTTTAATGTATTAACATTCAATAAGCCAAAAGCATTAATAGTACCATCAAAAGAACTTTTTGATAATTTAAATATATTAGTATCACCTTTTAAATATAAAATATACTGATTTCCGTCATTTAAATTATATCCAATAAAGTGTCCACCTTCTTCATAACTATTAAGAACAATCACTTGACCCAGACATAAATCGTCAGGGTCATCAATTAATACAGTTTTACTATTAATGATAGCTTCTTTTAATTCATTACTAACTTCATTATCTCCTGTTTTAAAATCAAGCAATATTTGACTAGAATTTTCAGCAATTTTACTAACAGCTCCATCTTTACTAATTGAATAATAAACTTGTCCTCCGGCAGCAGTAGTAATTATAGCTTGTCCGCCACTAGCAGGAAGCCAATCAGCAGTTCCATATCCATAGTCAATATCTGCAAGAAATGTATGTTCTACTTTTTTAAGCTTTTTTAAATTTCTAGCTTTAACTTCATCGGAATTACCTATTTCAAGTTCTTGAATAACAGTGGTAATATCTATTTTATCAAGCTGATTTTTAACATTTCCCATTTCTTTATCGAGAGTGTCAAGTTTCTCTTCCATTTCTTCAATATTACCACCAGTAATATTAACAAAAGCATTAATGAGAATACTTCTTTGTGTATTATTAAGATTTAAAGCCTTAATAACATAAGCAATCTGGTTTAATGTAACTTTCATATATTATTGTAATGTATTATTAATCTTTTTATAATCAAGACCAAGATATTTAAAAATTGGTCTAAAAATCCAACTCCAACATATAGGAGCAAGTATAGAACTATTAAGAAGTAATTTTGTATCAGTACCTACAATAAAATAAATACTACTAACTAATATTATAGAAATAAGTAAAACACAACGTTTTTGCCATTTCTTAACATCTTTTCCAATAATATCTGTAATAGTTTTAATAATAATATATGTAAGAACATTAACAGTTACACAATATCCAAAATCAAAACTATTAATAGTAGTATTTAATAATTCATTAATTAACTCCATAAAATTATCCATATAAATATTTGTTGAATTACTCCTCCAAGACTTACAGCATAAATATCTAATCCATTCATAGGATTACCTTGTGATTTATCATACAATTCTTTAGCCCATCCAGCAGCTATTGCAAAAAGAAAGGCAAATTCTTGAACAATAGGGATACAACCAATTATTCCACAAATAATCATACCTGCAATAAAATGCATAAGTTTATCTTGTTCAATTTTAAAAGCAATAAGAAGAATCTTATTGATAATTTTAGATATTTTATTACTCATAATAATTTATTATATTTCATTACCGTTTGCATCAATCCAATTAGCACCATTCCACCAAATAGGTTTACCGATAGTATTATCAAAATATTCAAATCCAGATGGAATATTAATAGTATTACCATCAGGACGATTTTCACTAGTACCACTCTTAGGAATATAATCATTAATTTTCTTCCAATGAATGTCTTTAACAAATTCTTCATTATTAGTTTCGGAATCCTCCCCCGTAAAGCAATCAGTGATTAATCCATCACCATCATCATAAGTAATATAAAGTCCATGTCTACGAATAAAAAGAGGTACAGCAGCTCTAGTTAAAGCTACCGTACCTTTCCAAGTAACGTAAACATGATTGTAAGAACTAATAATACTTTTAATAGTTTTATCAGAAGAAGTTTCTATAATACTATCTAAACTTACTTCTGGACTAAAATGTTTAAAAGCATTTCCTATTCTTTCATAAATCTTTTTAACAGACATAATTACATCATGTTTATTAATATTATTAATAATATCAAGAACAGCTTTATAATTTCAATATAAATTTTAATTTGTTATATAACAAATTAAATAACAATTATAGTATTTAGGCTATATAAATTTACTGCCTTAAAGTATATCATACCAATTAATTACAATACCATTTCTACACATATCAGCATACCAGCGATTAAATACTATACCATCATATCCATCTATATCATCAATAACATCTTTAACATATAAACATAAATGAGCTTCATCAACAACACTACTTCCAAGAAAATCGGCTTTACACATATTAGCGACATAAACATAATCATATCCTTGATTATTATCTATTTTAATATTATAATGTTCAAGCATTCTATCAAGCTCATCTTTAGTAATTTCATCAACTGGCATTTCAGTACCATTACTATCACGAACTTTCATTAGTGAAATAGCAAACTTAACAAGTTTTCTATTAAAATGTCTTCCATTATATCTAAGATATTGAATCATATCTTCTGGAAGTTCATCATAAATGTCAAGACTTTCTCTAATCATATCTTTACAAATTTAAAAAGGGAATAGTATATTTCAACTATTCCCGAAAACAGTTAGTTAGTATCTAGACCTACGTCTATCACTTCTTCTCGTTCTTTCTTCATCATAATATCTGTCGTCATCATCTCTTTCATAATCTCTATCACGACCTCTATCATAATTAGCTTCAGAATTATTTTCTAAACATTCAATACAATCTTCTATTGTATCTTTCATTTTAGAAAGTTTTTCTTTCATACTTTTATGTTTTTCTTCAGTTATTTGTATAATTCTCATAACTCAATTATTTTAAGATTTATTAATAGCTTCAAGAATCTTATCAAGTTTAGTTTCTATTCCAGATACTTTAATTTCCAAATTAGAAATTTGAGTATCTCTTTCTTTGTCTTTAGCAAATTGAGGATTAATTTCCTTAAGTATATTTTCATAAGTTTCAATATTAGTTTTATAATATTCAATATTATTAACAATATTCTTACTATTTTCTAAAGCAGTTTCTATTTCAGTTTGTAATCCTTGTTTAGTTTCACTAATAGTAATTTTTCCACCATTATAACTTACAATAGAACTATTACTAGGAATATTAAAATAATCAGTAACAATATCATCTATTTTTACTTTCATATCAACAACCATATTGGCAATACCGTTTTGACCAAATTTAGGTTGTGTTATTCCTACAACTTCTCCTATTTTAAGTTTAGGTTTATCAGTTTTGTCAAAAATATAAACAAAACTACCTTGATTAAGACCAGAAAGTATAACTAAACAATTAATTGTAATTTATTAATCTTTTTGTCAAATAGGATTATGTGCAATCCAGCAGTAATAGTAGTTAAAGCATCTGCTTCACTATTAAGTAAAGCTAAAGAACTATCATTAACTACAATATTAATACCTGTAGAAGCTGTCACAGCTGTATTAAAGCTTATAACTATTAACCCAACTGCTCCAGTATTTCTAAAAGTATGATTAGGCAAACTAAAGGCTGCATTAGAAGTTGCACTTCCAGCACTTTCTTGAGTGGCATTAACAAAAGGAATACCACCCCTATTGCCAATGGCTTCAGTAACAGCAATCATACCACTTCCTCCTATTTAGTACCAAAAACCACCATTAACTCCATTACTTCCTACACCAATTCCATACAATCCCATCTGTGCTGCAACGCAGTTAGGAACTGTAACAACAGGAGAATAGGGAGTAGTAATAGTAGCAGGTTGCTTACATTTAATTTCATCAATCTCTTTTTGGATAACTCCAAGAGTAGAATTAATAGGATTAACAGCAGCTGCAATTTGCTGTCCTGTAATAGCATTTTGATGTTCAAGATTAAGCTGAGTCATAAGAGTACTCTTAGCTTCCTCAAGACTTCTAATTCTATCATTCAAAGCACTCTTTTCCATTCCGTCAAGTCTAGCTATAATAGCATTAGTCTCTTCTCTAGAAGAATCTTTAATAGCCTGAGTTTGAGCAAGAATATTTTGATTAATCTGACAAGTTTTATCAGCAATAGCATATCCAACATCAGAAAATCCTTTAGTTATAGATTCTCTAATTGTACAACAACAAGTAGATAATTGTTGAGCAATATTCATATTACCTTGCTGAATAGCATTAATTATTTGTTGTCCACTAAGACCAACTTGAGCAGAAACATTACCTATTGCGGTATTAAGACCACATATAGCTTGCTGAATATTTGCAGTAGAAGTATTCATCATATTAGCAAGATTCTGAATAGCACTTCCATTGTTTGTAATTGCTTGCATAAGTAATTCTCTACCAGCGTCATTATTAACAAGATTTCCTAAATCTCCAGTAGCACCATTTCCACCAAACAATCCTCCATTTCTCATAAAAGGATAAAGAAAAAATAAGAAAATAATCCAAAGCCAATTTCCATTTCCAAATCCGCTATTGTTATTCATAAGAGCTAACAATGTAGCAGCATCAAATTGGCTACCAGAAGTTCCAGCATTACTATCTGGAACAATAAAAGTTTTAGAATCACTCATAACATAAATTGAATTAATAGTTAATAGTGTTATTGCAATAACGTGTCGAACATTTGTTCGATTCAAATATAGTAAATAATTGAATGAATTAAAACGTTTTATTTTCAATCAAAATTCAATTTATGTATAATTATATTACTACCACAATATCTTACAAATTAAAACATTTTAAAGCTCGAATACTCCTATCAGAGCATCCGAGCTTACATTAGTATTTATTAATACTTTATTTTAAGTTAATGATTTTTCTAGCAAGTTTAGCAGCATATTCTCTCCATGCTTGCATCCTATTATATTTAATAGTATCTTCTTCTGAATCATCTTTATTAATAAGTATTGCTATTTGGTCATCATTAGAATATCTCCATTTAATAATTTTAGTCTTCCATTCAGCATAAGTCATATTTTTAGTATAAGATTGAATAATTTTACCATTACAATATCTTATAAAATCTCCATCAAGAATTATATCATCTACTATAACATTTTCTTCTGTAACAGTATCAGCTAAAGAAGAATCAGCTTTAACACTGTAACCAATAAAATTACCAGACACAAGTATCTTACCAGCATCTGAATAAATATATCCTTTATCTATATACATAACTTAAAGTGTTTTAGAAAGTGTAAATCCGCATTTATCTATAAGTTCAGACTTCCATATACCTTCATCATAACCAGTAGAATTAGCGGGAACATAAAGTATCTTAGTTTGATTAGTATTTCTACCCATATAAGCATCACTACTATAATAGAAACAATCAGATGAAACAGTTGGTGCAGTATTAGCTCTACAATAAAATTTATGTACATAAGTTAAATATCTTCCTTTCCAATTAGTAATAGCAGTAGTTGCTGAACCTATATTAACAATTTCTAAATATGTAACATTATTAAGATTTAATTTAGAACCATTTGGAATTTTTAATTCATTAAGTCTATTTAAATTAGCAGAAATTACATGTAATTCAGTATCATCATCAATTTCTATTTTTAAGACATTATCTCCTACTTTTCCTACTAGTCCAATTCGTACAGAATTACCAATACGTATATTATTTATATCATAATTTTCACAACTAAAAGGAAAATAATGAGAAGATTCATGATAATTATTTGCTCCATCACTAGTATAAAATTCATTAATTTGATAACTTAAAACACAAATTGTTTCTGAATAAGAAATTTCATCATCAATAATTTCATTAAGTATAAAACCACTACCATTATCAGTAAAATTACTATTGCCAGATGAAATCGTTATTTCTTTAATATTACATTCTAATAATTTATAATCAGCATGAGAAGTACTATTATTAAAATCGCAAAATAAAAGTTTAACTTTTTTTCCAATATTTAATGTATTTATATTTTTTAATGCAGGAGTTAACTGATATTTATAAGGAATAGAAGTTTCTATATTTAATGTATTAATATTATCCAATTTAAATATATAATTAAAATTACCTCCACCAATAGTTACATTTTCACAATCATGAATCCAAAAATTATAAATATCTCCAGTATATGTATCTGGTATAGTAAAATTAGTAAAACTTCTATCGTAAAGACAATAATTACACATATTAATAATATTACTTGGAATAGAACCATTCTTTTGATTATAAAATACTAAAGTATTTCCACAACTAACTATTGTTCCATCAGAATTTCCAGTATAATTTGGATTATCACCAACATATACATTTGTAGTATTTTGTAAATATGAAGCATTATCATTTACAGTACAAGCTTTATGACTTTTTCCTAAATGTATTATTTTAAATTTAAAATTAGTTAATTTAGTAGTAATTATATCATTAAAATATATTTCAGTAATGTTTGCGCCATTAAAAGCATTAACATATTTATCTCCAACATTTTTAGGAAAATGAAATGGTTTAGTACATTTACAATTATAAAAAGTATTAGCGACTTCTATTATAGTTAGTGTATCTGGAAAAATAATATCAGATATATCAAGTTCATCACAATAACTAAACGCAGAATATTTTATTGTTGTTAATTTATTAGATAATACAATACTAGATAGTCTAGAACAATTATAAAATGCATTATCACCAATAATAGTAACATTATTAGGAATTGTAATAGAAACTAATTTTAATTGTGAAAATGCAAGAGTACCAATTTCAATTATTTGTTCTGGTAATATTATAGAAGTAATATTAGTACATCCATAGCAAAATCTGTCAGGAACTTTAGTTATTCCGGTAAAATATTTAAATTCATCAAAATTAGTTATTCTGTTACGATAACTAGAATTAGAATAAAAGAAACCTTTACTATCAACCAAATCACTATCAGTAACTAAAGCACATTCAGTTTTAGTCATAAAATTTTCATTAGCAGCAAGACCTTTTTTATAAAATGCTTCCATGACATAAGGATTATTAGATTTACTAATTGCTATGTTTTCATTTTTAGCAATAATATTAAATGTGCCACTAATACTTCCTCCTATTTGTTTAGTAACAGTAACAGTTAAAGTACCATTAGCAATTTCTGGAACTTCTGAATTTAAAGTAATTTTGCAAATATTATTAAGCTTATATGTAATAGCTGCATAAGTAGCTAATTCTCCACTAAATTCCCATTGTATGTCATCAGTAAATCTTCCAGTATATTTAGTCTTATCTAACTCTAACGTATAAGTATAAACATCTCCAACTTTTAAAAGCTCATTAGAACCTTTTATACAAGCTCCTAATTCACTAGCAGTAGGATATGTTCTCTTTTTGATAGTAACATGTTTAGTTGCAGAACTTACTTTACCAGCAGGAGAAATATATTGTACTAGTAAAGTTAAAATAGCATCAGAATATCCATTTTCTGTTGTTGTAAGTTCCCCCGTAGAGGAATTAAGTGTAGTGCCCATTCTACTGCCACTTTGAATTTTATAAACAGTAGTACCTGTACCACTTTCTTGACTAAATACGACCGAACTATATTGAGCAACATCACCTTCATATACAATATCTGGACCACTAAGAAATATAGAATCCGGAGCTATAATATAGAAAGAACTTGATTTATCAAAAGCACTACTTCCAAATACAGCAGTAATTCTATCAACAATAGATTGGTCAACTGAATCAAGAGTAACTTTTCCTCTAAATTCAAAAGTATAATTAACATTTTCAACAAGAGAAAGTAATTGTTCAGCAGTACATTTCCAATCAATATTATCAATTGTCACATTTGTAAGTGTAGATTTATTATTAATAATAAGATTAGAAATAGTATTATATTCTGACAATTTCTTGCATCCAGTAATAGAAATATTAAGTAATTGTGAACCATTCTGAATATTTATAGTAGAAAGACTAGGTAAATCTTTTAATATTAAAGATTGTAAAGTATTTGGCAATTCAAGTTTAATAAGATTTTGATTACCACTAGCTAAGTTAATAGACCTTAATCCAGAATTATTAGCATAAACTTCTTTAAGATAATAAGCTTCAGCAAGATTAAGATTAGTAATAGCTTTAAATCCTTCAATATTTATTTTCTCTAATCTTTTTGCAGAAATAAGTCCTTGTATTTCAGAAAGAGAAGTATTTTCATCTATTCCATTTCCAAGAATAAGATTCTTTAATTTAGTTCCAAGTATAGAATCGTATACAGATGAAACATTAACAGTAGAAAGATATTTAATAAATCCACTTAAATCAACTCCTTGAAGATTATTAGCAGAATATATTCTCATAGGGTCTCCTAAATTAAGAACTTGCTTAGTAGTAAATATAGCATGTTGTCCTTTAGTAAGACTCATTCCTGTATCAACAGCAATATTATTAACTCCATATCCATATTTCATATCATATCCAGCTTCAATACTGAATTGTATTCCACTAGGAGCAGAAGCCATTTTACATTCGAGTACATTAGACTTATAAGCACCAGAAACATATTCGCTATCAAGAAGATTAAATCTTCTACTTAACCACCATTTTCTATGAGCTTCTCTAGAACCTTGAAGCATATATAAGTTATCAACACCATCATTAACATAAGGACCGATATACTTATATTGCGAATCTTGATTATATATTCTCTCACACCATTTCTTAGATTGTTGAGTATCAAACATATTTATAACATCAGTATATCTAAGACCAGCTTGATAAAGAGCATTATCAACAACCGATACAATTTGTATAAATTCTGAATCAGCTTCAAGAAGATTCCATAAAGTAGAATCATGCCCAGCATAAGCATAAACTTTAGTAGTATAAGTATCATCAAGAGATTGCCTTGTAATAGTAGGAGGATATATTAAGAGTCCATCATTTCTTACACCTAAAACAGTATCGTTGTCATAATTTATAAAATAAAAATGAATACCATCTTCAGATGTAAACATACTATTTTTAACAGGTTGGTCAACAGCACCAAATCTCATTAAATATATATAATATGCTGCAACTTTATAAACGTCAAGATGATTCCACTTTTCAGTTTTAAATTTATTAGCATCATTTTTACAACTTACTATCCATTCAGCAAAAGATTTTAAATCAGTAGTATCAGCTTTATCTCCTACATCAGGATATCTAGCTTCAAAAGCATCAGTCCACTCATTATCCCAATTATTAGTATCTTGGAATAAAGCAAGATGATTACCATTGTTTAATACTTCCCAACATTGCATTTTAGTATTATCAAACCCAGGAATATCTTTAAATCCAAATACAGATTCAGTAGATTTATCATTATTGAAATTATATTTACCAATAAATATAATATCTGAAGTTTCATCAAGACGATAGAACATTAATATAGGAAAACCATCAATAGCAGTTCTTACATCATACATATAATTATTTTTAAGAGCTTGCTTTTGGGCTTCAGTCCTAAGTTTATATTCTCCATCTATCAGAGCATTATACATAGCAGCATTCCAAAGTCGTGCAATACCTGTATTATGCGTACTTGAAGATTCAGCATAATCAGCTTTTAAACAATATGTTTTAACTGGTTGAGAACCTTCTTTAAAAGCATAAAGTTTATCTTCAATTATTTTTCCTTGATAATCATAAACAATAGTATCATTAATCTTTTTTGTATAAATCCTAAAGTTCTTCTTTGGATAAGACATTGAAGAAGTACCTTGTGGAGTCATAGCAGCCTTTTTCATTGAAAAAGACTTAGTAGGGTCTTGAAGATTATAATAATCAATATCTACTGTAATTTGCTCTTTCTTATTATTAGTATTTTCAAGAACAGGAATATTACCAGTAACAAGCATAACTGGAAGAAATCTTTCAAGTTTATCTATGGAAAGATTAGAACTTCCATCTTCTAAAATGTCATTTCTATAATATACTTCTTGTAAATCTTTAGCAGTCTTTTGATAAAGAATAAAATTGTTCAAAATTTGGTCATGACTTAAAGCAGTATTATAAACTCTAATTTGATAAAGTTTTATTTCAGCATCTTCAAGTCCTTCCATAAGGAAATCTCTAGTTGATTCAAAACTATCAGAAGTAGCATATTTTGTAGCTCCAGAAAGAATACCATTAATATAAATAAATGCAAGTCCTTTATTGGTAGAGCCTGTTCTCCTATTTATAACAAATGAAATTCTAACATCTTCTTCTGATTTAAATTTAGTAGAAACTTTAGAACCTTCTCTAGAAATTAATATAGCTTCTGAAGCTGTAACTTTAAGACCTATACCATTAGTAGTCAAATCACATATAATAGCATCATCATTAGAAACATTAAGTGTTTTAAATGAAAATTCAATAGTTCTACCTAATACTTCTGGATTATTTCCCAAAGGAGCATAATTAATTCCAAACGAAGCTCCATTATTAATGTATAAAGAATTATCTACCCAACCACTAATATTAGTAAAATTAAATCCTGTAAGTTCTCCTATATAATTATTATAAGACCATTCATTTTTATCAGCAGAAGAATTACTTTTTCCAGTGCCAGTAAAAGCTAATTCAAGTCCATTAGTAATTTCATTAATATTAAGAGAAGAACCATTAACTTTTCCACTCAAAACATATTCAGTTTCATTAGCTTTAAATTTAATTGTTATGGTTTGTGGTACATATTGTGTGAAAGTATAAGTTTGTAATTCTTCATTAGCAGCATTTATAGTAGTTTGTAATTCATTATCAATATATATTTCAACAGCTGTATTTACAGGTTTCTTACAATTATAAACTGCAAAATTTAAATTATAATCAATATATTGTTGAATATCATAAAGTATATTATTAGTACTTATTTCTTTAATACCATTAGCGGAAGGAATTATATATTTACTTACAAAATAAATATCATCAGAAATTGTATTATCAACTACTACAAATTCTCTATAAAGAATATCAGATTTATATACTTCTCCATCAATAGTAGATATTACTTGTGCTTGATAAGTATGAACACCTTTGTTATATCCTGTTATATCAAGATATTTAGTTCTTGTAGAAATAGCTTCAGTAATTTCATCTTCATCTTTATTAAAATCTTGTTTAACCCCATCAAGATACCAATTAACTACTTTAGTTCCTTGACCAGAAACAGTATATGGAATTTCTATTTGATTATTTCCTATATTAGCTTTAGCAATATTAAACTCATCTTCAATATTAAGATTAATTACTTTGTAAACAACAGCAACTGTTGTTGCAGCTAAAGTAGTTTGTCCTTGAATACCAATAGTTATAGTATTAGTACCATCTTTAAGATAATCATCAATAAGAAATCTTACAGTTTCTCCATAGCTATATTTAGCAGTTACTACTTGTTTGGTAGCCCCTCTAATAAACGTATAAGTGCAAATAATTCCTTCACCTACACTAGAGCCACTTTTGTTGGTAGTATCAAATGTAAACTCAATATAATTACCAGTAGTTCCTTTAAAAATATTAACAAGTTGTTTACTAATAAGTTTAATGCTAGCGTTATAATTAAAAGGTGCATCAAATGTACCAAGTACTAATTCAGTTTTAGTAGTATCTGCAAGATATTCATCTTTAGTATCAGTATCTGCAAATGCTAAATATCTATTATTAGTAGCATCATAATAAAGAGTTCCTATTTTTTTATTAAAAGTATTTTTAATAAATTCTTGAACTCTGCCACCAGCAACAGGAAGATTATTTGTACTTTCATCTCCTCCCCAATCTTGCTGTTTAGTTATTTCTTTGTCATAAATTTTCTTAGCCATAACTTAATTTTTCCAAGCATCAGTATTAGACCATTCTTTGTTATTAACCCAATATCCAAGACCAAAGCAACTTTTAATTGCTTGCCAAACAAGGTTGCTACCTACACGAGTGTAGGCAACAACCTTACTAAAAGCATTAAGTCCAGATATATCTTTATTTTCTGTATGTATCATAACTTATTTAAGATTCTTCATACGTCATATAAATCTTATCTTTATCTTTAGATTGTAAAGCTTCATATTCATCTTCAGTAAGAACAATATGGCTAGCTTTAAGTTCATCAATAGTAGCTTTTAATTCTTCAATAGCTCCTTGAATAGTAACAGCAGTCATTCCACTAGAAGTGTTATCAAACGTTACCGCAGAAGCAGTAGAAGCTCCACCTGTAACAGATATACTTTTAACTGCATCATTAAGTTGTTTAAGTTGCTCGTTATTAATATCTAATTTAGCATTATTATTTACAAGATTAGTATTCATTGCAGTAATAACTCTTTGACTTACTACATCATTTTCACTATTTCCAAATTCTTGAAGAATTTTAAATAAAGGAATCCAATTTACATTATCGGTAGTATAAAGTATTTGTCCTTCTTCTATTTTAATAACCGGAATAATATAAGCAGGAATACCTGTATCTATTCCGTTTTGCCACCAATGACCATTTTCTCCAACTACTGTTTCTCCAGTTATATTAATAGAAACAAATTCTTTAACAACTTGATTAGTATTTTCCCATTTAGAAGTTTTACAAACATATACGGTAGCAGTAACAAAATTTTTACCAACATAAGCATACATACCAGCGTTAGGTTTAGGATAATTAAGTTTAAGACTATCTTCTTCAAGATACCATCCTACAAATTTATTATAATTATAATAAATATTAACCCATTTACTAGTATTTTCCCAACTACTTATATCAGTAGAATTAAATTGATAAATTTCCCAAGAAGGTGGAGTATTGAATTTATCATAATTATTATTATAAAAACAAAGTATAGCACCAGCTTTTCTTCCAACAATAGCAATACTTTTTATTGCTTCATCTAAAGTATAACTTTTAAGAACTCCGTTATCTTCAAATTTACTTAATACTATAACATTAGTATCAACATATCCACTCACATTAAGTGGCATCCAAAATCTAGAATCAGAAATATCAACTCCAACAGGAACAACAGTTCTTGAAATATAAGCTCTATCAGTAATAGCTTCATGAACCATTGTAAGAATATCATATTCTTTGTCATTAGACCACTCACCGCCAGCAGTCATAACAACTTTACCAAGATTCTCTGTATATTCTATCATATTTGCTTTTGTTTAATCCCCCGTAGAGGAATCATTGTTATAACTAGCTACATTCAACTCTTCATCTTTTATTGTAAATACATCATTAGCAAGTTTTTCGTCAATATATTTTCTATAAAGATTTCCTGTTTCTAAATCAACTTCAAACTTTTGTTTTCCATTTTTACAAGAACAAAGAGCTTTAATTTTCCCATCTTCAGTAATAGGAATATACATTCCACTATTATATTCAGTTTGTTCATTTCCTTTATAGTAAATTTCTAATTGTGCTTCAATGTATTTAATAAAAACATCAGCTTGCTTATCTTTACCAATAGTATGGCAAGCACAAGCTGACTGAAACATATTCCAACAAGTAATAATATTTTTAGAAACTCCTTTACATCCAGCTTTACAATCTTCAAGAATATTAATACCAAAATCAGCAAGAAGAACTAAAAGCTTATGATATGTGCAAATATAATTAGCAGGAATAGTAAGATAAACATATTCTGGATTTACTTCTTCAAGTTCATTAACTTGTTCAGTATAAACTTTATTATATTCAGCCATTTTTCAATTTATTTCCTATAAAAATAAGATTATCTATTTGACTATCAGAAAATATATCAATATTCTCAAAACAATGAATAAGCATAAAATTAATCATAGAAGAACAATAATCAACTTCAAATCCAAGTTCTTGTTTTGCAATATTCTTATTACTAATAGTTTCAAATAGTTCTTCATATCTAGATGCTAGAACCGAAGATAATATACTTTTATCAGCCATATATTATTTAACAATAGTATTAATAATTAATGTAATATATGATTGAAGTCTGATATTAATTTTATTGCTAAAAGAAAGAATTTTATCTTCTTTAGATAAATCATTATTATATATTATTTCAATCATATCTTTTTCAATAATACACATCCATTCTTTATTAAGACCGTCACAAACATCACTACCATTAATTCTATATAGTTTTAATGTAGAATAAATAGTATAATATTCAGCATTTATAATATTTTTAATATTAGCAAGAATACTTTCTTTATTAGTATTAATATGATTATTAACTATAGTAGAAGAAACAAAATTAATTAAACGCATTCCAGAAGATTGCATTGCATCTTTAATGGCAATCTTACATTTCTCTTTATCTCTTTCTATTATAGTTCTAGTAATATCGTTAATATAATCACTTATGATTCCTACTGATTTAACCAACTCGCTACTAAGTTTAACTTGAGCTTTATCTTTTTTAGAATCAATAATTTTTGTTATAATTAAATATATAGTAACAACTATTGCAGGGGCTATACCTTGCTGAAGAGCAGTTAAAATATCATTCATTTCATAAAAATTAATAAAAGGGATTATTATACCAATAATAATTAGTATAACAACCCCTTATTCAGATTACCAAATAAATAGATATTTGTATTAAGAAGCAAGAGCAGTAAGGACTGTTTCAAAAGTAGTAACAGTAGTACCAGTAGGGAAAGCTACTTGAACTATTTGATTAACTACTTCATCAACAGGTCTAACCTCTCTAGGCTCTGCAAACTTTAGAGTATAAACTATAAATCCTGTATCAGCAGACTGTGAACCCTTAAGTGGGTCGAGTGGATAATTAGGATAAAGATAATTAACATCATCTCTATAAGTATACTCAATTCCTGCATCAGCAGCAGCTTTGGCAGCAAGGTTAGCTATATATTCTGCGCTGTTCATAGCAGGAAATCCTATTGCAGAACTTGTAACAGTTGCTCCTGTAAGCAAATCAGCAGGAACAATTGCATAATCTACACCAGAAGTAGCAGCTTCTATTGTAATTTTTGCAGTTCCAGCAACAGCTTTAACACCAGAAGAAACAGTATTATTGTTAATCTGTTTTGCAAGAGCAGTAGCAAGAGCGTCAGCGGAAGTAGTAATATCTGTAATATGAACAGTAGCTGTCCATTTATTACGTTCATTAAACTTAACACCTTTCTTTGCAACAATAATTGAATAATCTCCAATTTTGTCTCCAGCAGGAATGGCAACTTCTACTTTAAAAGTAGTAGCGGCAGCATAAACAGATTTAACAAAAGAAAACTTGTTTTTGTAAATAGGAATAACAACAGGACCACCATCAGCAGTAGCTCTTCCTAAAACAAGCATACCTTCTTTCTTAATTTTACTACCATCGTCATCTACAACAAGTTTACCGGAATCATTAGCGAAAAATCCAACAGCTCCAGCAGCAAGCTTAGACAAATCTGTAACAGTAGTTTTAGAAGGATATGCGACATTTTTACCGAGAATAAATTGTCTCATAATTTCAGTTTGTTAATGATTTGTTTTATCTTTATGTTATTGAGTTTGACCAGGAAGTCTAGCTCCAATAGAAGCGAAATACTTTTGCACAGCTTTCTCAACTATTGTATAATGTATATATTCTGGAAGGTCACAATTAACGCATTCAGAATCTACATAACTATATTTAACAACATTAGGATATTTAATGTACTTTATGTTAATACTTTGAAAAGCATTTTTGTTAGTATATACATCTAAAATACTATTACTATCAGTATCATTTATTAATACTACAACAGGATAGTCTTTAGTTGGTTTACTACAAAAATCATTAATCAGCATATCAACATCGTCAGCATTGATAATTCTACAATTAATCTCTCTTCCTCCATCTTCATAAATAACACTAAAACTTAAAAACATCATAGGATTCATTTCAGATTCATCAATAATAACTTCATAAAAGTCACTTTTAGAATCAGTAACGTTGATATCAAGTTTAGTTTTCTTATAAAGAGTTTTAAAAGCATTTATAATGGACATCGTAGAAGCTTTACCAACACCATTTAGTTCAAGATTGTTCTTAGTAGCATTAGTAATAGCTTCTCTAGTCCATTCGATAATTGCATCATTAAGATACACATCAATACTTTCAGGAAGAATAGCCCTAATAAGTTGCATACCCATTTGCTGACCTAGAGTACGAAACGTATTGTGCATATCTTGTATTGTCATACTAGACGTTCTTTAATTTGTTATAATAAGCATTAACAACAGAAGTATTTTCTGGATTCTTAAAGTAAGCAACAGCCTCAGTAATATTAGCTCCTATAAACTCTCCTTCAGAACTAACAATGTTCTGATTGTATTGTGACCTTATAAGTTCACCACGAGCTATAAGTTGCTCAATCGTTGCCATAAGTTTTATATCTTTATTGCCATAAATTTTATTGAACTTAATTGGCTCACTAGTACTAAACTTATCGAGTTTAATTTCTCTTTCAAATCTATCTTCGGCAAGAGAAGAAAGAACTGGAAGATTCATAAGAACACAATACTGAGTATAAACAGCATTGAACAAAGTATCATCAGCAAGACAAGCAACATAATTTACTTTAGCTTTATTAACTTCTGTACGATACTTTTTAAGTCTTTCTGCTTCTTTTTGGTCATCTTTAAAATAGAATCTTATAGAACTATCTGCATTAATAAGAGCAATATCTTTAGCAACATCTTTGTAGAGTAAACAATGACGATACATCAAATAATCTTCTACATTTAGAGGACGACCAACTTTAAACTTAGTGGATTCAAGAATATTAATCTCCGCAATCTTCTCTTTAAGAGCAGCTTTAAGAGCAGTAATATCTTGACGATTAGTAGCTTGATATTTAGCTTCAATTCTATCTTCTTCCGCTTTAATTCTATCATAATCTCTTTTATGATTATAATAAAAACTAATATCGAAAGTCCTACCAAGTTCATCAACAGGAATACGAATATTGTTTAAATATTGCTTTACTCTAGTCAGAAAACTTTCGTTGTTTGGCATTACACCAACAATGTTTGGAAAATATGCTTCAACTTCATCCTTGTTAGAAGATAGAGTTCTAGAAGATGCTACACTAGAGCCAATATAATCTTTCCTTTTTGGAAGTACTTTATCGTTAGCTTTTCTATATAAAGAATAATTCTTTACAAGAGAAATAGTAGCAGTTCTTCTATCTGTATACTCCATATCATCAGAACCATCATAAAGAGGTTTCGTTTCAGCAACTTCTTCTTTTACGGGGGATGAAACATTAGCTTTTTCCGGACTTACTACGCCAGCATCTGGATTACCAACAGTACCAAATTTAAAGCCAGCATCAGATTTTATATTTTCCATATCTTTATTTACTTATTTAATTACAATACGCACTTCAGCAAGAACATCTTGTTTGAGTTATTGACTTGCAATCCAAGAGAAGATTTAACTTCATATCTTGCATTATCAATGTCAGTAGCAGCATGATTAGTGTTAGGAAGACCCCAAGCAGCAGGAATATCAGTCATACCCTCAATAACCTTAGCCTTATAAATCTGTCCTTTTTGACGAACCATACGAACGTTTCTTTGACCATCATAAGAAGAAAAGTCAATGAAAGCAGCCTGGTGAGAAGTAATAGGAAGTCCTGTTCTAGGATGAATCATACCATTCTGTTTAGCTGCCTCAGCAATAGTACCTTTATCGAAGAAAGAACAATGTTTAACAGTCACTGTATGACCATCAACTGTCTTATACTTACGGAAATAAGCACCATATTCAAGACCATAGCCAGAACCTTGAATTTCTTTGTCACCAAGTGGAGTAAGGAAACCATTTTCCTTAGCATCTACTTTCATAGCCTCATCGAAATCCTCCATGAAACCTTTACCAGCCATAAGAACAATGTCCATTGTGCCAGTATCAGTATCTCTATCAATTACATCACCAACAGTTCTCTTAATCTTATTCAGAGTAAGATACTCACCATAGGTATCATAATTAGACTCACGACAAATTTCAAGCATACCTGAAGTATGAGGAATTGGCTTACCATTATCTCTATCTTTAAGAGTAATTTCACCATTAGCATTTCTATTATACTCTGCCATCCACAGTCTTTCTTCATTCATAACTCTCATCTGAAGATTAAACTGTCGCATTTCCTCATTAATCCAAAGTTTAGAAGAAGCACCAGACTTATTCTTAAACTCATATTCGGTAACTACATTAGCAAGATTACCAGCAATCTCTTTAGAATATCTATGGAACTCAAGCTGGGAAGTCATCTTACCAGGTCCCATAGTATTACTCCTGTTACCTTTAGAATAAGATTCAGAAACAGTAGGAGCACTCATAGACCAATACTTACCTTTAGCAAGCATATCTGGGTCGATATAAGCTTCTGGGTTAGGAGTAACAAGTTTAAGAATATAACCATATCCATAAGAACTTTCTCCAAGGTCTTTTTGAACACGAACCTGAGTCATACCATCAGGAGCGATAAGACCATATTGCTCAATAAACCAATGAGTAGAGAAATGAACTTCAAACTCAGCACCACCAAGACCAGGCTTAGTATTAGCAGTATTAAAATAAGTAACAAAGTCCGTAAATTTCATACGTCCCATTGTTGCCCAAGTCCACTGAACAGTAGCAATATCAACTGTACCAGAAGAACCCTGACCTTCTGTCATAAAAGACAGAGGGAATCTGTCATCATCCATACCATAATTATAGGTAAGGAAAGCATTAATTTCAACAGGTTTTTGAAGTTGAAGATAAGCAATACTCTCTTCATTAGAGTAACCCCTATCTTCAAATCGCCCCTGCGAAAGAACTCGCATTTTGTACATAGTTCAATTTGTTTAATAGTTAATAACCTAAATCAATATCAGTGGTAGGTTTACCACCATTTGTTGGCTTAGTAATTCTAATAGTATTAGAATTTCTTTCTTTAGCTTTAAGTTTAAGATTAGCAATTTTTTCTTTATTAATTGCCATTCCTACAAGATTAGAATAATTACCTCCAACAAACTTTAAATAAGCACGAAGAATTTCATCATCACGTCTACTTTCTGAAGTTTCAGCAGCTAAATCGCGTTGATAAGCTGAATAGCCATCTTTATCTACTCTGTAAATATAGTTAAAGAAATCATTTGGAGTTACAGAAAGTTTCTGACCATTTCTATTAACTATAATATTGTCTGGAATTTGATAACCAGCAATCTTACGACTGTCAATTACTTGTTTAACACCAGTCCAATATTTCTGCTGAGTTTTAAGCTGTTCTTGTTCTTCAGCAGCAGCCTTGTCTGCAAGTTCCTTACGATATTGTTCATCAGCTTCTTGTAGACCGGCGAGTTCTTCTTTAGCAGTAGCTAGAAGAGTACCAGAGCTTTTAAGATAAGCTAAATAACCTTCAACATCACCTTTACGATTTTGCTCTTTCCAAGCAGTACGAATAATTTGTTCTTGTTGAGCTTCATTGTTATCATCAATTTCTATTCCACTTCTATCTGGCATTTCGCCAAATCCATCAAGTGAATTACCATTAGCAACATAATAATTTAATACATCTTCAAGAATAGGATATTTTTGATAAAGAGTATTAATAGCAGTTTGATAATGTTCATCTCTAGCAGATTCGATAACTGCATCAACATAAGATTTAATTCCTTCTGGAGTATTATCAAATTCTATTGGTTTATCATTTTCATCAGTAATTTCTACGCCAATTGCATCTTGAATTGTATTAATAGAAATTTCATTAGTTGTTTCATCAACTTTATCAAATCCTTCAATCCATTCTTTAACTTCACTAGCTTGTTTAAATATAGCTCCGTTTTTATCAATAAGATTTCCAGATTCGTCAACAGTATATTCATCATCTCCAACACTAATTTTACTTCCTACTTCTAAAGTAGTTTCTTTAGTATCATCGGTCTTTTTAGTATCGTCACCATCGGTCTTTTTAGTATCATCGTCGATAATCTCTTTGTTGTTTTTGCCATTAGATTTATCATCATTATGATTTTCTAAATCTTCAATAGGATTACCATTTTCATCAACAATAGTAGAATTACCGTCTAAATCAGTAATTTTATCATCAGCTTCACGCTGTTCTCCACCTGCGCCATCAGGTAATGGTTTAGATGGGTCATATCCGAAATCAAACTCCATATTTAACAATATTTATTGGTTTAACGTTAGAACAAATATAATATTTAATTTTAACTATAAGTTTAGTATTTATATTATAAATATAAGCACATATAACATTAGTACATATATTATAATTACTGCCTTAATAACTTTGCGTTTCTACCCCCGTAGAGGAGTCAATCATGTAAGTCGACCATTTCTTCATCTTCATATTTTTAGTTCATTGTAGGCTATAAAAATAGCTATTACGAGCATTTTATAACACCCATAATAGCTATCAAATCATATTATTATTTACCAGATTTATTTCTATTATTTCTACTAAGTTTAGCTATATCAACTTTAGCTTTAATATCTTTAAGTTTAACTTGTCTATCTTTTTCTTTAGAATCATAATCCATTCTATTTCTTTCACGTTCAACTTGAAGTTTCTCTTGTTCAACTCTTGCCCTAGCTTCTTCAAGTCTATTAATACCAGCTTGTTTATTTCTATCTCCAACTTCAGCATTATAGCTAATCATATTAGCATCAGCTCTAATAAGTTCAATCTGTTGGTCAATATATCCTTCAAGTTCCTTAGTCTTTCTATCTTCTTCTCCTTTAGCAGCAATCTTTTTAAGTTCAAATTCTTGTTCCATTTGAGCAAGTTGCTGGTCCATTTGTTTAAGCTCAGTTTCATGAGCATCCTTTTCTTCTTGATATTTATTAATAAGTTTACGAATTGCAGCAACATTATCTCCTTCAATGGCAGCAATAGCCATTTTATTATCTCCATTTTGTGCAGCACTAAATGCATATTGTTGAAGTTGTCTAAGTTTATCTTGTTCTTTAACAGAATTTTTAGCTTTAATAATATAATCAGCATAAATATGATTGTCTACATTAAGACTAATATATTTAAGAGAATCATTAATATCTCTATAAGAAGTATCAAGACCATCAATCCAAGCTAATTTACTATAATCCATATCTCTAGCATAGTCTCTTTCACGAAGACAATCCATAAGATATTCAAGTATTACAGTGCCCATAGAACCCCTAACAACAGCTTCTTCAGTAACTGCTTTTCCTGCACTATTAGCAATTTCACCATATCTTTGCGGTGTCATATCAACTTGTTCCTGTGCGGAACTTTTAATATCAGCAAGAAGATTATTGAGTTGTTGAAGATAATCACCAATACTAGTTTGAAGTGTTCTAACTTGTTGAGCACGGAGCATTCCTTGGTCTTTAGTATCATCTATAAGAAGTATACCATCAGCAAGCATTCTATAAATAGTATCTTCTGGAACTTTTCCAAGCAATGATTTAGCAAGCATAAGAATACTAATCTTATTCTTTGCGATAGTCATTTCTCTATGATAAGCTACTATATTATAAAAAACTTGATACGGAGTAAGAACTTCAACGATGCTAAACTTACCAAAACCAGGTAATAATTCATTTATACCATTATAAGGAAGTTTACTATTTCTATTAAAAGCAATAGCTCTTGCTCCATAAGGATAAATAGAATCATTTCTAGTACCTATTCTAACACATTCATAAACTTGTGGTTCATAAATATATTCAATAGATATATCTCCGGTTATAGGATTTAATTGATATTCATCATTTTCAATTCTAGTATCAATCATTCCTATTTCATTAGTAAAAGTAACTAAAGCTTTTCTAGCTTCTCCTCTCCAAACAACATGCCAAACATCATATAAATCACTATTAACATCTCTTTGCATTATAGGAGAACGTTTGAATAATTCTCTTTCTTCATTAGAATATTTTTTGCAAACATCTGGAAAATAACTTTCAAAAGTACTATAAGAATATTCGGTTGGAACATTTGCAGAACGTTTAGCATAATAAGTATCAAGGAATTCTTTTTGCTTATCATCAAGATAATCTCCAAATTCATCTACAATTTGTTGATATGTAAGTTTACGTCTTTCACAAAACATATCATCATCTTCTCTGAATATATTATCAGTATTGATAGGAAAAGCATCTCTAGGGGAAACATTACGTTTAATAATTTTTGTTCCAATTACATCTGCATAAGTATAACATTCTCCAAATGTAACAAAATCAAAATAAGCTCTAGAATAAAATAATGAATCTTCAGTTATATCTCTAATTACATTAAGTATATCTTGTCCTTGTTTAGATATATCGTCAATATAATTCTCGTTAAATTCTTTAATAAATTCCTCAACATTAAGAGCATCTTGTGGATTGAATTGTTTAGGGTCATTACCTTCATTAATCCAATTAGCATAACTTTGTTGAAGTCTAGCAGCTATTTGTTGTTGAACAAGATTTTGAAGTTCTTGTCTAAGTGTAGCATTTTTTGCAAGAACAACTTCTGGATTATTAGCTCCTACAATAAAATCATGAGGATTTTTAAGATATTCACTAACATATCTTCTAATAACTCCTTTCATCATATCATAATTTCTCATAGTAGCAGGAAATCTAGTGTATTCCTGTTTAGTAGCATTATAAGGATTAAGTATCTTTTTATAAAATTCGTTAGGAATATTTCCATTCAAAATTTCATATTTCTTTTCAAGTTCACTAGAATCTCTATTAGCTTGTCCTTGTGCAATTATCCAATCACAACAAGCAGCATACCATTCCACATCTTTTTTCCTACTATTAGGAACTCTTTGTGGAGGAAAATCATAAGGTTGTGAATTACCTCTCATAACTTTAAAACAATTATTGTTAACTATTTAAAACCATGGTCTAGATAAAATATCATTTTCATCAAGATTTTCTGGAGTAAGTTCTTGTCTACTACTTAATTTATCTTCTGCAAGAATATTCCATCCTTTCCATTCAATACCTCTAAGAATCATAGAAGAAACTCTATCAAAATTTCCTTTATTATTCCATTTCTTTAATTCAAGAATTGTTTGATAATCATAAATTCTATGAAAATTTCTAATAGCATTACCTTGTTCATCTTTTCCAATTTCTTCATAAAGAAATTCTTTTAGAAGTCGAATACAATCAAGTTTATGAGCTTCTCCGGAAATATTATATCCATAAGTAGTATTAGATTGTCCTTTAAAAGTAGCATCCCATACATATAAAGGTTCACAAGCAAGATATTCAAGAGCATTCCATTTTCTAAAATTAGAAACTGTTTCACCTCGGTTTACCTCAACATTAGTTGTACCTTTACAATTATAATATACTGCAAGATAATAACAAATTTTATCAGCTTCTTCAAGAGTATCTGGTCTTCCATAATAAGTACAAACAAGTTTTTGTTTATATCCATTAAGATAATGAGGATTCATCCAAACCATAATACTATTATGAGAATGCTTATTAGTAATTTCATTTTTATCTTTATTTATACCAACAGGGTCATAATTAATACTATAAAGACCTTCGGGTATTCTCTTTTTAGTAACTCCATTTTCTTGGTATTCTTCATATTCAGGAGCAAACCATCTTCTAATACAACCATGAGGGTCTTCATGACCTCTTCTAGGAACTCCTAGTATGTAATCATAAGTAGTTTTATTTTCTTTAGAAAGTCTTTCATTACTCTTAAATTGTATTAATCCTTTATCATCTTTTTCAAGCATTCCATCTACATAAAAATGTAAATCAGAATCAACTCTAAGTTTATCTTCCCAAGCACTAAGTTCTTCAGAACTAAATATATTTTCAGAAGCACTACTAAATGATTCACTAGGAAAGTTAGCATATTGACCAAGATAATTAATATAATCAGAATATTTTTTTACACTTTCTTTTTTAGCTATTCTTTCACGTCTAGATATTTCAAGACCTATTCGCAAATTACTATTACCATCTTTATCAACTCCTTTAACTCCACATATTTCTCCTTGTAGTCCCCAACAATAAGGTTTAAAAAATCCACAAGTTTCATTTCTACAATCTTTATCCCAAACATTTTCAAATGGCATAAAGTTAAAACCTTTGACATCATAAAAATTTTGTTCAAAAGTTTGCATATTTCCAGAAGTTGCAGTTCCCCATGCAGTAAGCATACCAGTAGTATATGCTCCAGTTCGCATAGCAGGCTCAGTAACATTCATAAAATCATCGAAATTATCCATAGTAGAAACTTCCTCTACTTTTACTGCAACAGCATCTTTACCAATAGCACAATCTGGATTGTTTGCAGCAGAAACAGAAAGTAATGCAGAACGCCAACTTTTATCAGCTTCAGTTCCATTAGGAAGCTTATACCCAAGTCTAAAGTCAGTATTAACTGTACTCAATATTCCTCTAACAAATGGAGAATTTTCTTCATAGAATTTTAAATCATTAATAGCAAAATCAGTTAAACCTCCACGTTGAGTAAGATATTTTTTATCAACAGCAACATGAATAACAACTTTTCTAGATTGTGTATTAATAATATTAGCACTATCAGCAGCCATCATATAAGAAAATCCACCACGTCTAGTTTTATCAATAAGTAAATGAAAACCATTATTTTTAGCAAATTCCATTATATGAAAAACCCAAAATTGACTATCAAAAAATTTAGGAAAATCATAAGTTTTACGAGCAGTATTTGTATTTCCTCTTTTAATGGAAGTTTCATCAAGTTGCTCCATTCTGATATAATTAAGAAAGTTATAATGACTACCAGTAATTCTTACATTTCTAATTTCTCCATTAGGCATTTGCAAACATGGAGCTGTAAAACCAAATTTACGTCTATATTGTTCTTTCTTACGAAATTGTCTATGAGGAATAGAATCTTGTTTAAATTGAGTATAAGTATTATTATGAGATTTATAATATTCAGCACTTTCATAAAACAATTCAGTATTAATAAATTTAGCTCCTGGAATTATATTCATAAGGAAACCTCCAGAATCACCAATAAGAAATAAATCATCATCATCTACATATCCAGCATCTTTTGCATGCTTATAACGAGATTTATCTTCTTCTATATAATCAAGAAAAGGATATGATTCCATACTGTTAATTTATTTACATATAAAACTTAAAAGAGCAACTAAGCTAGCACCAATAGTAGTACCTAAAAAGATTCTTTTCTTCTTACGTTGTCTATCAATACTTTTATAAAGTCTTTGATTGAGTTCTTCAGAAGTAATTACTCTTTCCTGAAAACTATTAATAATAGCTTGTTGCTCTTTTATATATTTATCTTTAAGTTTAATGATAGTATCTTGTTGATTACATATTTCTTTAAGATATAGTCTTTCAATCATTTTAGCATTTGCTTGTTTAATGTAACTAATAGAAATGACAACATTACTATCAATTTGCTCTTGTTCCCTCCCCCGTAGAGGGATGGAATCATTCCATTGAGCATAACTCTTTAAACTGCATAACTGCATCGCTATCACTAGCAGCAATAACTTCTTCAATTTCATATTTCATTTTTATTTTAATATTATATATAGTTGTATCTCTATAATCAATATTATATTGAATAGAATCTAATACAGTTCTATTATAACTAGTATCAATAGGTTTAATATTATCTATTTTATCTTCTATTCTTTTAGAAGAATATCCAATAGAAAAACCTATTATATATCCAATAACAATGCCTACAAGAACACTAATTATGTTTGTTCTTACTAAATGTTCTTTCATTTCGTTTAACTTTTATTCTATCATATATTTGTTTAGCAATAGCAAGTCCCATATTAACTCCAGTATCAAACATTTGATGTGCAAGTTCTTGATTATTTTCATTATCAAGCTTTAGTTTATCCCAATATTTAACTTTGTAATATTGTCTAGCACTATTTGTTAAAATCTTATTTCCTTTAAGAACATTAGTAAGTTGTTTATTAGTATAACTAGGAAACTTATTTTTAACATCATCGACTTGTTTCCAACCAGACCATGCAGGATTAAACTTTCTACTTATACCAAGATAAGTTTCTCCTCCAGCATCATCTTTGTCATTTACATAACCACCTTCAGCAAGAATTAATTTGCTAAATTCTAATTCATAATTAGCCATATTTTTTAATTGTTTAAAACTCTATTAATCCAACCACGAAGATATTTAATATTATTACCTTTTGCGGCAATTCTATTATATTCTTTAATTCTTTCAAGTTTATAATCTGCTATTTCAAGTTCATCTTGTAAATAATTAATTTCTTTATTTTTACTAGCTATAATGCTATCTTTGGTATTTATGACATTAACCATAGAGCAACTCACTAGTTCAAGAGAATCAATTTTTGCAAGATAAACTTGAACAGCAGATGAATCTACAACAGTCTTATAAACATATTCTATTTTAGGATTATTATTGCATTGCACAAACATAAAAACCACTAATAAAACTGACACTAAATTTACTAATCTTTTCATAATTAATCGAATAATGTTTTATTTTGAACTCTTGTAGCTTCTATAACTCTTAATCTATCTTTAAGAATATTAATAATTTCTTGTTTCTTATATTTCATAGGATAAAGAGTAACTTTTTCGACAGGATTTTTCTTTGTATGATAAAGTCCATCGGGAAATCTTTTAGGCTGACCATATTCATTAAGAACAAAATCAGAATCAATATGACAAAGCCAAAGACCAGCATTAGGAATACCAAGAATACTTTCTACCATATAAGCATACATTGATAATTGAAGATTATAAATACTTCCATTACAATTAGGCATACTATTAACAGGAGGAAGTAATGTTTCAGTTTTAGTTACCCACTCATTAGTAAGTTGATTAGGAACTTGATGTTTATCTTTTTTATAATATCCAGCTTCAAATTTTAATCCACCTCTATTAGTTTTCCAATCACCAATAACAAATTGGTCATCACGAATACATAATACATCAATAGTTCCAGAAATTAGAAAATCAAGTAAGAACGCACCAATTTCAGAATATATTTTATATCCTCTGGAAGTATAATAATTAAAAACTTCATAAACTTTAGGATATTTATTTTCAGTTGCATCAATAAATTCTTTAACATCTAGTTCTTTTATATTCATATTAATATTAGGAATATCAGCGACAGTAATCATTTCTCCATTTTCTCTCATCATATATTTGACTGCACTATAAAACTTTGAACTTCCTTTAATTCCATCTTCAAGACCATTGTGGGTTTTAGTTCCTCTAGCACAAGCTTCATCTGTTATATCTTGCCATTGTTGAGCAAGTCTTTTTTCACTAATATGGAGTTCTTTTGCTTTCTTTTTAAGCCAATAACTTTTATCAAAAGCTGGAGCATATTGATGAAGAATAGTAGTAGTACTAATATAATCATTTCCTAATGAATCATTATATTTATGTTCTTTTTCATGAAAAACAAGTCGAACATCATTATATCGTGTATCTCTAAGTTGTATCATAATATTATATTATTCTTCATCCGCATCCATACTTGATAATATTTGCTTACCCCCTCTAGCTCTTTGTTCCTCTTCTTCATTACGAAGATTCTCGTAAGCAACTCCTAATGATTTAACGAGATTAGGAATCTCAGTAACTCTCTTATCAACAGCATCTTGTAAAATAAGTATTGATTGTATATCTTCATCACTAATAGCACCTGCTAATTTCTTATTAAGAAGTTCAGAAATCTTAGTGGCAGATAAAGCTACAAGATGAACTGTTTTTTGGAGTGCTTCTAAAGCAACTCCAGCTTCTGTGATATTTTCTTTATAATATTTATCAATAAGTTTCTTAACAAGACTATCTGGAGTATAATCTTTTGGGAGGTCATAATTTTCAATAGCCATTTTAAGACATTCTACATCAGAAAGTCCTTGTTGTTTAGCAGGACTTTTAGGGTCACCTAAATAATATATAACACCAACTTCAGCAATATATTTCTTTTTATCTTTAGTAGTATCACGTTGCCATAATAAAGCAACATCTTTATCTTGTATTTGACGAAGTGTAGGAGCTTTAGGCATCCCAGTATCATCAATAGTAAGCATTTTTTCTATTATAACTTTCTTCATAATATCGTTAATAATATAGATTATATTTTAAAATGTATCATTTTTATCGCTATCTCTAAGTTCTCTATATCTTTCTTCAAATTCTTCATCATAAGGAACTTCTTTAAAACAATATACAGAAAAAATATACATATTAGCATAAGCTATTCCAACCCTTTCAACTAATTTTTTATATTTCTTTTTATTAGCAACTTTAATATTTTTTAAATATAATTTTTTAGCATCAAATGCTTTTTCTTCTTCTTTAAATTCAGCAATTATATCTTTAAGATATTCTTTAAATTCTGATTTACTAATATAACTTTTAATAGCTCTAAGTCTTTTTCTAATACTCATCATTTTATTAATAACATATTTTTTTCTAATACTTCCAAAAAAAGGTAATTGAGCACATTTTCCATTAATGTAATTAGTATATGCAGACTTTTCAATTCCTATTATTATTTCTTTACATAGATTCTTTTTAATATCATTATCAAAATCCATGTCATCAATAATATCATCTATTCTTTTTGTTTCTAAAATATTATAAGATAATTCATTAATGTCGTTATTATTAATTGTATTCATATCTGCATATATAAGTTTATATTTTAATTAGGGGGATAGCTACGCTATCCCCAGCTTTTGTATCCTCCCCCGTAAAGAAGTTATTGATTTAATTCATATCAGCATCACTTGTATAAAACACATCTAGTTGTTTTCTAGTAGGAGCAATGCAAGCTTTAATATCACAAGCTGGAACAATCTTAAAATTAAGAAGTATCACACTATCAGTAGTTTTAAGATGTTCATGATTTCCTGTAATAATAGTTTTGACAAGTTCTTTATCACTATCGAAGAATCGTTTAGTATTATCAACAGTAGCACTAACATTAATAGTGAGTTGATTTCCTCTTTCAATAGATGTTCTATCAATAACTATTTTATCACCAACTTCTCCATTAACAATTTCTTTATCTTCATCACCAATATAAGCAAGAAAATTTGTTACTTGTACAGAATAATCTTTCTTAGTAGCAATAGTAGAAAGAAAGTCAAATACTTTTGTTTTAAAAGCCATTGCGACAATACAATAATGTTTTGGAACTTTAATTCCATCAACAATAGATTTTAGAACATCTGGAGTGATTTCATTAAGAGCAACAGGAAGTTTAATTCCATGAGCAGCTTTTTTACTAAAAATTGTAACCATAATTTATTTATATTTTTTAATAGGTTTATTTTCTTGTTTACTAGCTAAAGCTGATTTACTAATATCTTTAGTAGTATATCTTTTAAGATAAGTTTCAGCTTCTCCTTGTTTAATAAATAAATGTAACATAATAATTAATATTTTAAATAGTAACATAACTACTAGTTATATTAGGTTTGAGTTCAACAATTAAATATTTGGCATTATTAGCAACATTGCTATCAATATTTATTGATTCTGCTGGAGTAATAGTATTAGGTTTTTCTTTGCCAATATCAATTATTCCTTTAGTAACAAGTGTATTAAAACTTCTTCTAAATGTACTACTAGAATAGCCAACAAATTTACAAAAATTATCTTGAAGAAGATTAATAGTAATAGGACTATCATTCAAAATCATTTCTAGTAATTTAGTATCGCTTTCATTAAGATTATATTCTCCGGCAATAATATAAGTAAGAAATTTATTAATAGTAATATTATTATTAAGTTTAGATTTAATAATATCTTTGTTTTCTGCACATACATATTTATCTCTGTCAATATAAGTAGCAGAAGTTTCTTTTTTGTTAATACTAAAATTCATAATGTCATTATTTGACTACTAATATATCATAATATGAAATAATTTGCAAATAATATAATATAATATTTATTAT
>ERZ1034719.275-NODE-275-length-33737-cov-5.043911_pt1 | contig 33737 bp, 24 predicted proteins | sample MGYA00520703_ERZ1034719 | MGnify/ENA primary metagenome ERZ1034719 (study PRJEB33766, sample SAMN09781716) | gut metagenome | biome: gut microbiome | host: Homo sapiens | place: Madagascar | study: EMG produced TPA metagenomics assembly of the PRJNA485056 data set...
AGGAGAACCCTTTGCGGCAGCTCCCCGCAGGCCCGGCGGGAGATAACCGCGCGTTCGATTTTTGGTGTGGCGCGGCCACTGGCTGAATTTCTGAACAAGTTGGCAGGATGGTGTTTGGCTAAATGGCAGTGTGTCAGTGAATTGCGAAAAAGTGTCCATGCCAAGTCTCATGAAAAAACATGGGACTTGGCATGACTGTTTCTTGTGGTGGATGGTTGTAACTGGCTAATAATCAGCTGGTGGTGCGAGAAATGCGGGTCTGGGTTCCATGCCAACTTGTTCAGTGCGCGGTGATGGAAACACGCCCCGGCGGGGGTGGCACCTCTGGCGGTTCGCTTCGCTCATCCCGTCAGGCTGCCGCCTGCCACCCATTCACAAGGTCATGGGCGACCATGCCTCCAGAGCCGCCACCCCCGCCGGGGCTTCTCTACCACTTGGTTTTTCCATGATGTATATTCCCGCGGCATGAACCTCGCGGAAAGTCAGTCGGGACGCGGCCACGGGCAAATTTGTAACTTATTGATAATCAGATATTATAATGGAGAGGGCGTGGAAACGTGGCCAAAAAAAGGCTGCGTTTCCACGCCCTGTTTTATAACTCATTGAAAATCAACGTATCCAGAAATCAAGCGTGGCCGCGTTCCGCCGTCGCCCGGCGCGCTTGTTACTTTTTCATGCGGCGCAACACCTCGGCCTTGTCGATTACCACCCAGACTGTGTCCACTACACTTCCGCGAGTCTCGCTGCCGATATTCCTCAGAGGATTTGCGAAATCCTTGTCCAGAACGGTGACATCATCGACGAAATAATCCGTTTCGCCGCGATTGTAGAAACAATTCTTCAGTCCCCAGACCTCGTGATATTTGATTTTCAGCTTCCAGCCCTCGACCTGAGCCTGTTTCATGAGAGTGATCAATGAATCCTGATCATCCCTGTCATTGTCGAAACTGAACGAAAACGGCTCGCCGCTGGTGTTCATGCCTGTTTGCGTCATGTTCAGCCTGCCTTCCCAGGAATCCCAGAACACACCCTTACGCGTAAACTCGATCAGATTGCCGACCTTTTCGCCATTGGAATAATTTTCCTTGCAACTGCTCATGCAAATTATTGACACCAAGCAGCATACGATAATAAACACCTTTTTCATAACACCCTGTAATTTTCACCAAATATAATATTTCCGACAAAAAAATCTACCGGGTGACATAAAATTTTAACAATTCAAGTTTCGCAAGTCGTCAAACTTGCTGAACGTTAACACGAATTTAAGGGTTGTCACTCTTTCGAAGCCTGTGGCCCAACGCGCATTCAGGGCAGATGCCTTTCATCAGGTATTCCACCTGGTGAAGCTCGAAGCCCTCAGGGCAGTTTACGGCAGGGATGTGGGTCTTGTCCAGACAGAAAGTCTTGTGGCAGGATTCGCAGTAGAAATGGCAATGCAGTTCGTCCGGGCTGCATTCATGGTCATTGTGACACACGCAATACTTCCGGGCACCGCTTCCGTCCTCGATTTCGTGGATGAGGTGGTGCTGCGTGAAAACTTCAAGCGCCCTGAAGATGGTGGACTTGTCTACCGTATCCAGTTCCATCTCCAGGTCAGCCAGGCTGAAAGTATCATGGAACTTCAGCATTGACCTGTATATCAGCATCCTTACCGCTGTCGGGCGGATATTGTGGTGCGCGAATGTTTCGGAGATATCCATGGGAACTTGTTTACAGCAATGTCAACACGGCGACCGGACGCTTCAGCAGGCCTTTGTCGAAATCTTGCTTGGTAATCAGGAAGTTGAGCATTCCGCAATCATAGAACTCCATGCCGGCCGTATCGTCGCCATCCAATTGGAGCAAATTCATATAGTCCGGATATTGCTCCCTGACATCCGCGAAAAACGCATTGCCGAACAGTTTCAGCCCGTCGGCGTCAGCCTCGCATTGCCCGAAACTTATCTCCAGAGCCGGCTCCGTAAGCGGCTGGTCGTCATCATCCACCATGATGCACGCCTGGAAGGTCTCCATGTTTATGGACTTGGTGTATTTCACTATGACAGAGCCCTTCGGCCATTCGCCCAGGCCCAGATGGACAGGCGAATCATACCCCGTATACTCATCCATTGCCGCGAAAAAATACAACATGCCGTCATGCGGCAGCTTGTTCTCCGTATCGAAAGGAATGAGGTCTTCGCACCTGATCTGGCAGATGAATGTCAATGGATATTCATAGACTTCTCCGTCGGACGGCTCTTGCCCGGCCTTCAATATTTCCGAAGTCCCGTCAGAATGTTCGCACACCCTCATCATCGGGTATTCCATATCCGGTGACATGTCCGGGTCTCCCCACCATTTGCTCTCGCAGAACAGCGGCTTCTCTGTCTTGTTTAATGTCAATCTTATCGCCATATTACTTCTATAACTTAATTTCGCAAGTTGTCAACCCTGCTGAAACTATCGCAAATTTATAAAGAATCGCCAAACTTGCAATCTGGTTGCAGAAGACCTTTCCTACATTTGTCAGCGTAAAACGAATGTGCAATTATGGAAAAGGAACAGAAAATCACATTGGCCCGGATAATTGTCAGCCTGCTGATGCTTGCCGGCGCCTGGTTTTTCGAATCAGACGAAAACATTGTAAAAATAATATTTTACGCCGCGGCCTATCTGGTCATTGGCGGAGACATCGTCTTCAATGCCGTCCGCAACGTCTTCCATGGCGAAATCTTCGACGAGAATTTCCTCATGGCTGTGGCTACGATCGGTGCCTTCGCTACCGGGCAATACCCTGAAGCAGTGGCTGTTATGCTCTTCTATCAAGTCGGCGAAATGTTCCAGGACATTGCCGTGGACAGAAGCCGCAAATCCATTTCCTCATTGATGGACATCCGCCCGGACTACGCGAATCTGGACGACGGCAACGGCGGTTTCACGCAGGTCGCTCCCGATGCGGTTCCGGCCGGCAGCATCATTGTCGTGAAACCCGGCGAGAAAATTCCGCTGGATGGCGTGGTGGTTTCCGGAACATCCTCTCTCGACACGGCAGCATTGACCGGCGAAAGCCTCCCTAGGGAAGTCGATGCTGACAGTCAGGTACTTAGCGGCTCGTTGAACATGACCGGCCTGCTGAAAATCAGGACGAGCGGAACCTATGGCGAGTCCACGGTGGCGCGAATCCTGGACCTTGTCGAAAATGCCGACACCGGAAAAGCGAAGACCGAAAAGTTCATCACCCGTTTCGCGAAGTACTACACGCCGGCTGTCGTGGGGGCAGCAGTTTTGCTCGCCATACTTCCGTCACTGATTGACGGCCAATGGCTTACGTGGCTGAACAGGGCCCTGATATTTCTCGTGATCTCATGTCCGTGCGCATTGGTCGTTTCCATCCCGCTCACGTTTTTCGCCGGAATCGGCGGCGCCTCGCGACGTGGAATATTGATCAAAGGCTCCAACTGTCTAGAAGCATTGTCCCGGCTCGGCACCGTCGTCTTCGACAAGACCGGCACGCTCACGAAAGGCGATTTCAATGTAACCTCCATCGTACCTTTCAATGGCTGCAAATCCGCTGACCTGCTGGCACTTGCGGCCTCCGCCGAGGTCTATTCCGACCACCCTGTCGCTGTCGCGCTGAGAAAGGCCTGCGGGCGCGAAATCGTCCGTGCCAATGTCTCCGCGACCGAGAATTTCGCAGGCGAGGGCATCCGTGCCAATGTCGGCGGACGTTCCGTGCTGGCCGGCAATGACAAACTCATGCTCCGTTTCGGGGTCAATGCTTACGTGACGGACCAGCCGGGCACGATAGTCCATGTGGCTGCCGACGGCAAGTATCTGGGTTACATCATCATATCGGATACTGTCAAGCCGCAGTCCGCATCAGCCGTCACCGATCTCCGTCGTGAAGGCATTTCGAAAATCGTCATGTTGACAGGTGACAGGAAAGCTGCCGCCGATGCCGTAGCCGTGCAAGTAGGTGTGGATGAGGTTTATGCAGGTCTTCTTCCTGTGGACAAAGTCCAGCATGTCGAATCATTGCTTTCCGCAGAGCCGTCTGCCAAGCGTCTGGCCTTCGTCGGTGACGGTATCAATGATGCCCCGGTCCTGAAAATTGCCGATGTGGGCATTTCAATGGGTGCCGCCGGAAGTGATGCCGCCATAGAAGCCTCCGACGTCGTCCTCATGGATGACAACCCTCACAAGGTAGCTGAAGCTGTGACAGTTGCACGACGCACTATGCGCATTGTCCGCCAGAACATCATCTTCGCAATCGGTGTCAAGCTCCTCTTCCTTCTCCTCGCCGCCCTGGGCATTGCCAACATGTGGGAGGCCGTATTCGCCGACGTAGGCGTGACCGTCATCGCTGTCCTGAACGCCCTCCGTGCCATGCGTGGATGATGCTGAAAAAAATCTGAAAAAAACTTGTCGTCCGGATAGGGGACAAGTCGTTTTAGGTGTCCTCTAAGTGATGCCCCCGAAAAGGCATCTTTATCGTGTTCAATTTTTGAAACGTTAAAAATAGAACTTAAAGCACATAAAACTGACAAGTATGAAACTCAGAAAAATCTTTTTCCTGACTCTCGGCCTTTCAGCCGTATTCAGCTTTGCATCATGCGAATCTGAAAAAGAGAAGGAAGAAATCGTGACATTGAATGTCACACCAACTTCAATCGAAGCTCCGGGAAGGTCCAAGGAGTCTTTCAAGGTAATGGTAGAAACCATCGGTCCATGGCTTGCCGAGCCGAACAAGGATTTCGTGACCGTATCTCCTACATGGTCGATCGGCAACACCGAAATGACAATCACCGTGGACAAGAACAGAACCGATGTTCCGCGTGACGCTGAGGTTACGATCTCCATTGACGGTGCCGAGCCTGTAACCGTAAAGATACAGCAGGAGGCCGGTGTGGTAGAGGAAATCGGCCAGAGGAAATTCTATGTTACGACCAGCGGTCTTGCAGAGGCTGACGGTCTCGCATGGGATAGCGCTACGACATTTGAACATGCTTATGATGAGGCAGTTGCGGGAGAAGAAATTCATTTCGCAGCCGGCACATATGTTCCGACCACCGCTCTTAAAGGTTCTGATGCAGGTGAAGCCAAGAACAAGACTTTCTTCATTGACAAGAACATTTCTCTCATCGGCGGTTATTCTGCAAATCCTTCGAAAGGTGAGGTCGCAGACCCTGCAAAGAATGCTACCGTCTTCAGCGGTAAACTTTCTGATGATGTAAAGGCATTCCATGTCATGGTATTCGGTGCGGCCATCGAGGAAGGCAAATCCGTATTGGTGAAGGGTATCAAGATTCAGGACGGCAATGCTGACGGATGTCCGGGAACCGCTGTGAACGGCGTCAATATCGCAGGCGGACGCGGTGGTGCGTTCGTAGTTCAGGGCAATACCAATGTTACCCTTGAGGATTGTACCATCAGTGACAATGCTGCCAAGGAAGGTGGTGCCATCCATGTGAACCTCAACAAGACCGGAGCATTGACCCTTAACCGTTGCGCAGTGAATAAAAATGTTTCAGCCGGTAATTCCGGAGCAATCTCCAGCACTAAATCCAGACTCTTCATATATGACAGCTCATTTGACGGCAATACAGCTGCCAAAAATGGCGGTGCCATGATGATTGACGGACACTGGAGCCAGACAAGCGGAGACCAGTCATACTTCTATATATATGGAAGCACATTTACCAACAACACGGGCGGTGACGCCGGTTCCGCTTTCTATGCAATTTGGGGAGACCATGGCGTGATCGTGAACTGCACATTCACTGGAAACAAGAATACTGGAAAGTGGGGTACGGTTGCTGTCCACATGGGTGAAGTGAATATTATCAACACCACTATTACCGGCAACAGCGGAAAGAATGTCGGCGGTCTTGTAAGCAAGAATGCTTCCGGAATCAAGGTTTGGAACTCCATCATAGCAGGTAACACCTCAAGCATCGAAGGCTCAGAGAATGTCGGCTATGAAAACGATGGCTCCCAGAGAATTACATTCAACACCACACTCGTCGGCAAGCAACTCTACAATGCCTCCGGCTCTGCTTCCGAGGTAGCATTCGATCCTGCATCCATGCTCGGACAACTTTCCGACAACGGCGGATATACCAAGACAATAGCTCTTGTCGGTTCGTCCAATCCGGCAGTTACCGGAGGACTTACGGCAGAGCAGCTCTCAGGTATTGCTGAAGATACCATTGTACCTGTGGCAGACCGTACTCTTCTGGCAAAAGACCAGAGAGGTGAAGCTCGTAAGGGCAAGCATCTCGGAGCGTGCGCAAAGTAATTTGAAATGAACAGGCTGGACAGTATTGATGAAATCCTTCTGGAAAGGCTTGGAAAGGGTGACGAAGACGCTTTCGGAATCCTTTTCAGAAGGTATTATGTCCAGCTTTGCAGATATGCTGCCTTATTCGTGAAAGAAAAGGATTCTGCCGAAGAGATTGTCATGAACTTGTTCGTCTCCCTTTTGGAAAACAAGGAAAATTTCGGGCGGATGAAGTCTCCTGGGTCATATCTTTTCCGGGCGGTCAGAAACCGGTGCATGAACTGGTTGAGGGACTCCAAGGCGTCTCTTAACATTGACGAGTGTATCACTGACCTCGTTTCATGCGACGATTCTTCCATTGAATTGCAGGAACTCAACCATTTCATCGAGGAAGCCATACTTTCGCTTCCTGAACGGTGTCGGATGGTGTTCGTAAGCAGTCGTTTCGGAAACATGTCCCACAAGGAGATTGCCAAAAAGATGAATATTTCCACGAAGACGGTAGAAGCTCAAATTACCAAAGCATTGAGCGTAATCAGAAAATATATTGCTGTAAACAGTTGATTATGAAAAGAAACAGAAAAATTCCATGGGATGAGATACTCCGCAACCTGAAAGGCATTTCGGATGCGGAAAGTGATGCCGTGCTCACTGCGTGGCTGGATAAGGCTCCTCTCAACAGGGAAGTATACAACGAACTTGCAGTCCTGTGGGAATCTGTCAGACAAGAAGATATGGATTTCGATGCCGATGCTGCATGGGAACATGTCAAGGACTTGACCATCAGAAAGAATGACGGCAATGCGAAACCAGGAAAGCCTAAACGACGTTTCAGCAATTGGGTGGCGGCAGCGGCATGCTTTGCGGCAGCTGTCTTGTTCACTACGGCGGGATATCTTGCCGCAGTCAGCAGACCGTCGGATTACCTCAGCATTGCGGAATACACGCCGCTGAACGGCAAATCCAGGATGATGCTCTCTGACGGCACCGAAATATGCCTCAGGGACGGATCCACCATATCATTGGACAACAGTCAGAAAACCGGACAGCGTGAAGTGCTTCTGGACGGTGAAGGTTATTTCCATGTCGCGAAAAATGAGGGCAGGTCTTTTGTGGTCAAATCCGGCAATGTCGAAATCTGCGTCTACGGGACGCAATTCAATGTCCGCACGGAGAAAGAAACCGGGGATGTCCTGGTGGCGCTGCAGGAGGGTTCCGTAGCTCTCAGGACAAATATGGATTACCGGATGATGACACCTGGGGATATCGTCAGGTGCTCTCCGGACGGGACTCTCTCATCAGTTCAGGGAGACGTGCTTCAGGAAAACTGCTGGACCAAGAACTCCATTGAATTCAAAGGCTGGACTCTCGGTGCGGTATGTGACTGTCTTTCAAGGTGGTATGACGTGAATATCGCGGTGTCTGCCGACATTGCCAATGCCTATAAATATAATTTTACGCTCAGGAATGAAACACTGAACGAAATCCTGTCGCTGATGGCTCTGGCCTCTCCTATAGGGTATGCATTCAGACTTGACGGAAGCGTTCAAGTCTCTGGAAAAATAACAAGATAATACAGATAAAACATGAAACCAAAAGCATTCTTGACAGTTGTTCTGCTGATGCTGACCTCGATTTTCTCTTGGGGACAGAATTCAGTGCGGACCATAACTGCAAGTTTTGACAAGATTCCACTTTCGGAAGCGATCAAGACTATCGAGAACACCTCGGATTATCGCTTCTTCTATGAAATCGAAAACATTGACTTTACCCAGAAGGTGTCGCTGAAAGCGAAGGCGATGCCTGCTGAACAGGCTGTAGGCAAGATGCTCAGCACCACGGATCTTGACTTTAAGATTGTGGCTCAGCAGATTGTATTGTTCAAGAAAAAGACAGCTGTGGCCGGACAATCCGGCGAGGTGCTTGTCAACGGAACCATCGTCGACATAAACGGCGAACCTCTTATCGGTGTCGTTGTGGCCAATGAAAGCGGCTCCCGCAGCACCGTGTCCGACGTCGACGGAAAATTCAGCATCAAGGCAGACGGGAACGACAAGCTTCTCGTTTCCTGCCTCGGCTACAATTCACAGACTCTTTCTCCTAAATCCACGATGAAGATTGTCCTGGAGGAAAGCAGCATGAGTCTCGATGCACTCGTAGTCGTAGGTTACGGTTCGCAGAAAAAGGCCAACCTCCTCGGTGCCGTGTCACAGGTGACAGCCGAAGAGTTCAAGGACCGCCCGGTGTCGAACCTCGGTAAGGCTCTTCAGGGCGCAATCCCGAACCTCAACATCACATACGGTTCAGGCCTTCCCGGACAGGAGACCGGATTGAACATCCGTGGTGTGGCATCCATCAACGGCAGCGGTGCCCCTCTGGTACTTATCGACGGTGTAGAGGGAAGCATTGACCGTGTGAATCCGAATGACGTGGAGTCGGTATCAGTCCTCAAGGACGCTGCTTCCGCTGCGATCTACGGTGCCCGTGCAGGTTTCGGTGTGATTCTCATTACCACGAAGAGCAGCAAGGACGGCACTGCACATATCTCATATAACGGCAGATTCAGTTTTTCCGAGCCGACCGCCTCTACCGACTTCGTTACAAGCGGTTATTACTCAGCACTTATCGTGGATGAGTTCTCCCGTTCTTATAACGGAAGCCCTTACACATTGTACGACGGTGAAGACTATCGCGAGCTCTGGCGCAGGCGTAATGACAAGACGGAAAATTCCGCACGCCCTTGGGTTGTCCAGAAAAACGGAAAATACATGTACTACGGTAACTTTGACTGGTACAACTACCTCTTCGATTTTACCCAGCCTACATGGAACCATGACCTCAGCATCAGCGGCGGTACTGACAAATTCAATTATCTCATCAGCGGAAACCACTATACGAAGGACGGTCTGTATGCGCAGAATACCGACAAGTACAAGACCAATTCATTGAACATGAAATTCTCCTCCCAGGTGAAGTCATGGCTTAAGATCAACGGTTCCGCCAGGATGTTCACATCCAACTACAAATCACCTGGTTACGACTTCGAGGACGGCGGCAATATTCCGAACTACACGTTCCACGCATTCCCGTTCCTCGTTCCGGTCAATCCTGACGGCAGCAATGTCTATACCAATGCCGTTTCGAGCAATACCCCTGCAGACGGCCTTATCGCAGCCGTAAACGGCGGCAAGATGTTTTCGCAGCTCAAGCAGACCCAGTATATCACCACGATCGGAGGAATCCTCACCCCTGCCAAGGGTTGGACTATCGTCGGAAATTTCAGCTATGACCGTTTCCAGAAGGAGAAGACTTACCGCTCGGCAAACATGACTTATTCGGAGGCATATCCTGAGATCAAGACAGCCAACACCGGCTTTTTCGCCGACAAACTGCGTGAGAGGTCACAGGTCAGCCAGCACTATACATACGACCTCTATACGACATACGAGAACGAAATCAAAGGCAACAGCTTCAAGATTCTGGTCGGTATGAACCATGAAGAGTACGATGCGAAGACGCTCTATGGCGCCAAGAAAGACCTGCAGAGTGAAACTCTCAATGACTTGAATCTCGGTGTAGGAACCGCAGAATCCAGCGGTGGGCATTACAGATGGCAGCTTCTGGGCTTCTTCTCCCGAATCAATTATGACTATAAGGGACGTTATCTCGTAGAGGCGAACATGCGTTGGGACGGAACTTCACGTTTCCCTAAGAATGACCGTTGGGGTTTCTTCCCTTCGATTGCGCTCGGTTGGCGTGTGAGTGAAGAGAACTTCATGAAGCCTTACAACAATATCATCAACAACTTCAAGATCCGTGCGTCTGTCGGTTCTCTGGGTAACCAGGCCATCGCCGACAACTATCCATACATCCAGTCATTGAGCCCGACCCTTTCCGACTCATATCTGATGAACGGACAGAAGATTTACATCACAAATCTCGGTGCGCAGCAGTCCGGCGACCTTACATGGGAGACCGTAATAACCAAAAACCTTGGTCTTGACCTTGCTTTCCTTAAAGGCAGACTTTCATTCTCGACCGACTTGTATATCCGCGATACGAAGGACATGCTTATCCCGGGCAAGAAACTCCCCGGAGTATACGGCCAGGCTTCTCCTAACATGAATGCCGGCGATCTCCGTACAAGGGGATATGAAATCACCCTCGCATGGAATGACAGTTTCAGCTTGGCGCGCAAGCCTTTCCGTTACGGCATAAGTGCTTCACTTGCAGACAGCAAGGCGAAGATTACCAGGTATGACAATCCAGACAAATCCCTGTCCAGCTATATCGAGGGACGTGACATCGGAGAAATCTGGGGATACCACATTGAGGGCTTGTTCAGGAATGACGCAGAAGCTGCTGCGAGACCGATCGACCAGTCCAAGGTGAACAACCATATCTACAATGGCGCTACCGGTGAATATCGCGGGCTTAAAGGCGGTGACCTTATCTATGCCGACCTTGACGACAACGGTAAAGTAGACCAGGGCGACTATACTCTCTCCAATCCGGGAGACCTCAGGGTCATCGGAAATTCCCGTCCGAGATGGCATTATAATTTCAATGCGAATCTCTCATGGTATGGCTTCGACGTGGCGCTGTTCTTCCAGGGAATCGGACGCCAGCACATCTATCCGGGAGCGAACAACATGATGTTCTGGGGACCTTATGCACGTCCGTACGCATCATTTATCCCGAAAACCATCTTGACGGATGTGTGGTCAGAAGAGAATCCTGACGCTTATTTCCCTAAGGTGCGCGGATATTCCCGTGCCGACGGAGGCTCGCTCGGACAGGTCAATGACCGTTATCTCCAGAACCTGGCATACTTGAGACTCAAGAATGTAACTGTGGGGTATACCATTCCTGAAAACCTCACCAGGAAAATCCATGTGGACAAGATCCGCGTTTACTTCAGCGGGGACAACCTTGCCACCTGGACGAAACTGAAGAGCGACTATCTGGATCCGGAGCAGATGACATCCGACCCTAACGGCCGCGTATATCCTTTCTCCAAGACATATTCATTCGGTCTTGATATTACATTCTAATAGGTGAACATATCATGAAACTATACAGATACATATTATTGCTCGGTGCACTTGCAGTGACTTCCTGTGATTTGGATGAATTCCCGCAGGACAAGCTCGCGCCTGAGAATTATTTCAACAATGAGGCTGAGCTGCGGACGTTCACCAATACGTTCTACCAGCAGAACCTGCCTACGGCGGAATCCATCTATTCCGAAACTGCCGACCTTATCGTCTGCACGACTCTTTCCAAAGAGGTTGCAGGAACAAGGGTCGTCGAAAATGACGGAGGCGGCTGGACAACCGGCTCTTGGAATCCGTTGACTTACATAAACCACTATCTCTATTACTCCCACAGATGCAAGGATGCCAAAGCACGTGCGCATTATGACGGAGTAGCGAGATTCTTCAGGGCATATTTCTATTTCGAGAAAGTGAAACGCTTCGGTGACGTGCCATGGTATGATACCCCTGTAGGCTCAGCCGATCCGGCTCTCTACAAGGCACGTGATTCCCGTGAATACGTCATGGAGAAAGTGCTGGAAGACATTGACTTCGCCATTGACAACCTGCCTACGGCCCCTGATGTTTACAATGTTACGAAATGGACGGCACTGGCATTGAAATCCAGAATCTGCCTTTTCGAGGGAACATTCCGCAAATATCATGGCCTGGAAGGCGGCGACGAGTTCCTTCAGGCTTGCGCAGATGCTTCGGAAAAGTTCATTACCAGCAGTCCGTATGACATCTATAACACAGGCTCCAGCCCGTACCGCGACCTCTTCTCTGCGAAAAATGCCACATCCACATCGAAAGAAGTGATTTTGGCAAGGGATTACGACAAGGGACAGAGTGTCGTCCACAACATCAACATGTATGCGCTCTCCACGACTTACGGTATGCCTGGCGTGACCAAGAAGATGGTTGACAGCTATCTTATGGCTGACGGCACCAGATTCACCGACCAGCCGAATTACGGGACAATGGGCTTCTACATGGAGATGCAGAACCGTGATCCGCGTCTGACACAGACCGTCAGGGGACCGAAGTACACCAGAATCGGCGGCACGGAGACCCTCGGCCCTGATTTCGCATGCTCACACACCGGATATAACCTCACCAAGTGGGTAGGCGATGCAAGTCAGGACGGTTACAACAATTCATATAATGACATCATTTTGTTCCGTTCTGCGGAAGTTTATCTTAACTTTGCCGAAGCCAAGGCTGAACTGGGAACATTGACACAGAGCGACATCGACAAGTCGATAAAGAAGCTTCGCGACAGAGTCGGAATGCCGAACCTGAACATGGAAGCGGCCAATCTGAATCCGGATCCGTATCTCGCAAGCCCTGTGACCGGCTATGCCAATGTTACAGGAGCAAATAAGGGCGTGATTTTGGAAATCCGCAGGGAGCGTGCAGTCGAACTTATCGCTGAAGGCTTCAGATACTATGATATGGTACGCTGGAAGGAAGGCAAGCGCTTCGAAAATGAAATCGAGGGCATGTACTTCGCTCCTATCAAGGACGGCGAGACATATCGTGTATATGATATGGATGGCGACGGCAAGAACAGTGCTATGGACATCTGCCTTTACACCAATGCGAAACCTGAGATCGACGGCGTCAAGACCTATTACAAGATAGGCGAGAAATTCCGTCTTACAGGAGAGAACGGAGGCAATGTGATAGTGCATGACACTGCTACGGAGCCTCGTCAATGGCGTGAAGACAGGGACTATCTTTATCCTATTCCTCTGTCCCAGATTTTGCTCAGCAACGGTAAGGTAAAGCAGAACCCGCATTGGGACGAGAATTAATCTTTAAAGTGAACATGAAGATGCATATTCTTTTTTCAGCAATCATCGCTTTGTCGATGATTGCTTCCGGTTCGTGCAGCAAGCCTGAAACCGGAAATAACCAATGGCATGGCGGCAACGGCGGCGGTTCCGGAAACGGGTCTAACACGACCAGTCCTTATGCTTATCCGAGAAAATCCGACAAGACAATCCGTCTGATGACATATAACTCATACTACTGCAAGGGAAACAATGGTGATCCTTCGAAAAACGGCTTCACGGCGCAGAATATTGCGAACTTCGCACGCGTAATCAAGGGATTGTCTCCGGACATGATTTCCATTCAGGAACTTGACTGGCATGCGTCCGACAGAGGAAGACGCGAACTGCTCAATGACATCGCCACGGCGACCGGCGAAAAATGGAAAGTGGTTTTCGGACAGGCTGCGGATTATGCCGGCGGCAAGATCGGTCCCGGACTGCTCATCAAGGAATCGGTGTTGAACAAACTCGGTTTCAAGAACGTGACCACCGTTCCGATAGCGGGAAGTGAGAAGAGAATCCTGATTATTGCCGAATTCGAGAAGTTTGTGTTCATAGCCACTCATTTGGATACTGATGATACACAGCGAGCTGCCAGTGCCAGAAGCATTGTAAACGAGGCCGACAAGTTCGCAGGAATCAAGCCTGTATTCCTTGCAGGAGACCTGAATGATTCTCCTGCATGGGCCAACGGCGGTGCCGCGTTCCCGATTCTGAAGGAAAAGTTCGTCATCAAGAGTGCTACCGAAGGGACGCTTCCGGCACAGCCGAACGAGAACATTGACTATATCCTCTACGATGCCAACGGCACTGACTTCATCAACTTCGAGGAATCGCATGTCGTAAAGTCGTTCCTTTTCGGCGAATCACTAGAAAGACTGGACACCGTGTCCGATCATTATCCCGTAATTTTAGACATCAATCTTAAATAATGAAGAATTTCGTCAGGCTGCTGACAGCGGCCGCAATCCTGTTCCTGTCTACAGCAGTTGCAACATCTGCTGACAATTTCGTCGGAGTCAGAAATCTCGTCTCCAGACGTATCCCTTCCCTCGTCGGCAGGGTGGAATTTTCTGAGCGGCCGGCAGCCTCCGGTTATGCTGATACTTATGAGTTTTACGTCGAGGACGGAAAACTGAAGATATCGGCATCTTCTGCGACGGCGGCATCCATGGCAGTCAACTATTATCTCAACATGTACTGCCATGAAAGCTTCTCGCACAACGGGGACAATATCGGCGGGCTTGGCGGAAAACTTCCTGAAACAGAAGGGCATATCATCCGCAACTCGAAATTCGGGTACAGATATGCCCTGAATTATTGCACATACAACTACTCCTATTCGTTCTACGACTGGAAGGATTGGGAACGAGAACTGGACTGGATGGCGCTTCAGGGCGTGAACCTCATGCTCGCTCCTATCGGCTGCGAAATCGTATGGGCCAATGTCCTCGGACAGTTCGGCTTCACGGATGCCGAAGTGAAAGACTTTGTAGCCGGACCGGCTTACACCGCCTGGTGGCTGATGGGCAACCTGCAAGGCTGGGGAGGCCCGATGAGCCGCACCATGATGGAAGAACGTGCGGATATGCAGCGGCGTATCCTGGCCAGGATGAAGGAGTTGGGAATAGAACCGGTTCTCCAGGGATTCTGGGGAATGGTCCCTACTTCACTTGCCGAGAAATATCCGACGGCGAAGATCGCCGACCAGGGCATGTGGGGATACGTTTTCCGTCGTCCTTCCGTCCTGCTTCCGGACGATCCGCTTTTTACGAAGATGTCAGACAGCTGGTATAAGGAGCTCAAACGTCAATATGGCGATGACATCAAGTATCTCGGCGGAGACCTTTTCCATGAAGGCGGAGACACGACCGGTGTCAATGTCACCCGCACGGCGCGGCTGATCCAGGCTGCCATGCAGCGCGGCCTGCCCGGTTCCGTATGGATGCTCCAGGGATGGAGCGGCAATCCGAAGAAAGAACTTCTTGCCGGATTGTCACCGGAACATACGATGGTCATCGACCTCTTCGGAGAAAGCGGCACCACATGGCGAGACACCCATGAATTCTACGGAACACCGTGGATCTGGGCTACCGTGAACCATTTCGGAGGGAAGACGGATATGGGCGGCCAGTTGCCGATCATCATCAAAGGCCCTCACCAGGCATTGGAACTCAGTTCAGGCCTGCTCCGTGGCGTCGGCATAATTCCGGAAGGAATTCATGCGAACCCGGTGGTCTATGACTGGGCGATGAAAACCGCATGGGAAGAAGGAGAACCGTCGGTAGAGGACTATACCCGCAACTATATCCGTTGCAGGTATGGCAAGGACAATGATGACCTTCTCAATGCCTGGCATATCCTGACACGTTCCATCTACGGCGATTTCAAGATCAAGGGAGAAGGAACATTCGAATCAATCTTCTGCGCGCGTCCGGGAATGAATGTGAAGAATGTTTCCACGTGGGGACCGAAGCGGTTCCAGTATGATCCTGAGGACCTCAAGCACGCCCTCGAATACTTCATTGCCGCAGCGCCTGAATTCAAAGGCTCAGCCACATTCAGCTATGACCTTGCCGATCTTGCACGCCAGGTGCTGACCAATCATGCCCGAGAGGTATACGAAAACTCAATGTCGGCCTACAAAAGCGGTGATGTGGACGCTTTTACTCTGCTTTCAGACGAATTCATTGAACTATTGAAACTTCAGGACCGTCTGGCCGGGACGCAGCCGGACTGGCTGGTCGGACGTTGGCTGGACAAGGCCAAGCATTATGGCTCGACCGCATCCGACAGAGCATTGTCGGAAAAGAATGCCCGTATGCTCATCTCTTATTGGGGACCGGAAATAGGAACTACCAGAATCCGCGATTACGCGAACAAGGAATGGAGCGGACTTCTGCGTGACTATTATCTGCCCCGCTGGGAAGCGTTCTACGGCTGGCTGAAAAAGAAACTGGCCGGAGAAAATGTCTCTGAGCCGGATTATTTCGCCATTGAGAAAGGCTGGGTCTGCAACGGGAAGACCTATCCTGTGGAAGTGAACAAGGAAGATGTCCTTCATCTTGCCGATACCATCCTCCACACCGCCCTTCCGCCATACAAGGACCAGACGCTGTCGCCGGAGGAGAGGACTGCGGACTTGCTGGGAAGGATGACATTGGCGGAAAAGGTGGCGCAGATGAGACATCTGCATTTCAAGCACTTCAATACGGAAGGGAAAGTGGATATGGAGAAATTGGCGGCCTCGTCGGGTGGTCACTCCTGGGGATGCATTGAAGCCTTTCCGTACAGCTCGGAGCAATATATGCGGGCCATGTACCAGATACAGAAATACATGAAGGAAGAGACCAGGCTGGGAATACCGGTGATTCCTGTCATGGAAGGACTGCATGGCGTCGTGCAGGACGGAAGCACCGTCTTTCCGCAGGCCATTGCACAAGGGGCCACCTTCGAGCCGGAACTGGTGGGAAAGATGGCCGGGGTCATTGCCGATGAAATGACGGCAATCGGCGCCGAGCAGGTATTGGCACCGGACCTGGATATCGTGAGGGAACTCCGCTGGGGCCGCGTCGAGGAAACCTACGGCGAAGACCCGTACCTCATTTCATGTATGGGCAATGCCTATGTGTCGGCGATGAACGCAAAAGGAAAAATCACCACGCCGAAGCACTTCCTTGCACACGGCGACCCTACCGGCGGCCTGAACCTGGCATCCGTCAAAGGCGGCGAACATGAACTCCGTGACCTGTATCTCGTTCCGTTTCAGAGCGTTATAGAAAATCAGGAGCCGCTGTCCATAATGAACTGCTACAGTTCCTATGACGGCGTAGCTGTTACCGGATCGCCGTATTACATGACGGAATTGCTCCGTAACGAATTGGGCTTCAAGGGCTATGTATATTCCGACTGGGGCTCGGTACACATGCTTTACAGATTCCACATGGCTGCGGAGAACGGTGCGGAAGCTGCGAAAATGGCAGTGGAAGCAGGCATTGACCTGGAAGCCGGAAGCGAAGACTACAAATTCGTGGAAGAACTCGTCCGCACTGGAAAACTGGACGAAAAATACATTGACAGGGCAGCCGGCAACGTGCTTTACGCGAAATTCGCATCAGGGCTCTTCGACAAGCCGCTCCCTGATACGCTCGAATGGAGAAAAACTATCCATACCGCTGAAGCCAAGGCACTTGCGCGCCGCATGGCAGACGAAAGCACGGTACTTCTGACGAACAAGGACGGCTTCCTGCCGCTCTCCGCAGACGGCCTGGGCAGCATTGCCGTAATCGGCCCGAATGCCGACAGGGTGCAGTTCGGCGACTACAGCTGGAGCGCGGACAAGAACAACGGCGTCACACCTCTGGACGGGTTGAAGTCAATGCTGGACCCGCGTGGAGTCCGTATAAACTATGCCGAAGGCTGCGATCCGTATTCGCAGGACAAATCGGGCTTCAAAGCTGCGGTCAAAGCTGCCAGGAAGAGTGACGTGATACTGCTTTTCGTGGGTTCGCAGAGTGCAATACTCGCACGAGCAAGCGAACCGGCCACATCCGGCGAGGGTTATGACCTGACAGACCTGACACTTCCAGGCGTGCAGATGGACCTCATTCGGGAACTCTCCAAGCTCGGTAAACCAATGGTAGTCACGATGGTAACCGGCAAGCCGTTCGTGGCGGATGAAATCGCCGCATTGTCCGAATCGGTACTCGTCCAGTGGTACGCCGGCGAAGAAGCAGGCAACTCCATCGCATCCATACTCTTCGGCGAAGTGAACCCTTCCGGAAAGCTTCCGGTCTCATTCCCGAAAAGTTCCGGCCACCTTCCATGCTACTACAATTACCTCCCGACAGACAAGGGCTATTACAACAAAAAAGGCTCGCCCGATGCGCCGGGACGCGATTACGTGTACTCTGACCCTTATGCCTCATACTCCTTCGGCCATGGCCTGAGCTACACCACGTTCAGCTATGAGAATCTGCAAATTAGGGACAATGTCCTCGCAGCCGGTGATACCGTCAATGTGCGCTTTACCGTGAAAAACACCGGGGAGAAAGCCGGCAAGACTGTACCGCAGCTCTATATCCGCGATCTGGTCTCCAGTGTCGCCACGCCGGTAAAGCAGCTCAAAGCCTTCCGTAAAATCAGCCTCAAACCAGGCGAGTCGACCGAGGTCCGGTTCAATGTTCCCGTGTCCGCGCTTTCGCTTCATGACAAGTCAATGCGCCGCGTAGTCGAGCCGGGCGAATTCGCCATCTATATCGGCGAATCCTCCGACGACATCCGCCTCGACACCACGATAACCGTAATGGACGATGCCAATGCCGACAAGGTCAATGCCGGTGTCAATGCTGCTGAAACCGGAGAGGCTGCACTTGGTGATTACGTGGAAGTAACTGGCACTGTGCGCAATGTGCAGGCTGCCGTATTGTCGGGCGTAAAAGTCTCCGCTGCGTCCGACCCTTCCGTTTCTGCCACCACGGACAAGAACGGCTGCTACAGGATTCGTGTCAAGTCAAATGATTGTATTATCTTTGCATTGGAGGGCTATTCCGATGCATCCGTCAGAGTGAAAGTTTCTTCATCTGTGGATGTGGATCTGGATCCGAAGATAAATTAATGATACGACCAATATATGAAATTAGGAAAAATGTTCTGTACGACGCTGCTGGCGGTGATTTGTGTGACTGCGACAGCTGCTGTAAAGATTGTGCCTGAACCTGCCGAAGTCATTGGACGTGCCGGCAAGTCTTCTATCCCGTCAGAGATAACCATTGCTGCTCCGTCAGGAAGCAATTTGGCTGACACTTACATTGACCTTACATCGAAAATCCTTGAAAGCAAAGGGATTACGCTGAAGAAAGGCGGATGCTGCTCTACTGTGAAACTTAAACTTTCCAGGTGGGTGAAGGCGGACGGCTCTTATGTGATCAAGGTGAGACGTCATCGCATCATCATCAAGGCTGCCGACGAAGATGCGCTCTGGAGCGGTCTTCAGACATTGACACAACTGCTCATGCAGGGCGTGGACCACAAGATGGTGATACGCGACACCCCGCGTTTCGGATATCGTGGAGCCATGCTCGACTGCGGCAGGCATTTCTTCTCTGTGGACGAAGTGAAGTCATTCATTGACATGATGGCGGTTCACAAGCTGAACAGATTCCACTGGCATCTTACTGAAGACCAGGGCTGGAGAATCGAAATCAAGAAATATCCGCGTCTTACGGAAATCGGTTCCGTGCGCGCAGGATCATACGACACCAATTTTTCAGGGGAACAATGCGATGTTTACCACGAGGGCCCTTATGGCGGATTCTATACCCAGGACCAGATTCGTGAAATCGTGAAATATGCACAGGACAGACATATCGTCACCGTTCCTGAGATTGAAATCCCTGGTCACAGCGTGGCTGCACTAGCAAGCTATCCTTGGCTCGGCTGCACCGGCGGACCTTATGAGGTGCGTCAGCAATGGGGCATTTCCAAGGACGTGATGTGCATCGGAAAAGAGACTACATGGGAGTTCTGCCGCAATGTCCTCGAAGAGGTCTGCGAGTTGTTCCCTGGCGACATGATTCATATCGGCGGAGATGAAGCTCCACGTGAAAGATGGGCTGAATGTCCGGATTGTCAGGCACTTATGAAGAAGGAAGGCATGACGTCCGAGGCTCAGTTGCAGAGCTACATCACTTCCAAGGTCGAGGAGTTCCTGGCGACTAAGGGCAAGCATATCATCGGCTGGGACGAGGTTCTCGAAGGAGGTGTTTCCAAGAGCTGCGTCGTGATGTCATGGGCCAAGGGAAGCGAAGGCGGACAGAAGGCTGCCGCGCTCGGCAATGATGTGATAATGACCGACAAATATCATTGCTATTTCGACTGCTACCAGACGGAATCCCGTGAGGGTGAACTCTTCGCCCACAGGAGAAGCGTTCCTCTGGAGAAAGTATGGAGCTACAATCCTGTCGGCGGCATGGACGAGAATGCTGCATCTCATGTACTTGGTGTTCAATGCAATACATGGACGGAGCATCTTTCTGCAATCGAAAGGGTGTACTTCATGAACCTTCCACGAATGGCTGCCCTTGCCGAAGTGGCCTGGTCCAAACCTGAGACCCTCTCCGGTTACCAGGATTTCCTCCAGCGCATGATTGCCGCTTACCTGCCTATCTATCAGGCCGCCGGCTGGAACTATGCAGAATTCTACAAGCAGGATCTGAAGTAATCTCCCATCTTTGACACTTTGATTTTAAGATATAAAAGCCCCGAGCGCTGTAACGGCGATTCAGGGGCTTTTGCTATTGTGCAAGTATGTAATGCATTGACGGTGATTTCACGCCGACAGGCAGTCACGGCGGAACTCACTCCGCGCTGCTTCGTTCGGCCCTCCTGCCGTCTCCTGCGTCCTCGCTCGCGCGAGAACTTGTATCATTCATCTCTTACTAGAGCATCTTCAGAGACTGCAGTTTTTTTACAGAATTCATCAATAAATGCTTGATCGACAATGAACGCAATACTCTCTCCTCTATTCTCTTTTGGAAAAATAGATTCATCTACATATTTGCAGAACTTTATGAAGATCGATTCCGTCATTTCTCTGAGAATGATTTATATTATTCTTGTTCGTCTATCCACTCTCTCAGTTTTGACTGTAACAATTGTTTGTCAGGTAGATATAAGGCATATTGCTGTGCGTAGATATTGGAATCTTTTGGCAGTGTCAGTTCAACAAGTGCGTCTTTCTTTTCCTTGCACAAAAGAATTCCGATAGTCGGTTTCTCGAAATCCTGTTTGATATACCGGTCGTAGTAATTGACATACATCTGCATCTGTCCTAACTCCTGATGAGCCAGTTTATCTATTTTCAAATCTATGAGTACATAGCATTGTAATAGCCTGTTATAGAAGACCAAATCAACATAAAAGTTTTCTTCTTCAAATGTAAAACGCTTCTGACGAGCCTCGAACAAGAATCCTTTACCCAATTCCAATAAAAATTGCCTCAATTTGTCAATAATGGCGTTTTCTAACTTGGTTTCAGAATAAGAGACATCAGGTTTCAGTCCTAAGAATTCCAATGTTAACGGATTCTTTATAATGTCTTCTGGTTTATTGATAGTTTGCCCCTCTTGGGCAAGACGCATAATTGAATCCTTGTCTTTGCTCAAAGCCAGTCTTTCATAAAGACTTGAGTTATACTGCCGTTGCAACTGCCTGACACTCCAGTTCTGTTCCTTGGCCTCGATTTCATAGAAATTACGCTCATCATCGGATTCTATACGCATCAATACTAGATAGTGAGACCACGAGAGGGAGAAAGGATATTTTTCTGTTGATTCTTTCGCATTATCAGTAAGATTTTGAATTTGGTCAACACTGTTGTGGAAATTGCTGTTCGGAGATTTGGTCAACGCTGTTGTGGAAATCTCTTTCGCAGAGTATAGATAGAAAAATTTTCGACATCTTCTCAATGTTTCAGCAGACCACCCTTCTCCCAGATGGTCTGTCAAAATCTCTGACACACCTTTCAAAAGTTGTTTGCCATAAGTTGCCCGTTCCTCTCCATCCTGTACGACTTCAAATATTACGCGACCAACCTCATACCGAGTGACAACTTCTGAGATATTGACTACGCGTGCAACACGAGTTCTTGCATCCATAATCAATCTCTCGATTCGTTCTGTCACATCAATTATGATGCGACTATCTATGTTTTTAATATTACTCATGGTCCTTTGGGCTATCTTTACTTATCAAATCTTGAACTTTTACGCCTAAGCATTCTGCTATTCGGAATAATGTCTCAAGGCTCGGCTGACTGGTGTTCGTGCACCATTTGGAAACAGTTGCCTGATCTTTTCCTAATTGTTCTGCTAACCAACGGTTAGTGCGTCTTGTCTCGGCAAGTACCACTTTCAGCCGATTCATCTCTCTATTCATGCGTCATATTATGTATATAAGACAAAGGTAGCAAAAGTTCAAAATAATATGTTTATACTGATGAAAATATCTCCGAAAATAAAAAAGTTTTGTGTTTTACGCAAAAGTCATGAAGAATGATTATATTTGAAATACTTCAAGAGCACTGTGCCTACCTGAGTTAGTGCAAAACAAATCGTTGTTAAGGTCCCCAAGTATGATTCTTAAGGCGAGGGTCTATGTCATTGTCATTGTCAATATCAAGCACAAGGTATTGAGCATTTGTAAGTCCGTTATTCAAGCCGACAGCACCTTCTCTATCTTAATAATGAAATTTTATAATATGGTAAAAGTTAAACGTTTATGCGAAACGATATGACCCTTTGGAATTATGTAGGTACATATAATTCTGCAATATTCACTGCCATGTGCGAGAAAATTCCTAAATTTGAAGGACAGCAAGAATTGACCAATGACTGATAACTCGATATTCGACATTCCAGGATTACTTTCACGTTTGCTTGTGGATCATTCCACTAGCAAGCCTGATGTTATCCATAATATTTTCTGGGCTACAAGCGACTATGAGGGCAGGGGTAAAGGTTATCAGTACATAGATGAAATAACCCCGGAAGCGATTAGTGGGGATAATGAGAATGCCGTCATTCCCAGAGTTCTGAAAAGGAAGAGCGAACAGTCCGCAAGGTCCAAGGAGATGGCAGAGGTTTTCACTCCATCCTGGCTCTGCAATAGGATGAACAACAGTGCTGACGAACAATGGTTTGGCGTCGCCGACACTTTCAACAAAGAGACCGTAAAGAATGGCGTTCAGACTTGGATTGTGAGTAGGAAGAGGATATCCTTTCCAGAAGGGAAAACCTGGATGGACTATATCAGAAACACCCGCTTGGAAATAACCTGCGGTGAGGCTCCTTTCCTGGTGAGTCGGTACGACACCACCACCGGCGAAAGCATCCCTGTCGCGCGGCGCATCGGCATTCTCGACAGGAAACTGAGGGTAATCAAGGAGAACACCGGCACTGAAGAGGAATGGTATGAGGCGACTCTCATGGCCTTTAAGAGTGTGTATGGGTATGAATGGCAAGGAGATAGCCTGATATTGGCGCGAAAGGCTTTATTGCTGACCTTCGTGGATTACTACAAGGCTCAGTTCAAGAAGAACCCGGATAATGATAAACTATTCGAGATCGCGGAAGTCATCTCCTGGAATCTCTGGCAGATGGATGGTCTTAAATATGTGGTGCCGGGCTCCTGCCATGACGAGGAAGAAGAGACTCTCGGAAACCTATTCGGTGAACCCGAAGTAAAGAAAACTCCTTGTCCAGGATGTGCTACAGGTGATCCAAAGCTACACAATGGTATAAAGTGCCGGATTATGGACTGGGAGAAAAGAAGTTCGGTGCTGTTTATTGATTCAATTAGATAAGAGAGAAAACAAGATATGAAATTTGATTTTGTCATAGGTAATCCGCCGTATCAGGAAGAGGTCGCAAAAGTTGAAACTGAGAATGGTCAGAAAAGAAGTAAAAGTATTTTCCACTTTTTTCAGATTTCTGCAGATGAGATTGCGACTTCAGGTTCTGTTATGGTTTATCCTGGAGGACGATGGATTCATCGTTCTGGGAAGGGTATGAAAGATTTTGGACTACGCCAAATTAACGACCCCAGTTTATCCAGACTTGATTTTTACCCAGAGTCGAGGGATGTTTTTGGGAGCGCAGCTGCCGTCGCAGATGGAATATCAATAGTTGTAAAGAATAGAAATAATAATTCCGATTCATTTGAATATCGATTCATCCAAAATGAATCAGAAAAAGTTGTCACGATTAACCACCCCGGTGAAACTCTAATTACACTAAATCCGTCGGATACAAATATATGTACAAAGATTGAGGAGTTCTGCAAGAAGAATAAATTATCATTCTTGTCCGATAGAGTTTTATCTCAAAAATTATTTGGTATTGAAAGCGATTTTGTAGAAAAAAATCCATCTGTCGTCAAGGTCTATAATGGACAGCCATTGAAGTTGGGGGAGATTAAATTACTCACAAATGACAGGGCTGGAAAGGCCGGAAGAGCTAAATGGTATATAACCGAGAGAAAATACATTACTCAAGGTATTAAGTATCTATCAAAGTGGAAGGTTATAGTATCTAGCGCTAACGCTGGTGGGCAGAAACGTGATAGTCAGATAGAGATTGTTGATAATTTTTCTGCTTTTGGAAGAGCTCGAATAGCAATTGGAGCATTTGACACGGAGAAAGAAGCTATTAATTTCTACAATTACTGCAATTCACACATAATACGTTATTGTTTTTTACTAACAGACGAATCGTTAACTTCTTTTGCTCGGAAAGTGCCAGATTTAGGAGTATATTTTTCAGGACAATTTGTAGATTTCACAAAAGATATTAATCATCAACTATGTGAATTAATCGGGCTTACTGATGACGAGATTCTATATATAGACAAGAGAATAAATGATATTGACACGAAACGGAATAAGTAATATGGCAAAAATCAATATCAAGACTTCGGAGAGCATCTCTCCTATGATTTACGCTTACTCAACTCCTGAGATAGCCAGTCACAATGGTTGGGTGAAGATCGGCTACACAGACAAGCAATCTGTAGAGGATCGCATAGCCCAGCAAGCCCACACCATCGATGTCAAGACTCACCTGGAATGGAAGGGCGGCGCTATGTACGACGATGGTTCGATGGAGTATTTCCACGACACCGACTTCCACGCATATCTGACCAAACTCGGCTTTGAAAGAACCGCAGGCACCGAATGGTTCCACATCGACGGCCCGACTTCGCTCAGCCATTTCAATGATTTCCGTTCAAACAGAGGCGTGATCAAGGCCGGTGAGACCAAGGTTTACAACCTTCGCGACTCTCAGAAGTCCGCCGTGGAGATGACCTTGGCGTACTTCAATGGGAAGGAGCACGCAGAATTCCTCTGGAATGCCAAGCCTCGTTTCGGTAAGACGCTGACTGTTTACGATTTCTGCAAACAGTTGCCGACCAAGTACCCACAGAAGAAGATTCTCATAGTAACAAACCGACCTGCCATAGCCAACTCGTGGTACGAGGATTATGTGAAGTTCCTCGGTGACGATTCCGGATTCAAATTCATCAGTGAAGTGGACGCGCTCAAGCACAAGACGCATTGTCTGTCCAGGAAGGCTTTCATCGATGCGAATCTTGCAGGCAAGTATGGAATCATTGAATTCGTGAGCCTTCAGGATCTGAAGGGCTCCATCCATTTCGGTGGCAAATTCGACAAGCTTGAAGAAGTTGCTAACCTGGAGTGGGACCTGCTCGTTATCGACGAGGCTCACGAAGGTGTGGATACCTACAAGACCGACATTGCCTTCGATCAGATAAAGCGGAAATACACTCTTCACCTTTCCGGCACTCCATTCAAGGCGCTGGCTAATGATAAGTTTCCGGAGAATGCTATCTTCAACTGGACCTATGCTGACGAGCGTAGAGCCAAATCAGAATGGGACTACGAGCGCGGCTCGAATCCATACGAGGATATGCCTCAGCTGAATCTGTTCACCTATCAGATGTCAGAAGTGATTCACGATCAGCTGGCCCAAGGAATAGAAATTCAGGGAGAGACAGAGGAATATGCATTTGACCTTAATGAGTTCTTTGCGGTCAAGGGTGGTAAATTCGTTCACGATGCCGCAGTGGATGATTTCCTGGATGCTATGACAACGCAGGAGAAGTATCCATTCTCAACGCCCGAACTTCGCGCAGAACTAAAACATACCTTCTGGCTGCTCAACCGTGTCGACAGCGCGAAAGCATTGGCAGAAAAACTGATGGAGCATGAAATTTTCGGAGAGTACAAAATCGTCGTGGCTGCTGGTGACGGCCGGCTCAGCGAGGATGCCGAGATTAAGAAGTCGTTTGATGCCGTCCGCTATGCCATTGACAATAACGAGAAAACCATAACATTGTCCGTAGGACAGCTCACTACTGGAGTGACCATACCGGAATGGACTGCCGTGATGATGCTTTCGAACATAAAGAGCCCATCTCTGTATATGCAGGCTGCATTCAGGGCCCAGAACCCGTATGTGTTTAGAGATGCAGCCGGCAAGCCTCGCCGCAAGGAGAATGCGTATGTATTCGACTTTGACCCGGCCAGGACACTGACCATATATGAGAAGTTTGCTAACGATCTCAGTTCAGACACTGCGTCTGGTGGTGGTGATATAGACACCCGTAAACGCCATATTCGTGAACTCCTGAACTTCTTCCCTGTCATCGGTGAGGATGACAAGGGTGAGATGGTCGAGCTCGATGCTGAGCAGGTGCTCTCTATTCCGAGAAAGATCCGCTCGCAGGAAGTTGTGCGTCGTGGATTTATGAGTGACTTCCTCTTCCAGAATATAGCAAATGTCTTCCGCGCGCCGCAGGAGGTCCTGGATATTCTTAATCAGTTTCAGCCGGTGAAGGAGCCGGACGTTAAAGTCAATGTCACTCCGGAGACCAAGAATCAGCTGTCAGTAGATGAGAATGGAAACATTCAGTTGAGCAACGAGTATGTTATCGGAAAGACTACTGATGTGTTCGGCGATAAGATTTTCGGCGAAGTGGCTGAAGATACCCAGGCTGCTATCGAGGAGGCTGCGCAGACATCGTCACCTAATGATGATATCCTTGAAAAAATGAAAGAGGTTTTCCACGTCAAAGCCGTAGAAGCAGTAATGGGCAAGGCAGAGGAAAACTATGGAAGTGAAATCAAAACCGCCACAAAGAAGAAAATTGGCAAGAAACTAAAGGGCGAGGCTGACGTGGCTGTCGGAAAGGTTTATGGTCGTTATTCGATAGAGAAGAATAAACTGGAAAATGAGCTCAAAGGCGTCCTCCAGGATAATCATTCAGAGACCGAGAGAAAGGCTGCGGAAAAGAAATATAGCGAGAGTCTTGCTACAATCGAATCTGAGATGAAGCAAGAGATTGCTAGTCTTGTACCTGAATTTGTAAAGAAGGCCGGTGAGGAAATTGTACGAACTGTAGAGACTCAGAAGAAAGAAGAGGAGAAGAACACTATAGAAGGCCGCATTAAAGATCATCTTCGCGGCTTCTCCAGAACTATACCTTCATTCCTTATGGCCTACGGAAACGACCAAGTTCTTCTTGAAAACTTCGACACGGTGATTCCGGACGATGTTTTCCTCGAAGTGACAAGTATTACCCTGGACCAGTTCCGCTTCCTTCGCGACGGTGGCCCTTATACTGACCCCGAGACAGGTAAGGAGGAGTTGTTTGCCGGACATCTGTTTGACCCGGTCGTATTTGACGACTCCGTCAAGGAATTCATGCGCCTTCGTGCAGAGCTTGCTGATTACTTCGATGTAAAGACAAAGGGTGACATATTCGACTATATCCCTCCGCAGAAGACAAACCAGATATTTACACCGAAGGACGTAGTCAAGAAGATGGTAGATATGCTTGAGCAGGAGCAGCCAGGTTGCTTCGACGATCCGAACAAAACATTCATTGATCTGTATATGAAGTCTGGCCTCTATGTAGCCGAGATCGTAAAAAGACTTTACCAAAGTCCAAAGATGCAGGAGATCTTCCCTTCAGCAGAAGAAAGGCTGAAGCATATCTTCAAGAAGCAGGTCTACGGCCTCGCTCCTACGGAGATCATCTATCAGATAGCTCTGCACTTCGTCCTAGGCTTTAATGAGCATATAGACATTACCGAACACAACCTTCGCCAGTTCGATGCCCTGCCGTTCGCCAAGGACGGCACCCTTGAGCAGAAGCTGGATGAATTGTTTGGAGAATAACAGTATCATTCATATTAGTGATGCTGTTAAGGACGAGAAGTACAAATGTCCGTCGTATGGTTCGTTATGGCACTAATCCACAGTTTTTATATATTTGCCATGACAAACTGGTTGATTATGGAAACTGTAAAACTGAACAATGGTGTCGTTATGCCGGTTCTTGGGCTTGGCACCTTCGAGGTGACCGACCCGGCTGAATGTATCGACAGTGTGAAAGATGCCCTGGCACTGGGCTACAGGATGGTCGATACGGCGCAACTATATAACAATGAGGAATTTGTCGGAGAGGGGATAGCTGAATCCGGCGTGCCGCGTGAGGAAGTATTCATCACTACCAAGGTGATGAACTGCAATTTCTCCTGCGCCAGGGCTTCGCTTATGGAATCCATGAAGAAACTCCGCACGGACTACCTCGACCTGGTGCTTCTGCATTGGCCTTATGGCGATGTATATGCAGCATGGCGTGACCTTGAGGCGATGTATGAAGAGGGACTCATCCGCGCGATAGGAGTCTCGAACTTCAACACCGACAGGCTCATTGACCTGATCTGTTACAACAAGGTCGTTCCTGCCGTCAATCAGGTGGAAACCAACATCTTGGCGCAGCAGTTGGAGGCGCACGATTGGATGGTCCGTCTTGGCGTGCAGCATGAAGGCTACATGCCTTTCGCACGTGGCCGTTACGACTCGGTCTTCGAGGACCCGATTTTGGTCGCTATCGCACGGAAATATGGCAAGACCACACGTCAGGTGGCATTGCGCTATCAGGTTCAGTGCGGCGCGATAGTTATACCGAAAAGCGTCCACCTGGAAAGGATCCGGGCGAACGCTGATATCTTTGATTTCGAATTGACTGGTGAGGAAATGACGGCGATCCGTTCCATGGACCGCAATGCTCCCACCACAGGTGTCCCTGAACTTCCTGAACGGGTCATGAAAGTCACGGGCTTCAGGCTTCCTTAATTTTCCTTCGCGGAAAGTCTGTCGAAGATTACCGACACGGCAATCGCCAACATGCTGAGTGTTATGAAGATAAACTCGGCATGGAGTGCCGCGCTTTGCTCCTGCACCACGTTGCCTGGCATTGTCACTTCATTTCTGAAGATGAAGCCCACGGCTATCGGAACAAGAAGCATACCCATGTTCTGAATCCAATATATGAGCGAATATGCCGTTCCGAGGTTCTTTTCCGGGACAATTCTGGGGATGGCAGGCCAGAGAGCCGCGGGCACCAGGGAATAACCGACGCCCAGCATTGCGATAGCTACATAGCCGAAGGCTGAAACCCCTTGTGGCGCGAATGCGATCATGAGGTGTGCGAGAAGCACCAATACCGAACCGGCAATCATCCATTTCGAGCCTTTTCCGACCTTGTCGACCATGAAGCCGAAAAGCGGCGCGAAAATCACGGTGAAGAACGGAATCATGGACACCATCAGACTCGCGGTCTCGACCGGAATGCCGAATCTGGGTATCAGGATGGAAGTCGCGAATTTCTTGAACGAGATGATGCTGCAATAGAAGAAGACGCAGAGCAGTGCGGACAAGATAAAGTACTTGTTTCCAAGCACTCTGAAGATGTCGGAGAACTTGAATTTGTCCTCTTCCGTGGTCTCTTTCTTGTCTGTGGAACCAGTTACGGCATCGAATCTGGCGTCCATTGCCACGAAAATCCCCCACAGGATGGTGCCCGCGAGCAGAAGCAGAAGTCCGGCAAATGCAGGACGCGCGGTCTCCATGAGTGTGTATAAACTTCCGGCAGGTTTGGCGGAAACCAGGATAGGGGAGAGCAGCAGTGCCAATGCCGTACCTAGACGCGCAATCGCCAGCTGCAACCCCATTGCCAATGCCATGTTCTTGCCTTTGAACCACTTGGCGATGGAACGGGTCACGGCGACTCCGGCGATTTCACTTCCGAGCCCGAAAATCATACAGCCGGCGTATGCCAATGCGAGTGAAGATTTCGGTGACATTCCGGAGGTGATGGCAATGGTGACGATGCCGGCTCCGGCAGCCATCAGACCGACGAAAATCGAACCGGTGACCCTGACGCCCCATTTGTCGAGCAGCATGCCGCAGACGATCAGTCCGCCCCATACGCAGAGAAACGAATAGCCGCCGGCATAGAATCCGTAATCGGCTGAATTCCACCCGAGTTCCAGCAATTCCGGGTTATGGAAAAGCTGGGACAGGGATGAAAACATATCGTCGAAAAAATAAGACCCGAACATCGGGACCACGAGGCAGGCCAATGCCAGCCAGCGGGACACGTTCCGGATCTTACAAGTATCTGAAGTCATTTGCTCCTATTCTTTTTCTTTTACGTTAGGAAGTTCGAGACCGTAGCCTTTCTTCTTGTCCTCAATCTTGAGCAGGAATGTCAGCAGGAATGCGAGCACGCCGAAGCTTGAGAAGATAAGCATCGGTACGAAATATCCGCCGGTAGCCTCTAGTGTGGCGCCGATGATGAGCGGAACGAGGCAGAGGCCGATGTTCTGTACCCAGAAGATGAGGCAGTAAGCGGAACCGAGAATCTTTTCGTCAATGATTTTCGGTACTGACGGCCACAGGGCTGCCGGTACGAGTGAGAATGAAACTCCCAATGTTACAATGAGTATGAGGGCGAGTGTCTTGCTAGGGAATGCAGGCAGGACGCATGCGAAACCGAGGTGGCAGACGATCATGATGATCGCTCCGAGCATAAGCATTGAAGCGCCCTTGCCCTTGAAATCGAGGAATGCTCCGAGGAACGGAGTGAGAACCATCGCGAGGATAGGGAAGCAGCTGAACAGTCTGGAAGCGGCTTCCGCGCTGATGTCCAATGTCTCTTCGAGATAGTTAGGGGCATAGCGCTGGAACGGGAAGATGGCGCTGTAGTAAAGCACGCAAAGCAGAGCCACGATCCAGAACATCTTGCTGCTGAAGATCTTTCCGAGGTCGCTGATATGGAATTCGTCCTCAGGGTCTTTCTCAGTGGTCATGAGACCTGCTTCAACGAGCTGTGAGTCGAACTTCCTGTCCATGAACGTGAAGATGAGGAAGAAAAGGAGACCGATGATGAGAAGTGCGGTGCAGAATGCCACTGGAGCTACAACGGAGTTGTCGAACTTGGCGGCGATCATCGGCGAGGTCCACATGACGGCGAATACGCCGAGACGTGCGATAGCCATTTCCAATCCCATTGCGAGAGCCATCTCCTTGCCTTTGAACCACTTGGCGATAGCCTTGGAAACGGTGGTGCCGGCCATTTCACAGCCGCAGCCGAAAATCATGAAACCGAGGCTGGCCATCTTGGCGCTTCCCGGCAATGCTACCCACCAGCTGTTCAGCCATGCGCAGAATTCGGTCGCCTGGAACCAGTCGCTGATACCTATATATTTGATGAATGCGCCGATTACCATCAATGACGCTGAAAGGAGACCTGTGAAGCGTACGCCCATCTTGTCCAGGATGATACCTGCGAAAATCAGGAAGAAGCAGAACACGTTCAGGAAGTACTCTGAAGCTGCATAGGTTCCGAAAACTGTGCTGTTCCAACCTCTGGAACTCTCGATCAATGATTTGAGAGGGGACATCACATCCACGAACATGTAGCCGAAGAACATCATCAGTGCAATCAGCACCAAGACTGACCAGCGGGCTACCGGGCTGTCATTCATTAGTTTTTGAGCTTTTGTCATCTTATATAAATGTTTTGTTTTTCTCAGGATATATGTCGCTGGAGTGCGATAAATCATTGCAATTTATTCAATAAATCATAAACGTCAAAATGAAATGGCGCAAAATATCGGGAATTATTAGTAACTTGCAACAAAACTACGTGTTCTTCTATGTTGGAAAAGATAAACGGTCCTGAGGATTTGCGTGCGCTGGACGAGGCTTCCCTGAAGCAGTTGTGTGCGGAAATCCGGCAATATATAATAGAGTGTTGCGCGGTCAATCCCGGTCACCTCGGCTCCAGTCTAGGTGCCGTGGAACTCATTGTGGGACTGCATTATGTGTACAATACTCCACAGGACAAGATCGTGTTCGATGTAGGGCATCAGGCTTATGCGCACAAGATTCTCACGGGACGCCGGGAGGCATTTCTCCGTAACAGGATGAAGGATGGCCTGAGCGGATTCCCGAAACGGGACGAAAGTATCTATGACGCTTTCGGTGCAGGTCACTCATCTACTTCAATATCAGCAGCTTTGGGGCTTTCCTGCGCAGCCGCGATGCAGGGCATTGACGAAAAAGTCGTCGCTCTCATCGGCGACGGTGCATTGACCGGAGGTCTGGCCCTTGAGGGCTTGAACAATGCCGGCGCAAGCCATAGCGACCTCCTCATCATTCTCAATGACAACAATTGTTCGATTGACAAGAATATCGGCGGGTTGCATGATTACTTGCTGAAACTGACGACGGATCCTACCTATAACAAGCTGAAGGACAAGATTTGGGACAAGATGGGTGACGGCTGGCTTCGCGGGAAGATGCAGAATCTGGTGCGTTCCACGAAGTCTTCGCTTGTGGACGGTTTCGGAGGTGCTCTTTTCGAATCTCTCGGGTTCCGTTATTTTGGGCCGATTGACGGAAATGACATTGATGCCGTGCTGAATGCGCTGAAGCGTCTGAGAAACATCAAGGGGCCCCGCATCCTTCATGCCATTACCACGAAAGGCAAGGGCTATGGGCCTGCGGAACAGAATCCTACGGTTTGGCATGCGCCGGGCAAGTTCAATCCTGCCACGGGGGAACGTATTGCCGGCAACCGCCGTGCGGACAGGTATCAGGACGTGTTCGGCAATGTCCTTCTGGATCTCGCGCGAAAGGACAAGCGCGTGGTCGGGATTACTCCGGCGATGGCGACCGGCTGCGGCATGAATATCCTGGCTGATGAACTTCCGGGTCAATTCTTCGATGTCGGCATCGAGGAGGAGCACGCCGTGACATTCTCTGCCGGACTTGCTGCCGGCGGAATGCGTCCGTTCTGCAACATCTATTCGTCATTCTCCCAGAGGGCTTATGATGAAATCATACATGACGTGGCATTGCAGAATCTTCCGGTAGTGCTGTGCTTCGACAGGGCCGGCCTGGTAGGCGAGGACGGCGCGACGCATCACGGCTGCTATGACATGGCTGCCTACAGGTCCATACCGGGGGCGGTCGTTTCTGCTCCGCGTAATGAGATTGAATTGAAGAACCTCATGTACACGGCTCTGCATTACGACGGCGGTCCTTTTATAATAAGGTATCCTCGCGGTTGCGGTGAAGGCGTGGCATGGAAAGAGGCGCAATATGAAGAATTGCCGGTAGGGAAGGGCGAGAAACTTATGGACGGCGAAGGCCTGGCCATCATTGCCGCCGGGCCTGAGGCTTGCAGGGCAATGGAAGCGGCGGAGATTATCCGCGAGCGTACGGGACATGCTCCCGCCATATATAATATAAGGTATATCAAGCCGCTTGATACGCAGATTTTGGAGGAGGCGGCGTCGAAGGGCCGGATTCTTACAGTGGAAGAGGGCTGCGTGAAGGGAGGACTGTTCGGTGCGGTGACGGAGTATATGGCTGAGCACTCGCATGTTATACCGGTCGGAGGTATCGGAATCCCGGATATGTATGTGGCGCAGGACAGACAGGATTCGCAGAGACATGACTGCGGACTGGATACGGAGGGAATAGCGGAGAAAGCAGTCCGGATGATGGAAATGTAAGATTTTTCGATAAATTTTTTCGAAAATATTTGCAGAATCAGATTTAATGCCTATCTTTGCAATCCCTTACGAAACGTAAGACAAAAATACTGCCGATATAGCTCAGTTGGCCAGAGCACGTGATTTGTAATCTCGGGGTCGTGGGT
>ERZ1034719.281-NODE-281-length-33058-cov-5.166167_pt1 | contig 33058 bp, 33 predicted proteins | sample MGYA00520703_ERZ1034719 | MGnify/ENA primary metagenome ERZ1034719 (study PRJEB33766, sample SAMN09781716) | gut metagenome | biome: gut microbiome | host: Homo sapiens | place: Madagascar | study: EMG produced TPA metagenomics assembly of the PRJNA485056 data set...
ATAGGCATTCTCATCCGAACCGATCGTCACCAGAACATATTCCGGCTGCTGATCGTCATAAATCTTAAAAAACTGACATCCCTGGATCTCCTGTGAATCCGCCTGGGATTTCACAAATTCAGCGGCTTCCGCCCGTCCCCCAAAAGGCACTTCCGCAGTTGTTGCTACTTCCTTACCCTCTGTATCAAGTACCTCAAAATCTACACGTGCAATTGTCTTCAAACCATCGATAGTATTCTGCAAAATCTGATTTGAGATCATATAGCCCCCTCTCTGCAGCTACGCCATAACCTGCTTCATTATGCACATTAACCAATACATGAAATGTTTTTTCGTTATTTATAGTAATGTATATTATATTTTAATACATATGTACAAAAAAATCTACTAAAAATTATGATTTTTTTGTGTATTTTTCTGTGTTTCAGAAGGCGTTTTTCAAATTTCAACTTTTCCTTTACTGCTTCTTATGTGAAGTGCTATACTGGCCTTATAGATAAAAGGAAAGGAGAGGTTCGATGAATATTCCTGAATTATCTACCACATTGGCGAATATGAATCTGCAGAATCAGGTCGGAGTTGCTGTTTTAAGTAAAGCGCTCGATTCCACAGAACAGTCCGGTACCAGTCTGATCAACATGATGGACCGCTCCATGGAGTTATCTGTGAATCCAAATATTGGCAGCAACTTTGATATGTATGTTTAAGGATCATCGACAGGTATCACATATTCATAACCATGTGAATAACGAATAAGGACACGCAGATGCGTGTCCTTATTTATTTGTAACTGAGCCATGCAAATCATGGATATCTATATGGCGGCTATTGCATGATATTCTTTTATTCACAGGATGAAAGCTGATAAAGCTGATGTTCCTCCACCTGAACCAGACGCTGCTTGTATAAATTACCAGCCGCACGCTTGAATTCATTCTTGCTCATGCCGGTCAGCTCCTTAATCTTTTCCGGAGAAGATTTATCCCCAACGGGCAGTTCCCCGCCCTGCTCTTCCAAAAGCTTCAAAAGCTTCTGCGCATCCTCATTCATCTGGATGTATGCTTTCTCCCTGAGGCTTAAGGACAGCTTCCCGTCCTTAAGCACCTCCGTGACACGGGCTTCCACAGTATCACCAACCCCGGCATTTCCCAAAGGCTCTTTCTTTGGAATCAAAGCAGAGTAACAGTTATCCACCGCTACAAACGCACCGAAATTATCACTGATTTCATAAAGTGTTCCGGTTACCTTCTGATCCTTTTCATAAGGGCTGTCCGTCCGCAGATAATGATAAACCTTCATGGTCGCACATAAACGCTTACTCTTATCAAGATATAAGGCCACCAGACATTCCTCTCCGGGGCGTACCTTTCTTACCTGTTCACGGAACGGAAGCAGCAGATCCTTTTCAAGTCCCCAGTCAAGAAATGCTCCGATCTTACCGTTTTCCTTCACGCGAAGCACCGCAACCTCTCCTAAAGAAAGCTTCGGCTGCCGTACCGTTGCAATCATCCGGTCCTTGGAATCCCGGTAAAGAAACACTTCGATTTCATCCCCAGGCTGCGCATTCTCCGGAACTTCCTTTCTCGGCAAAAGCACCTTTTCTTCCGGATCCGCTTCCTGCTCTTTTGCAAGATAAACCCCGAAATCTACTTTCTTTACTATCGTAAGCAATTGTCTTTTTCCTATTTCTAACATGTATTGTTCCTCTTGTATTCTTCTTTCTCAGATAATGATAGTGTCTGTTCCTTATTCCTCAGATCCCTGATCAACCCATAAATATCCCTGTTTATCTGTCCGGAATCTATAATAGATGGTATCATAGAATTGCCTTTTATCGCAACTCAAATATAGATCTCTCTGCATATTCAAAAAAGATTCAGTGAATCCTGTTCCGGACTCGCTGATGCTTACGGTATATCCGTTTACATTCGTGATCTCCTGTACCGTGTATGAAATATACTGTCCATTCTTCTTTGCCGGAAGATCGGACCATGTGTAGCTCCAGTTATTTCCATCGCTTAAGGTAATGACATCACCATAAGCTGCACCGTCTGCAAGGAGCCGAACCTGAATGCTTACTGGTCTTAACCGATCGGCATTGTTGCTGTCATCCCAGGTCTTCTTTCCCTCAATGCTTCTGTCCTTCAGACCGGAGATTTGCCCGTGAGTTAGTATTTTCCTCACATCCAGATTCCTTCAGATTCCACCTCACGATGGACACACTTGCTTTCGGCTATATCCTTCCCACTACCGGGCGGTTTCGGGACTTTAACCCGTTAAAAACGTGTGCCGCCAGGCGCACCCACAAAAAGAACCCCGAAGGAATTTTCTTCGGGGTTCTTAGCAGGGCTACAAGGATTCGAACCTTGAAATGACGGAGTCAGAGTCCGTTGCCTTACCGTTTGGCGATAGCCCTATGTGCTGTTACCTTTGGTATTATACATAATATATTCGGGTTTGGCAAGTACTTTTTTCGTTATTTTTTTATCAGGTTGTATTTTTTTCAATACGCAGAGTTTTCTCATCTGAAAACCCTTAACAAGTCTGCGTAAATTTGGTATGGTTTAAGTACAATAGCAATGAGTCAGACATACAACAATTGATTTTCAGGAGGTTACTATGAGATACTTTTTTACCGGTAAAATTGAGAAGAAGGACAACCTCTTCTGCATCCGTATCCCCTTTAATGTATGGGAGGTCTGCAAGCAGCGTGATGTAATTCAGGGCGACCTGATTCTGGACAATAAACATATTGACTGTGAACTTCTTCCGGAAGAGAAGGGCAACTATAAGATTCATTTAAAAGATGAGGACGTGGCACACATTGATGTCACACAGCCTCATAAGATCCTGCTTCATATCGGCTCAAGCTTAATCAAAATGGATCAGAACAGCCCTTACAGCTTTGACAATCCGATTCGCAGGATTGACCACATTGATATTATTACCCAGCCTGAGGACGGTTTATGCGGACAGACCTGTGTTGCCATGCTCGCAGGTGTTACCATTGCCGAGGTAATCAGTGTTATGGACTGCCGCGAATGGCAGGCCACGATGGGACGCGTCATTTCTGCATTGAATTACTATGGCATCGATCACAGCGATGTCATCATGTATACCGAAGGAGAGGAAGCCACCCTTCCCAAGTGCTGCATTATGATGGAGAAGATGGGACGCTATTGCCATTACCTGATTCACTTTGATGACCAGTTCTATGATTCCAATTTAGGAATTCTTAACGAATATGATACGAGCAAGTTATTGGGTTATCTGGAGGTGAAGGTAAATTAGTGAATTCATCCAGTTCACAGTCTGTTATGTTAAGATGTCGAGATCAAAAGCCCCCCACTTTGATATAACAATAATTCAGAATTACATATCATTTAAAGCACAAACTCCCGTAGCCGGTTCAGCACCGGTATACGGGAGTCTTATTTTTATAAACTTATGCCATTCTGCATGGTTGTATCCGATCACTTAGACCTCAAACATCAGATCCGCATAGGTCGGCATCGGCCACATATCCTTTTCAACCAGCATTTCCAGGTGGTCAATCGGAGCACGCAGGGCATCCATATCCTCTTTGACGACATCCTTGTAGAAGAATGCCTGTTCCCTTGCATCCGTAATCTTTCCGGCCTTCTCTTCGTCAATCTTCAATGCTTCCAGTGCAAGCTTTGCACTCTTCAGTTCTCTGGATACCTCATTCAGCAGTTCTTCCTGCACAGAAGCATCTGCACCGGCCTCTGTTACTGCAATCACGGCATCTGCCAGCTTCTTACTGTAGGATATACATACCGGAAGCAACTGGCGGGAAGCCATATGGATCATCGTAAGCGCTTCGATATTCAGCGTCTTTGCATAAGTTTCATAAAGAATTTCTTCTCTGGATTCCAGTTCCGCCCTCGTAAAGATTTTAAACTTCTCAAACAGCTTTACGGCCTTATCTGTTGTCAGGGTATCGACCGCATCGACCATGGATATGAGATTGGGTAAACCGCGGCGTTTGGCTTCTTCTACCCATTCCGGGGCATAGCCATTGCCATTAAAGATAATTCTCTGATGCTCGGAAAAGTACTTTTTAATCAGATCATGCACTGCCTGGTCAAAATCCTCTGCCTGCTCCAGTTCATCTGCTGCTTCACAGAAAGCCTCTGCCACAATTGCATTTAACGTCGTGTTCGGACTTCCCACAGAATCAGAAGAGCCTACGCTTCGGAATTCAAACTTATTACCGGTAAAGGCAAACGGCGAGGTGCGGTTACGGTCGGTGGCATCCTTCGCAAAATCAGGAATGGCAGACACACCGGTCTCCATCTTACCACCCTCAAGACAATGGGAAGCTTCCCCTGTTTCCACAAGCTGCTTTACCACGTCTTCGAGCTGTTCTCCCAGGAATACGGACATAATTGCCGGAGGCGCTTCATATCCTCCAAGACGGTGATCGTTTCCAACATCGGATGCACTCTGGCGCAGCAGATCCGCATGGACATCCACAGCCTTGATAATGCAGGCAAGCACCAGGAGGAACTGGATATTTTCATTCGGGGTTTCACCCGGATCAAGCATATTCACGCCATTATCCGTAGTCAGCGACCAGTTATTGTGCTTACCGGAACCATTCACACCGGCATATGGCTTTTCATGGAGCAGACAGGTCAGATTGTGACGCTCTGCCACCTTCTTCATGGTCTCCATAATGAGCTGATTATGATCTACCGCAACATTGGCTGTTTCATAAATCGGAGCCAGCTCATGCTGTGCAGGAGCCGCCTCATTGTGCTGGGTCTTCGCCGTGACACCAAGCTTCCAAAGCTCCAGATTAATATCCTTCATATAAGCGCCGATCCGTTCACGGATGGTTCCGAAATAATGGTCATCCATTTCCTGTCCCTTCGGAGCAGGCGCTCCAAACAGGGTTCTTCCTGCAAAAATCAGATCTTCACGCTTCAAATAATTATCCCGGTCTACCAGGAAATACTCCTGCTCTGCACCAACACTCGGAATCACTCTCGTTGCTTCCGTATTGCCAAACAGACGCACGATACGAAGAGCCTGCTGGCTGATCGCTTCCATGGAACGCAGAAGCGGTGTTTTCGTATCCAGCGCTTCTCCCTTATAAGAACAGAATGCAGTCGGAATGCAAAGAATCACGCCCGTTGCATCCTCGCGCAGGAATGCCGGAGACGTAATATCCCATGCAGTATAGCCACGTGCTTCAAAGGTTGCACGAAGCCCGCCCGAAGGAAACGAAGAAGCATCCGGCTCACCCTTAATGAGCTCTTTGCCGGAAAATTCCATCAACATTTTCCCATCCACATCCGGATGCGTGATAAAAGAATCATGCTTTTCAGCCGTAATACCGGTGAGGGGCTGAAACCAGTGCGTATAATGGGTTGCACCATTCTCAACTGCCCAGTCCTTCATGGCTTTTGCCACCACATCTGCTGTTGCCAGAGAAAGTTCACCGCCGCAATCCATTGCCTTGATTACTTCTTTGTAAACATTCTTTGGAAGGCGTTCCCGCATGGTCGCACGGGTAAACACCCGGCTGCCAAAAAGCGCCTCGACATCTTTCACATCATTCATTGTTTTCCTCCCTCTGTCTATTCTCCAGTCCTTAAGATCTTAAGGATCCCACGCATGGAAAACAGCAATTATTCAGCGTTTTCCGGATCCATCTTACGGACACGAAGAAGATCAAATACCGCAGGTACGGTACTTAATTCCACATACAAAACCTGCTGTGGATGGGGTGCGCTTTCTACCTGCTGCCCATCCTCTGTTCTTAAGGATAACACGGAAGCTTCTATGTTGTCACCATCAGGTTTCATAATTTCAATGCGGTCGCCCACACAGAATTTGTTCTTCTGCGTGATTTTCGCAAGTCCCTCTTCTGTGACCTCTTCAATGCTTCCCAGATAAATATATTCGTTGATATAAGTATTGGAATCATAAATCTGCGTATTCTCATCCGGCTTTCCAAAATAAAAGCCCGTCGTGAACTGACGGTATGTGCACTTGGAAATTTCTTCCTTATACCATTCCATGTTAGCACGATATTTCTCCTCAGATTCGAGATAATCATCAATCGCTTTCCGGTAGGTTCTGGCAACTGTTGCCACGTAAAGCGCCGTTTTCATACGTCCTTCGATCTTGAAGCTGTCAATTCCCGCCCCAATCATCTCCGGAATATGTTCAATCATGCACAGATCCTTGGAGTTGAAGATATAAGTTCCGCGCTCGTTCTCATATACCGGGAAATACTCGCCCGGACGCTTCTCCTCCATAACGGAATATTTCCAGCGGCAGGGATGCGTACAGGCTCCCTGGTTAGCATCTCTTCCGGTAAAAAAGCTGCTGAGCAGACATCTTCCCGAATAGGAAATGCACATTGCCCCATGAATAAAGCTTTCGATCTCAAGATCCTCCGGAATATGTTCACGGATCTCTTTAATTTCGGCAAGCGACAGTTCTCTTGCTGATACCACACGTTTCGCGCCCTGCTGATACCAGAACCGGTAGGTCATATAATTCGTATTATTGGCCTGTGTAGACACATGAATATCAATTTCCGGGCAGATTTCACGTGCAAGGGTAAACATTCCCGGATCTGCAATAATCAGGGCATCCGGCTTTAATTCCTTCAGTTCCTTAAAATATTCCCTTGCTCCCTCAAGATCACGGTTGTGTGCCAGAATATTGGCTGTCACATGAACACGCACGCCTCTCTCATGGGCAAAGGCAATCCCTTCCTTCATGCTCTCTTTATCAAAATTTTTGGCTTTTGCACGAAGTCCGAATGCTTCGCCTCCGATATATACCGCATCTGCTCCAAAAAGCACGGCTGTTTTTAAAACCTCCAGTGAACTGGCAGGTATCAAGAGTTCCGGTTTTCTCATTCTGTCTCCTTGGCTGTTCTTAACTATATATACTTTTACAACTTATTTATGTTCCTGTCTGTCTGATCTCTTGTCTGTCCTCAAATACGGAACCTGCTTACGGCCTGCTGATACGAACACTGATCGTCATTCCATCACCCACCGGCAGAATATCCGTACGAAGCTCCTCATGATGCTTCAGTTCATACAGATAATCCCGCATCCGGGCATGAATCGTGCGGTTTCTTCTCGTTACCGCAAACCGGGACTCACAGACATCCCCGTCCTGAAGCACATTGTCGGAAAGCAGTACGCCTCCCTCCGGCATTAATTTCAGAATATCCGGAAGGAAGTGGATATATTGTCCCTTCGCAGCATCCATAAAAATCAGGTCATACGGTCCCTCCAGCTCTTTAAGGATCTCTGTGGCATCTCCCTCCAACAGGGTAATCCGGTCTTCCCTGCCCGCCTTTTTGAAATTCTCCCTGGCAAGAGGAATCCGCTTTTCATATTTTTCAATTGTTGTAATATGGCAGTCTTCCGGTCCATATTCCGCCATCAGTAACGCAGAAAAACCAATGGCCGTCCCCACCTCTAAGATCTGCTTCGGCTGCTGCATTGCAAGAAGCACCTTCAAAAAGCTCTGCATCTGAGGTCGGATAACAGGTACATTGGTTTCCTTCGCATATCGCTCCAATTCCGTAAGAAAGGGAGTGTTCCCTGTGTCCAGGGAATGAATAAATGTACTGATTCTTTCGTCTGTAATCACCGTCTATTCTCCCGTTTCCGTTAATTCTGAAGATTCTGCCGTATCTTCCGGAAGCACCTCTGCTTCCATATCCTCATTGCCTGATTCTTCGGTACCCATTTCCTCTTCGGACTGATCTGCAGCATCTCCGGTCTCGGCATTCGGTGCAACGGTATTGCTGTTTCCTTCCTCACCTTCACCTGCAAGAATTTCGAGCATTTCTTCTGCCTTCATATCCGTACTCAGATCATAAATTCCGGGTTTGATTTTGTCATGCTGTGCCGACAGAAGCTCCTGCACGACAAACAGCCGGTAATCGGAAATTAATCCCTTTTCTTCGAGCATCTTCGCAATATCCTTGATATCTGCATCCTCAGCAATTCCAACGGTAATCGTCCGTCCTCCGGTTATGGACATCGGCTCGTCCGCAAATACACGGTAGCCGAAGTCATATGCTTTCGTTGCACCCTTAAACACCAGGATAATTGCAGCCGCAAGCACTAAAACCTTAATGATTGTTTCGATTACTGTTCCAATTAATGCTTTTGCATTCATAATACTACTGCCTTTCTCATGCCTTTCAACCATTCCGAATGGTTACCACTATTCAAAGTTCAGCCCGTCTACAATCAGGGCATTAATTTCCTGCATCATCCGGCAAAGAGCCAGCTCCGCCTTTAAAAAGTCATCTACAATTACATTTTCACGGAATTCCTTGTATTCCTTCTCAAAATAATCCATCTTATCAAACAGATCCTCCACCTGCACTGCATTCTGCATCTCAAAATTCAGCTTACGGTAATCATTTACCTGCTTATAAAGCTCCGGGTTCTTCTTCAGCCGTGCAAGCTGCATCGTATAGGATTTGTACACATCCGTTTCACGGATGTCCCTTACAAACTGTTCTGCCTGATTGCGAATATTTTGATCTAACATGACCTTTGTCCCCCAGCAAAAAATCTAAATTTCCATGATGATCGGAAGAATCATCGGACGACGCTTCGTCTTCTTCCACACAAATTCGCCCAGTGAGTCCTTAATCGTACTCTTAAGCTTGCCCCAGTCCGTAATGCCACGATCCAGGCATCCTTCCACTGCAAGGGTAACGACCTCCCTCGCTTCATCCATCAGTTCATCTGACGTTTTTACATATACAAAGCCCCTGGATACAATATCAGGTCCGCTAATCAGCTGATCAGTCGCACCATCCAGTCCCAGTACAACAATCATAATACCATCTTCTGCAAGATGCTGCCGGTCACGCAGTACCACATTTCCGACATCTCCCACACCCAGTCCGTCTACCAGAATATCACCAACCGGTACCTTACCGGAAACCTTTGCTTCCCCATCGTTAAATTCCAGCACATCGCCCGACTGCAGGATAAAAATATGATCCTTCGGGATTCCGAGTTCTTCTGCCAGCTTTGCCTGCGCACGCAGATGCTTATACTCTCCATGAACCGGAATTGCATATTTCGGATGCACCAGAGAATAAATCAGTTTGATTTCTTCCTGGCAGGCGTGTCCGGATACATGCACATCCTGAAAAATCACATCTGCTCCCTTTAACAGAAGCTCGTTGATGACATTGGTTACTGCCTTTTCATTACCCGGAATCGGATGGGAAGAAAAGATGACCGTATCCTTAGGTCCGATCGAAATCTTCCGGTGATTGTCCTCTGCCATACGGCTTAAGGCCGCCATGCTTTCACCCTGGCTTCCTGTCGTAATAATAACAGTCTTTTCATCCGGATAATTCTTCAGCATTTCTATATCAATTAAGGTGTTTTCAGGAATATTCAGATATCCAAGGTTCGTTGCCGTCTCGATGATATTCACCATACTGCGGCCTTCCACGACTACCTTTCTTCCAAATTTGTAGGCAGAGTTAATGATCTGCTGCACACGGTCTACGTTCGATGCAAACGTTGCAATAATGATTCGTGTATTTTTATGCTCTTCAAAAAGCGTATCAAACGTTCTTCCGACCGTCCGCTCCGATGGTGTAAAGCCTGTCCGCTCTGCATTCGTGGAATCACACATCAATGCCAGTACACCCTTTTTACCAATCTCGGCAAAACGCTGCAGATCGATGGAATCTCCAAATACCGGCGTGTAATCCACCTTGAAATCTCCGGTATGCACAATAATTCCTGCCGGGGAATAAATGGCCAGTGCCGCAGCATCCACGATACTGTGATTCGTCTTAATAAATTCAATACGGAACTGTCCAAGAATAATGGACTGCCCGAACTTCACAACCTTACGCTTCGTTGTCCCTAAAAGCTCATGCTCTTTGAGCTTGTTTTCAATGATTCCCATTGTCAGCTTCGTCGCATAAACAGGAACATTAATATCCTTCAGGATATAGGGAAGTGCCCCGATATGATCCTCATGTCCGTGAGTAATCATAAAGCCCTTCACCTTATCAATGTTATTCTTTAAATAGGTCACATCCGGAATTACCAGGTCAATGCCCAGCATATCGTCCTCCGGAAAGGACAGACCGCAGTCAACTACAATAATACTGTCTTCGTACTCAAAGGCAGTAATGTTCATTCCAATCTGTTCCAGGCCTCCAAGGGGAATTACCTTGAGACTGGAGACAGATTCTGTCTGTTTTTTCTTCAATCAGTTTTACCTCCACATTCTTTACAGCACATGCAGAGTTTCACCCATGATTCATAATCCGGACCTGCCGTTATATCAAATAAGGATGACGGTTTCCTTTGCTGTCTTCTGCATCTCCGATCCCGCAGCAAACAAATCCGTCCTCCGGATAAATGAATCCATCCGATGTAACTCCCGCAATTACTGTATGGTTTATAATTTAAAGCTTACAGCTCTTCACCGTCGGTTAAAGATACGTCCTCTAACAGATTCTCAAATACATCTGCTACAGCACGCAGTTCTGTTTCATCTTCCACGATTTCATAAATAGTATCACCATCCCTGCTTCCGGCGATTTCTTTTAAAATCAGCGCTTCGCCGTCACCCTCTTCTTCCTCGGTAACTAAAATATAAGGATGTCCGAAAAGCTTCGTCTGTTCCAGCACATAAAATTCTGCTGTTTCATTGGTATCCAGTGTAAATGTAATCTTCTCCACAATACTTCCCCTGTTTAATCTTCTTTCTTTTTCATTGCCTGCCGGTCAAGATATCCCTGTAAAATCAGCGTTGCAGCAATCATATCCACATATTCCTTACGGTGTTCCCGGCGTACTCCTGCTTCCATCATCGTCTTATCTGCGGTTACGGTTGTTAATCTTTCATCGAAGGTATGTACCGGAAGCCCTGTTCTGCGCTCTAACTTCTCTTTAAATTCCAGGGTTGCTTCAACCCGGGGACCCATGGTATCGTTCATATTCTTCGGAAGCCCCAAAACAATTTCCGTAACCTCGTATTCTTCGATCAGCTCCTCAATCCGTGCCAGTGTCTGGCGGAGCTTATTCTCATCCTTACGGCGGATAACCTCAATTCCCTGTGCGGTAATCCGCATGGCATCACTGATGGCAACCCCTACTGTTTTGGATCCATAATCCAATCCCATAATTCGCATATTACTCGTCCTTGCTCCAATGATTGTTCTTAATATAAGCCGTCAGCATTTCTTCTACCAGCTCATCTCTCTCCAATTTCATGATCAGGCTTCTGGCATTCCGATGACTGGTAATATATGTAGGATCTCCGGACATAATATATCCCACGATCTGATTCACCGGATTGTATCCCTTCTCAACAAGAGCCTCATATACTTCCTGCAATACAAGCCTTACGCTGTTATTATCCTTTTCAACACAAAAAAACTGTGTATTTCCTAAATCCTGCATCTTACACCTCTCCATAAGTTTACACTCTTTTCCATATTAAACCATTTAACTGGAAAATACAAGAAGGATGTCCGGTTTTAGAAACTCCCTGATCACTCCTTTTTGAATGGTTCCCGACAAATCCTCCTGCGTTTTCAGGGCAATCCGGATATATTCCCTGGTATAACCGGTCTGGTAACGCACCCCGTCAATCACCATCTCTTCCTCTAACAGATATTCTACCTGTTTTCCTATGTAGGACTCCCGGAACGCATGGCTGTTCTGCGTATGAAGTTCTGAAAGGCGGTCACTCCGCACGCTCTTTACTTCCTCCGGAATCTGTCCCTGCATGATGGCCGCCGGAGTGCCCTTTCTCTTCGAATATTTAAAGATATGGGTTTCATAGAACCGGATTTTCTTAAGGAATTCCACCGTCTGCGTAAATTCTTCTTCCGTTTCCTGCGGGAAACCAACAATTACGTCCGTGGTAATTGCCGGTTTATCAAAAAATTTCCGAAGGATCTCTACCTTCTCGTAATATTCCCCGGTTGTGTACTTTCTATTCATACGTTGAAGCACAGAATCGCATCCGCTCTGTAGGGACAGGTGAAAATGAGGACACAGCTTCTCACACTGCGACAGCTCCTTTGCAAACTCCTCTGTAATAATACGCGGCTCCAGCGATCCCAGACGGATCCGGCGCACTCCCTCCACAGCATTCACAGCCCGGATCAGTTCACCCAGTCTGCTTTTCGTAAAATCATTCCCCTTTTCCATCCCATAGGAGCTTAAGTGAATCCCTGTAAGAACAATCTCCTGATATCCATTTGCAGTCAGTTCCCGCACTTCTTTCAATATTTCCTCCATTGCCCGGTAACGGATCCGGCCTCTGGCATACGGAATGATACAATAGGAACAGAACTGGTTACAGCCATCCTGTACCTTTAAGAATGCACGGGTATGCTCTGCCGTATGGGAAAGCTGCATGTCCTCATATTCATCGGTATGATTAATATCTATGATATTTCTTTCCGAGAAAGACTTCTTTTCTTCAATTGTAAAGGACTCCCCCTCCTGCTCACTGCGGCGCAGGTACTCCTCGATGATCTCGACAAGATCTTTTTTCCGGTTATTTCCAATAGCAATATCGATACTCAGATCCTGCAATACCTCTTCTGTACTTGTCTGTACATAACATCCAACTGCAACCACGACTGCATCCGGATTCATCTTCTTCGCACGGTGGATCATCTGGCGGCTTTTCCGGTCTGCCATGTTGGTTACAGAGCAGGTATTAATGATGTAAATATCTGCTTTTGTATCAAAAGGTACAACAATATAACCTCTTTCCTGTAAATTTTGTTGCATATAGTCCATTTCGTAGCCATTTACCTTACATCCCAAATTATGAAATGCTACACTTTTCATAGTATTATCCATTAATTTTGTCCTTTTTTAGCATTGACTTTTCCAGTTTCACCCATTACTATAATAACAGAAGGTATGAAAACAAGGAGGTAATTCAGAAATGAAAACAATTCAAATTTCTTTAAATTCTATCGACAAAGTAAAATCTTTTGTAAATGATATTACAAAGTTTGATTATGACTTTGACTTAGTATCCGGCAGATACGTTATCGACGCTAAGTCTATCATGGGTATCTTCAGTCTTGATCTTTCCAGACCGATTGATCTGAACATCCATGCAGAAGAGAACGTTGATGAGGTATTAGAAACCTTAAAGCCTTACATGATCTAGGATCCGGCTTTAAAATCTGTACTTAATACGAATTTGAAAACAAGTGCTGAATTTCGATTTGGCACTTGTTTTGTTTTTGCATCACAGTGCCCAATATACTTGTCCTTGTGCAGGACTACGAAGCTAAGAACTAAGTATAATTGGGCACTTAATCTACACTTTCACTTTGTCTAATTAGTCCAATCACAATGATACAATTGATCTAAGAATTCTAATCAATCTACCTTCACAATTTCCACAACGTCGGAATCAAGTGCCTGCTGCACGAGTTCATCAATCTTCTCTTTGAGATTTTCCTCATGGCGTTTGATAATGTTCAGGTTCGGTTTCGTTACCGGATGCTTGGCTACGAAAATGGTACAGCAGTCTTCGTAGGGAAGAATCGAGGTTTCGTAAGTGCCGATCTTTTCGGAAATATCAACGATCTCCATCTTATCAAATCCAATCAGAGGACGGAATACCGGAAGGGTACATACTTCGTTGGTTACAGCCAGAGACTGCACAGTCTGGGAGGCAACCTGTCCAATACTTTCACCGGTAATCAGGCCAAGGCACTCATTTTCTTTGGCAATGATCTCTGCGATTTTCATCATATAACGGCGCATGATAATGGTAAGCTCTTCATGCGGGCATTTCTCATAGATGTAAAGCTGAATATCAGTAAAGTTAATGGTATGCAGATAAATCGGACCCGAGTAGCGGGATACCTGTCTTGCAAGATCAACTACCTTCTGCTTCGCACGGTCACTGGTATATGGGGGTGCATGGAAGTAAACTGCATCGATCTTTACGCCCCGTTTGGCGATCATATAGCCCGCAACCGGGGAATCAATACCTCCGGACAAAAGGAGCATTGCCTTGCCGTTACTGCCGACCGGCATTCCGCCGGGGCCCGGAATTTCCATAGAATAAATATAAATCTTTTCACGGATTTCAATGTGGAGCATAACATCCGGATGATGAACATCCACGCGCATTTCAGGAAATGCATCAAGGATTACTCCACCCATTTCACGGTTTACCTGTTGGGAATCCATCGGATAATTCTTCCGTGCACGACGGGTATTTACCTTGAAGGTAATGTTCTTATCCGGATAGTTCTCGTTCATATAATCAATCACGGTCCGGGAAAGCTTCTCAAAGCCTTCATCCTCTACATGGATGACCGGACAGATTCCACTGATACCAAATACCGTCTTTAATTCATTCACAGTTTCATCAAAATCAAAGCCGGTCAGGGCATGCACATAAATTCTGCCCTCGGTCCTGGTAACCTTAAATTCACCTTCACAACGCTTCAAAGCATATTTTACCTGCTTTGCCAGCGCCTCTTCGAATAAATACTTGTTCTTTCCTTTTACACCGATCTCGGCATACTTAATCAAAAATGCTGTAAACATCAGTTACTCTCTTTCTATATTTATTTACGGGTGTACTTCCTGAGCATGGGAATTATATCATACAAAGCCTCTAAAGTATAGTTGATTTCTTCCATGGTGGTAAAGACGGAAAAACTGAAGCGGATCGTTGATGACAGCAGATCCTTCGGAACGCCCATCGCCATTAAAGTTGCTGAAGGCTGTGGCTTGTGTGCGGAGCATGCACTTCCCGCCGACACGTAGATTCCTTTATCCTCCAGGGAATGAAGCAGTACCTCACTCCTTACACCACTGAAGGAAACGCTCACGATATGGGGCGCGCCATCCATACAATCCGGACCGTTCACGATCACCCGGTCGATCTTCTTCACACCCTCAATAAAGCATTTCTTAAGGTCATAAAGCTTCTCTATATCCTGATCGTAATTGTCATACATGATTTGTGCGGCTTTCGCAATTCCTGCAATACCGGGCACATTCTCAGTACCGGAACGCATGCCGCCCTGCTGGCCGCCGCCAAATATGATGGGTTTAAGCTTCACATGGCTGTCAACATAAAGGAAGCCAACTCCTTTAGGTCCGTGGATCTTGTGTCCGCTGACAGAGAGCATATCAATATTCATCCTTTTCGGATAAATTCTGGCCTTGCCAAACCCCTGCACGGCATCCACATGGAAGAGAATCTGGGGATTCATCTTCTTAATCAGTGCACCTGCCTGTGCAATGGGCTGCTGTGAACCGACTTCATTATTCGTGTACATGATGGAAACCAGTATGGTCTCTCCCGTAATGGCACGCTGCAGATCCTCAAGACGGATGCAGCCTTTCTCATCCACCGGCAGATAGGTTACCCGATAACCCTCCTCCTCCAGATATTTCATCGTCTGCAGAATTGCCGGATGTTCAATTGATGTCGTAATCAGATGCTTCCCCCTGCGGCAGTTTGCATGTGCTGCTCCAATCAGGGCAAGATTATCGGACTCTGTACCTCCTGAGGTGAAAAGAAGCTCCTTCTCATTCACCTTTAAAATCTTTGCAATGGTTTCTTTGGCTGTACGCAGATGGTTTTCTGCCTGCACTCCCTTTCTATGAAGACTGGAAGGATTTCCGTAATCCTCACACATAATCTGCTTCATAAGCTCTGCAGCTTCCGGAAAGCACCGGGTCGTTGCAGAATTGTCTAAATATACTTCCATACCAACACTTCCCTTGTTCTATAGTTTGTTGGGGCAACCGCCTGATTTCTACTCCCCCTGTTACATCTTATGAGAGAACCCCTCAAAGGGTGAGAAAATACAGAAATCTTCGTTATTATTCCAATTGCTATTCCAAATGATACATCAGGATCGACAGTACCGTCATCCCTGCTGTCTCTGTACGGAGAATTCTCTTTCCGAGCGTAATCGACTGCATCCCGTCTTCAATGGCTCTGCGGATTTCGTCTTCATCAAATCCGCCTTCCGGCCCGATAAAGACAGCAATATCCTGTCCGGGCTGAATCTGTTCTATGATCTCACGTGTCCTGTCCATTCCCTCTGCAAGCTCATACGGCACGAGACGTACCTGTGCGGTGCTGCTGTATTCCAGCGCCTGTGCAAAGGTCATGACCTTCGTAATCTGCGGAATAATTCCCCGTTTGCTCTGCTTGGCTGCTGCCTCTGCAATGCCCTGCCAGCGTGTGAGCTTTGATGATGCCTTCTTATCGTCCAGCTTCACCACACACCGCTTCATGGCAACCGGAATTACCTGATATACCCCAAGCTCCACCGCCTTCTGGATAATCAGTTCCATCTTATCCGCTTTGGGGAGTCCCTGAAACAGATAAATCCTGGAGGGCAGTTCCACGCCATCCTCCTTGATAAAGCGAAGCTCGCACAGCACTGCATCTTCTGTATATTCCCGGATACCACATCGGTATTCCTTTCCATCCCATCCGTTGCTTACGGCAATTTCTTCCCCGATTTTCATGCGGAGAACATTTTTGATATGGTTCACATCGTTTCCTGTAATTGTGACACTCTTGTCATCTACATGAATCTGCTGTGGCTCTACAAAAAACTGATACATCCCCTGTATCCTTTCCCAATCCGTCATAGCTACATAATTGTTCCGTTACGATAATTTTCAGTACCAATCCAGCCCTGCATGCTATTGCGATTTAGCGCAATGGCTTCTGTGCCGTAACGCTCACCCATTCGCCCTGATAGGTGACTTCAAGGAGCTTTAATCCTGCGGCTTCTACCGCATCCCGCACAACCTGCTCTTTATCATCAATAATACCGGAGGTGATATAGATTCCACCCGGCTTTAACTGTGAAACAATCACCGGCGTAAGTGCCTGCAATACCTCTGCCAGAATGTTGGCAGCCACAATGTCATAGCACTCATAGCCAACCTTGTCCTGCACTTCCTTTTCCGTAATGATATTTCCAATCATCATGGTAAAATCCGATGGGTCAATGTGGTTTGCTTCCATATTATCCTTCACGGCCTCTACCGCGCACGGATCAAGATCCGTACCGACTGCCTTCTTTGCACCGAACATCAAAGACAGAATCGATAAAATTCCGCTTCCGGTTCCTACATCCAGCAATACCGTTTCCGGTGTAATATACTTCTTTAACTGACGGATACATAACTGGGTGGTATCATGCATTCCGGTTCCAAACGCTGTGCCGGGATCAATATGCAGAATCATCTTGTCCTGATCCTGCGCCTGCACCTCTTCCCAGGAAGGAATAACCAGTACATCGTCAATCGTGAACTGATGAAAATACTGCTTCCAGTTGTTGATCCAGTCGATATCCTCCGTTTCTTCAATAGAGACTGTGCCTTCCCCGATATCCAGATTGAATTCCTTTAATTCATCCAGCTCCTGCTGAACCATGGCAAGAACAGCTTCTGCCGTTGTTTCCTCTTCATTCAGAACAATGACCGGATATTTGCTTTCCTCTGCTTTTTCGTCCTTTTCTTCCACGAAAAAGCTTAAATATGCCACACCGTCATCCTCCGGTCCATCGGGCAGAATGTCTACAAACATCTGCTCTTTTTCCCATGCGGTTAAAGGAATCTTATCTTCAATCTGTGCTCCTTCCAGACCAAGGTCGTACAAGGTGCTGATAATAATATCTTCTGCAGCTGTAATCGTTTTTATTTTAAATTTTAACCATTTCATGAAATCCGTCTCCTATTATCCAGCCAAAATTTCCTTCAGCATCTCTTCCGTGTCATCCACAATAATCTTTGCACCGGCGTTTTCCAACACCTCCCTGTCGCGGAATCCCCATGTTACACCAACGCAGGTAAGATGCGCATTCAATGCGGTCTGCACGTCCACATCGGAATCCCCGATAAAGACGGCATCCTCCCTGGCCGCCCCAAAATGCTCAAGTACCTGCAGTACGGCATCCGGAGCAGGTTTTTTACGCATCCCCTCTTTCATTCCGACCGGGAAGTCAAATAATCCTTTAAAGTACTTCTCACACAAAGACTGTACCCCATAATCCGGTTTGTTCGATACAACTGCTGTCTTGATGTTCCTTTTCTTCAGCTCCTGAAGGGCTTCAACAATTCCCTGATAGGGCTTCGTATAATCTGCACAGTGTACCGCGTAGTACTCATCAAAGCTTGCGAGTACTTCCTGCTGCTTTTCTTTTCCTGTGCCTTCCGGAACACTCCGCTCCACCAGCTTCTGTGTCCCGTTTCCTACAAACCGGCGGACCTCCTCAAATGTCCGTTCCGGGAATCCGTTTTCGATAAGAGCATGGTTGATGCTGATTTTCAGATCCTCCAGCGTATTCAGAATGGTTCCATCCATGTCAAAAATGGCTAACTGATACATGACTTCTCTCCCATTTTCTTTCTATTGTTTACCAGGTCAGGACTTCATAACCATCATTAGTAACTGCAACGGTAACCTCCCACTGTGCGGAAGGCCTGCCATCCTGTGTATAAACCGTCCAGCCGTCCTTTTCATCAATATAAATCTCGCTTGTTCCTGCGTTCACCATCGGTTCAATCGTGAATACCATTCCGGGAACCATCAGCATTTCCGTTCCTGCTTTCGTTACATAGCTGACAAACGGCTCCTCGTGGAATTCCAGTCCTACTCCGTGTCCACCAATTTCTACCACGATGCTGTATCCGTTTTTCCTGGCATGATCGTTGATAACCTGTGCCATATCGCCCAGGAAATTCCATGGCTTCACCATCGTAAGCCCCAGATCGACACATTCCCTGGTTACCTGAACAAGCTTTCTCTTTTCTTCACTTACTTCTCCGATACAATACATTCTGGAAGAGTCAGAGAAATATCCCCGGTAAATGGTAGATACATCGACATTGATAATATCACCCTCCTGTAACACCCGGTCTGGTGTTGGAATTCCATGGCAGACCACCTCATTAATGGACGTGCATACGCTTTTCGGAAATCCCTCATAATTCAAAGGAGCCGGAATACCTCCCATACGAACTGTCATGGAATGTACCAGATCATCTATTTCCTGTGTGGTTACGCCGGGTCCGATCATTTCTCCCACAGCGTCCAGAACAGCCACATTGATCTTACTGCTTTCGCGGATTCCTTCAATCTGCTCTGCAGTCTTTAGCATATCATGTGTCGGAACAATATGTCCCATCAGCTCATAATGATGAATCTTTTCGTCCATTGCCATATGACAGGTCTTATACTTTTTACCGCTGCCACACCAACAGGGATCATTTCTTCCTATCTTTTCCATCTTCTTACCTTCTTTTCATCTATTCACTTTTCATTGGCAGTATGCCGGATGTGCCTGAAAACCTAAATGTAATCATAGCACGACTGCTTATGTTTAAACAACCTTTTTTCGCTAAGTGCTCTACGCTACAGTAACAGTTCCGCCCTGCCCATTCATAAGCTTCCGGATTGTACGCAATAAAGCAGCATCACTCCAGAGAATGATACTGCTTCATCATTTAATCGTTCACCTCTTCCGGTTTTCCTGCAAAAGCATCGTGGAATCTGCGGATATTCTCTTCAATGCTTCGCTTACGGAATACCGCGCTGCCTGCAACAAATACATTGGCGCCGGCTGCCATTACTTCACGGACATTCTTCTTGCCTATACCGCCATCTACTTCAAGCCGGGCTGCCAGCTGATGTCTGTCCAGATATTCCCGTGTTTTCCGGATCCGTCCATAAGCCTCCGGAAGGAAGCTCTGTCCGCCAAATCCGGGCTCTACACTCATAATCAGGACCATGTCCGCCTTGGACAGATAAGGATAAACCTCTTCTAACGGAGTCCCCGGTTTAATGGAAATTCCGGCTTTCGCTCCTGCCTTATGGATCCGGTCAATCACCTTCTGCGGGTTCTTCGTGGCTTCGAGATGAAAGGTAATCCCATCTGCTCCGCAATCCACAAATTCCTGAATGTAACGCTCCGGCTCTACAATCATCAGATGTACGTCAAAAAACTGTTTCGTAGCCGGCCGGATGGATTCAATCAGCGGCATTCCGAAGGAGATACTGGGTACAAAAATCCCGTCCATGACATCGATATGAAGAAATTGCGCTCCACATCGTTCTGTTTCTTTAATCTGTTCACCCAGTTTTGTAAAATCTGCTGCCAGTAAGGATGGCGCTAATATATACATGTCTTTCCTCCAAACGGAAATTATTTCATAAACTCTTTAACCTGTGCATAAATGCCCTTACCATCTAACTGATACTTTTCTACGAGGGCTGCTGCAGAACCGGATTCGCCAAAGGTATCCTGCATACCGATCTTCTTAACCGGAACCGGATAGGATTTGCTGAGTGCATCACAAACGGCACTTCCAAGTCCGCCAATTACGGAATGCTCTTCTGCGGTTACCACCTTGCCGGTCTTCTTTGCAGACTTCACAACCAGTTCTTCATCTAACGGCTTAATGGTACAGATGTTAATAACCTCTGCGCTGATGCCATCTGCTGCAAGCATTTCTGCTGCTTCCAGTGCATTGCCTACACAGATACCGGTTGCCACGATTGTAACATCAGAGCCTTCACGTACCACATTGCCCTTGCCGATTTCGAATTTATAATCCGGTCTGTCATTGATTACGGGGCAGGCTGCACGTCCGAAACGAAGATATACCGGACCTTCGTAATCTGCTGCCGCCTTAACGGCTGCCTTTGCTTCCACATCATCTGCAGGACACATAACAACCATACCGGGGATCGTTCTCATTAATGCAATATCTTCATTACACTGATGGGTTGCACCATCTTCACCTACGGTAATACCGGCGTGGGTTGCTCCGATCTTTACATTCAGATGCGGGTAACCTACGGAGTTGCGAACCTGCTCAAAGGCTCTTCCTGCTGCAAACATTGCAAAGCTGCTGACAAAAGGAATTTTACCGGTCGTAGCAAGTCCTGCTGCCACTCCCATCATATTACATTCTGCGATACCACAATCAATATGTCTGTCCGGGTATGCTTTCTTAAACATGCCTGTCTTGGTTGCTGCTGCAAGGTCAGCATCTAAAACTACAACATTGGGATTCTCTGCACCGAGCTCTACTAATGCATTACCATAGCTTTCTCTGGTTGCAATCTTCTTAACCTCTGCCATTTATGCTTCCTCCTTTGCCAGTTCTTCATCAATTTTCTCTAAATCAGCCATTGCTGCGGCATACTGCTCATCGTTCGGTGCCGTACCATGCCAGCTTACATTATTCTCCATAAAGGAAACGCCCTTGCCCTTAACGCTGTGAGCGATAATTGCGGTCGGCATGCCCTTGGTTTCCCTTGCTTCCTTAAAGGCTGCACGGATCTGGTCGAAATCATGTGCATCAATGTTAATTACATGGAAGTTGAATGCTTCAAACTTCTTATCAATCGGGTAAGGAGAACATACCTGATCGACAGGGCCGTCGATCTGTAATCCGTTGTTGTCTACGATGACAACCAGATTGTCAAGCTTGCGGAAGCCGGCAAACATGGATGCTTCCCAGACCTGTCCTTCCTGGATCTCACCATCGCCAAGCAGGGTGTATACACGGAAATCCCTGTTATCTAATTTTGCAGAGAGTGCCATACCGGCTGCTGCAGAAATTCCCTGTCCAAGGGAACCGCTGCTCATATCCACTCCGGGAGTATCCTGCATACAGGGATGTCCCTGAAGCCGAGAGCCTAATTTACGTAAGGTTGTCAGTTCTTCTACCGGGAAATAGCCTCTGTTTGCAAGTGCAGAGTATAAACCGGGCGCCGTATGGCCTTTTGATAAAACGAAACGATCTCTGTTTTCCATCTTAGGATTCTTCGGATCGATATTCATTTCTTCAAAATATAAATAAGTAAAAATGTCAGCCGCGGATAAAGAACCGCCCGGATGACCGGCCTTAGCGCTGTGTACTGACGTTACAATGCCTTTACGCACATTGTTCGCAATTTTCTTAAGCTCTAAATTGTTCATGTTGTCCTCTCCTATTTTCTTTTATTGGTAACTGCTCCGGAATCCAGTCTGTATAAATGGTATAGTGATTCAATAACTGATATACCCATCCACATAATTCCGAACAGTTACATCGTATCACAAATCAAAAATAGCGTCTATACAACAAAGATGCTAAATAGTTTTCAGATATTGCTAATTTTTCGGGTACTTTTTCTTTTTCCCCGCACATATACTGTAAAGAGCATCTGTTGGAGCAAATTTTGCATGAAACTGAAGTTCTCCCGTAAGTTACGGGTTCTTACCTTTTCTCTGATTGCCACCCTCGCTGCTATTTTCTGCCTTTACCTGTATGAAACAAAGGATGCAAGGCAGTTTGAGCAGCTTTCCCAGGATCTTCTCTATACAGAATTGAGCGGTAACACCATAAGTCTGCACTACACCCTCGCCTATCCGGAAAACTATGGATTATCGGCTGATCCGATCCTGCCATCCTCCTTTACGGATGTTGATACCAGAGCCCAGGTCACGGAGTGGCAGCGCCGTCTTTCCTGTATCGATCCCCAAAAGTTAGACCCACAGGACCGGTATGCCTATCTGTTATTCGACCGGTTTCTTGCACTTACCTTAGAAGGCGCGGACTTTACTTATTACACCGATCCGCTGTCTCCCTCTTCCGGCATGGTTTCCGGACTTCCGGTGCTGCTCGCCGACTATACTTTCCGCACCAAGAAGGATGTAGAGGATTATCTTGGCATTCTCGAACAGACCGGAGCTTATTTTGATGCACTCATCCGTTACGAACAGGAAAAATCCTCCGCCGGACTCTTCATGTCGGACACCTCTGCGGACAATGTCATCGAACAGTGTGATTCCATTATGGATCCTGTTCTTCTTAAAGATGGCAGCCATTTCCTGCAGCAGACGTTTACCGAGCGCCTCGACGGTCTTGCATCTGACGAAATCATCACCGGGGAAGAAAAGCAGCAGTACATCGACAAAAACAACCTGCTGCTTACTACGGTAATGGCTCCTGCCTATGAAAGGGTTGGCGATGCCTTTCTTGTTTTAAAGGGAACTGGAACAAACCCCTATGGTCTTTGCTATTATCCGGAGGGAAAAGAATACTACACGTATCTGCTCGCCCAGACAACCGGGAGCAGTCGGAGCATTCCGGAAATCCGAAGGCTCCTTGAAAAGGATTATCAGAAAAACTTCCATGCACTGCGCGATCTCGTAAAGAACCATCCCGGACTGCTTAAGCTGTCACCGGAGGATTTTTCCTTAAGCCTGAATATGCAAAACAGCTACTCCGATCATCCGGAGGAACCGGGGGATACCGATCTCCCAACAAAGCCTGCAGCAACATCAGATATCTTATGCCGGCTGTCAGAAGCAATTCTCGATGATCTTCAAAAACAGATGAAACCGGATTTCCCGAAGCTTACCTGTATTCCCGAAGCCAAAGCAGGACAGGAACATGACGGCGAAAGTAATTCTGTCTCCTGTCAGATAAAAAAGGTCTCCTCATCCATGGAGGCCTACAGCAGTCCGGCGTATTACCTCACTCCTCCCATCGATGACCTGTGGCACAACACCATATATCTGAATGAACCGAACATTACCGATGATCTCACCCTGTATACCACCCTCGCCCATGAAGGGTATCCCGGCCATCTATACCAGACCGTTTACAGCCAGAACTTCTTAAATCAGCAAAACGCTTCCTGTATCCGCTCCATGCTGCATTATGGCGGATTTGTGGAAGGCTGGGCGGTTTATGTGGAAAACTTATCCTATGGCTATGCCGCACAGTTGACAAAGAATGAAGAAGCTGCGGCTTACATTGAGGCCTGCCGGCTGAACCGCAACCTGCATCTGTGCCTGTATTCCTACATGGATATTGCCATTCATTATGATGGAGCCACCCCGGAACAGATCGGACGGTTTCTTGAAAATCTGGGGCTTGGCCAACATACAAATGTAGAGACGATCTATGAATATCTCGTGGAGGAACCCTGTAATTATCTGAAGTATTATCTCGGATATCTGGAATTTCTCTCCCTGAAACAACAGGCAGAGGAACTGTGGGGAACAGATTATAGCGATTACCGGTTTCATAAGTTTGTACTGGAAACGGGGCCGTCGGATTTCCGCTCGCTGGGGGAACTGGTAACAGCTCACCCTTATCCTGGTCAAAACTTTGGAAATCAGAGTTGACGATTTTGCAATCAAATGTTATGATATGAATGTAAAAGGTGCTACCGTAAAGCAACGGTTCGCCTAATTATAAGTTGTTATTAAAAAAGCAACCTACTTTTGGTGGAGGCGGTTGCTTTTTTGATGTCTGGAATTCCTGTTGGTCTCGTTTTGCAGGATACTGATGACCGTAACAATGATGCTGATAATTGTTACTACAATACCCACGATCCCGACAGTAAGCTCTATTGTCAAATATACTATGTACCTTTCATTGTATTTTCCATCTGTACCACCTCCGTTAATACTGGAAGTTCTCAGAATGTACTCATTCTGGCGAAAGGCGAACCGCTACCCGTTTTGGTAACACCCATACGTTAAATATAACATATATTTTCCGTTTTGCAAATATATTTTTGGTTACTCTGAACAAAACATTTGTTCTTAATCTTCTCCCGTCAGTTTCACTACAATATAGTCATGGTGAACCGCCTTCGTAAACACTTCAAATATATCCTTTGTCTTAAGGCGGAGACTCGAGGTATTGATACAGGGATGGCATCCGAGATATTCTCCCTTTAATACATCTTCATCAACCAGGAGTTGCACCTGATTATCCGGATCATTCATCAAGCCCATAACGCTCACAGAGCCGGGCGTGATATCCAGATATTTCTCCATAAATTCTGCTGGTGCAAAGGAAAGCCGCGGGCTGTTAATCTGATGGGAAATCTCCTTTGTCTTAAAATGCTTATCACCCGGAATCATCAGCAGGTAAAATTTTGTTTTCTGTGAATTGCATAAGAACAGATTCTTACAGATCACCGCCGGGGCAAGCGCTTTATCAATTTCAGCACAGGCTTCCATCGTTTCGGCTGCTTCATGGTCAATCCGTTCATAAGGGATATTCAGAGAATCCAGCAGATCGTATACCCGGATCTCCTTTTCGAGTCTTCCTTCATTCGTTTCCGGTCTTCCTTTTATAAGTTCCATCTTCGTATATCCTCATTTCCTTGTAACTATTCAGAACCCCATTCGTAAAACCGTTGCTAACGCAACTTGTCCTTTTCTGATTTCTTATGCTTTCACATATATGATGTCGGGGTCAAAAGCCCCCGACTTTGATACCTACGGATTGCTTCGTGCTACGCACTCCCACAATCCTACCCAATATTCGCATATCGTGGGATTATCATCCCACTTCTATGCTCATATCGGGGCGGGTCCTAAGGTCTTTCACCCACTTATGAGCAAGCTCATGTGGGCTTAGACCTTTTGACCCTGGTATCATATATATAATCGTATTATAACAAATTTACTCTTAAATACAAACAGAACCTTGCTCTTAATTATACAATCATCCCAGCCAGAATCACACTTGCTACAATTCCCACAACCGTAGAAAGCATGGCTCCTGCCAGTGTGTACCGTGTTTTCGTGACCTTGGCAGCAATAAAGTAAACACTCATGGTATAAAAAATCGTTTCCGTGCAGCTCATCATAATAGAGGTAATCATGCCAATATAAGAATCTGTTCCGTAATTCTTAAAGATATCCAGCACAAGTCCTGTTGCTGCGGAAGAAGAAAACATCTTCATAAATACAAGGGGAAATAATTCCGAGGGAAAACCAAGCAGATCACTGACAGGTGTAAATACCTTCTGCACGATATCAAAAAAGCCGGAAGCCCTGAGAATGCCGACCGCGGTCATCAGGGCAACCAGTGTAGGCAGAATTCCGACCACTGTTTTTACGCCGTCCTTCGCACCTTTTACAAAAACCTCATAGACCTTACAGCCATTCATCAGTCCATAGGCAATAATATAAAAGACGATAAGCGGAATCATAATATTAGAAATGTTGGATAAGACCTGCAGCATAAAAATCCCCATATGTAAGCTTTCTCTTTAAATATATGTGTAACTGTTCAGAGCCATGCAAAATTGCTTTCTGTTGCCACGCATAAACAGAATAGCAATTTTATATAGCAAAGTAACCACATTCGTAAAACCGCTGCTTCACAGCTTCCTTTTTACTCATGTGCTTACTCTCGCAAAGATATGAATAACAGTTCAACCGCTGGGATTAATAAGTCATTTATCTATTCTATAGATACAGCCGCGCAGTCTCCGGTAAGTGGATCTCTTTTCTGATAATCATACAATACCATCACCGGATGTTCCAATGGCTTCCACTCATCCGCATCCTGCTGCCAGACCGGATAATGAAACATCTCCATATGCGTCATCTTCATAACCTGCCGGGCATGATACTGCGCATACTCTTTAAGATAATGGGGCCAAGCCTCCTCCTGTTCATAAAATTGCCGGATCATCTCATAATCTCCCGTCAGATCACGGCAAAAGGCCGGACGGCTCTTTGCATTTTCTCTCAGATAAAAGTCAAAGGTCAGAAGCTCCCGGAACAGCTCCTTCTTCTCAGGAACAAGTCCGCATACAAATTCAAAAAGCACATCATACCGCTTCACACGCGCCGGTGTGTTAATGAAGTAGCCATGTGTTTCATAATGCTCTGCCAGCTTCTCATACAGATCAAACGGTGTCTGCACCTGTGTCACAAGTGCCGCTAACGTATGAGTAAACTGATTGGAATTATAGTAAAGCTCCACCATTTCTTCCACACGCTTTAGCTTACGGATCTCCTCATAGGAAATCCACTTCGTGTACAGAACCTCATAAGGTGGAATACTCTGGTGAACCAGACCATATTCCTCCTTACGCAGGGAAATCTCTGTCCCCTTCAAAACCTTCAGGAATCCAAGCTGAAGCTGTTCCGGCTTCATCACATATACCTCATTAAAAGAATGTACGAAGCTTTCATAATCCTCTTCCGGAAGTCCGGCAATGAGGTCCAGATGCACATGAATATTGTGACCTGCCCGAATCCGTTCTACAATCTGCGACAGATGTGCCATATCTGCACTCCGGTGAATTGCCTTAAGCGTTTTAGGATTCGTAGTCTGCACTCCAATTTCCAGCTGGATCAGTCCTGGACGCATCTTCTGAAACAATTCCAGTTCCTCTTCCGTAATCAGTTCAGCCGCTATCTCAAAGTGAAAATTAGTGACATCATTGTCATGTTCTGTCAGATACTGCCAGATTGTCATGGCATGCGCCCGGTTACAGTTAAAGGTACGGTCAATGAATTTTACCTGCGGCACCTTACAATCGAGGAAAAACTGTAACTCTGGCAATACCCTGTTAACATCCCTCAGCCGGAGCGTTTTATCAATGGAAGAAAGACAGTAACTGCACCGGAAAGGGCATCCCCGGCTGGACTCATAATAAATAATCTTATTCCGGAAATCCTGAAGCCCCTTACCGGAAAGTCTCTGCTCTTCATACAAAAACGGAATCTCACTGAAGGACAATGGCTCCCTCACTCCGGTGTATCCGGTATCAAGAAGAAGTCCCGGAATATCCTTAAGCGTCCGCTTCCTGTCCATGGTTCCGGCAAAGTCTGAGCTCTTTCTGTCTGACTCCTGTATATCCGGATAGCAGCCATCATCCTGTTTGGGACACCGTTTTCCCGGCAGGCAGCTCTCCTCTGCATAATACTCGACCAGCTCGCAGAAGGTTTTTTCACCTTCCCCAAGGATAATTCCACGGATGACCGGTCCATTTCCGTTCTCTGCATCATCACGTCCATATTGCTCCATGATCTTTTCCGCTTCATAGGAAACCTCCGGGCCTCCCAGAAAGATATCCGTCTGCGGCAGAAGTTTTTTCACCTCGACCATCAATTCCTTTGTCATCTGCCAGTTCCAGATATAGCAGGAAAATCCGATCACATCGGGCTTTCGTTCATAAAGATCTCCCAGGATTTCATCGATGGACTGATTGATCGTATACTCCGCAATTGCAATCTCTACATTTTCTGTATTTAACGCACCGGAACCCAGCGCATACGTCCGAAGACTGTATACCGCCGGGTTCATGTGAATATATTTGCTATTTATTGCTGCTAATAAAATTTTTACACTCATAGGCTTTTGATAAACCGCTCAAATGCTTCCATGCCTTCCGGTGTCCGCTTGTAAACACCTGCATCCGTAAGCACCTGCATAAATACCAGTCCAATTTCCTTCTGAATCACCTCATCCACATTGTCTGCATTCACAACCGGATATTTCTTTAAGAATTCTTCAGCCCATGCTGCATGGGTGGAAAGTGTCGGTGTTGCATGCAGATCACTGCCTGCAAGAATTGCCTGCTTCAGCTCTTCCATCTCATTTTTCAGACGTGCCGGCAGTACGGCAAGACCCATAACCTCAATCAGACCGATATTTTCCTTCTTGATATGATGAAGGTTCGCATGAGGATGGTAAACGCCCAAAGGATGCTCCTGCGTCGTAATGTTATTCCGAAGCACCAGATCCAGTTCAAACTTATCTCCCTTCTTACGGGCAATCGGGGTAATGGTGTTGTGCTTTTCGCCATCGGTCTCGGCATAAATAAAGGCTGCCTCATCTGTATAGCCGCGCCATGCATCCAGGATCACATCGGCAAGGGCAATGATTCTCTCCGGATTCTCTGCCTTCAGGCGGATTACCGACATCGGCCACTTCACAATACCTGCCTCAACATCCTCATAACCCGGAATGATGAATTCTTTTTCAACAGGAGCCTTCGCCATCGGGAATTCATGGTTTCCACCCTGAAAATGATCGTGTGTCAGAATCGATCCACCAACAATCGGGAGATCCGCATTCGATCCCAGAATATAGTGTGGAAACTGCTTCACAAAATCAAACAGCTTGCAGAAGGTATTGTGATCAATCTTCATCGGTACATGCTGTCCGTTAAACACGATACAGTGCTCATTATAATAAACATAGGGAGAATACTGGAATCCCCACTGTTCCCCATTGATCTGAATGGGAATAATGCGGTGATTCTGTCTTGCCGGATGATTGATCCGGCCTGCATATCCTTCGTTTTCACGGCAGAGCAGACATTTCGGATATCCGGCCTGCTTCATCAGCTTCGCTGCTGCGATTGCCTTCGGGTCCTTCTCCGGCTTGGAAAGGTTGATCGTAATGGTTAAATCGCCATACCCGGTAGGTGCTTCCCATTTCATATCCCGCTTAATCCGGTATCTGCGGATATAATCGGTGTCTCCACTGAATTTGTAGTAATAATCGGTTGCTTCCTTCGGACTCTTCGCATACAGCTCACGAAACTTACAGATGACCTCACCCGGTCTCGGAAGCAGCATACTCATAATCCTTGTGTCAAACAGATCACGGTATACGACACTGTTTTCTTTCAGAATGCCTTTTTCAAAAGCACCGTCTAACAGCTCCTTCAAAATTTCTTCCAGATCTTCCACACTCGTCTCCTTACGTGCTTCCTCAATCTGCTCATGAACCGAAAGCTCTCCCTGTAATTCATCGATTTCAAACAGCTCCAGCAACCGGTTTACGGTATAAATTTCATCCTCCTCCGGTAACAGGTCTGTATTTCTGCCATATGCCACCAGACGGATTAATGCATTCTGCATATCCTGCATGATTCTATCCTCCGTTCACGCTCTCTTTTCAACCACTTCATATTCTGTTCATCCCATGTGGATATTTATTTTAACCTGCACGGGCCATCGCCGATTTCCACTACATAGAAGTCTGCCGCATAACCGATCTTCTTCTCATAGGCTTCGCCTACCTGCTTAATAAACTCTTCAATCGCTTCATCCCTGACAATACTGATGGTACATCCGCCAAAACCGGCTCCTGTCATACGGGATCCGATCACTCCCGGCACCTTCCATGCTTCTTCCACCAGCGTATCCAGTTCGATTCCGGTTACCTCGTAATCATCACGCAAGGATACGTGGGAAGCATTCATGAGTTCCCCAAAGAGAGTGATGTCATTATTCTGTAAGGCAGCAACCGCCTTTATGGTACGCTGGTTCTCATATACGGCATGCTTTGCACGACGCTCCAGCACTTCATCCCCGATGGCTCCCTTTATCTCTTCAAATTCTGCCTCGGTGAGTGCTCCCCAGTTCTCTACTTTCTTTACTTTCTGAACACGGCGGAGTGCCTCTTCGCATTCGCTTCTGCGCTCATTATACTTGGAATCTCCAAGTCCACGTTTCTTATTACTGCATGCAATCACGATCTTCGCACCACTTAAGTGAATCGGTGCGTATGTGTAGGACAGGTCTGCCGTATCCAGGAAAATCGCATGATCCTTTTTCCCCATGGCAATCGCAAACTGATCCATGATTCCGCAGTTGACACCATTGAAATTATTCTCGGAATACTGTCCGATCAGTGCCAGATCCTGATTCGTCACATCAAATCCGAAGAAATCCCTTAAAATAAATCCGGTAAGAACTTCTACGGATGCAGAGGAAGAAAGCCCGGAACCGTTTGGAATATTTCCATATAACAGAAGATCCATACCGGAAGTAACCGGATAACCCTTCTTGTCAAATGCCCAGATCACCCCCTTGGGATAATTGGTCCAGTCTGCTTCCTTCTCCGGCTTCAGATCCTCGAGACTGCTCCCGATTACCCCTAACTGTTCAAAGTTCATGGAATAAAATTGTAGCATGTTGTCCTTTCTCACTCTGGCAACACCGTAGGTTCCGATTGTCAAGGCACAGGGAAAAACATGGCCTCCGTTATAATCGGTATGTTCTCCGATCAGATTTACACGGCCGGGTGCAAAGTAAACTGCTGCGCCCTCTGTGCTGCCAAATACCTCTCCGAATTTTGCTAAAAGCTGTTCTTTCATCATCGTTCCTCCTTTTAATAATAACGTACCTTCAATTTGTTTTAAGTAATCCTGATTCTTATTTATTTCTCCCGTCCGCACCTCTTTCCGGTAGCCGGATGGGGAAATCCTTTTCACATGTTTAAAAGCCTTGGTAAAAACCTGCGGATCCGTGTATCCGCAGGACAGAGCAATACTCTCAACCGGAAGCTCTGTTGTCCTTAGCAGTTCCATTGCCTTATGCACCCGGTAGTTCGTCAGGAACTGCTGTGGAGACATGCCCAGTGCATTTTTAAACAGAGTATACAGATAACTCCGGTTCACGCATACATAATCCGCCACGTCCGTGACCCTGATCGGATTACAGTAATTGCTGCGAATATAGGCAATCGCCCGTTCCACATAGTGATCGGCCCGGTCCACTTCCCCATGCTCCTGTGTGGTGACTCCATCTGCAATCACAGAAAGAAACACCTGAAGCTGTCCGTTCCGGCGAAGATCATTGGAAATCCCATAGGTATTGTGCTCCATCATATCCTTAACCGCCTGATATAGCTCCTCACTGTGATCCGAGCAGAAAACAGGATTCACTACAGTAAGTCCGATGTTCTGCAGAATCCGCTCTGCCATCTCACCTTGGAATCCAACCCAGATATAAGTCCACGGTTCCTTCTCATCTGCCTGATAAAAGCTCAGCTCCTCCGGCGGGATGAGAAACCCATTCCCGGAAGAAAGCTGAAATTCTTTATTCCGCAGGGAAAATCTGCCCTTACCACGGAGAATATAATGAATGAGATAATACGGCTTCTGCGCAGGTCCAAAGCTGTGCAGCGGCTCTGTTTTAGACAGTCCACAGCAGCTCACATACAGGCTTCCCGCCCGTTCTCCCGCAAATTCCAGTTTATAGGCCCTCTCCATCCGGTTTCCTTTCTATATGTCTCTATACGTCTTCCTGGTAACTCATGTCTCTATGTTTTCTATCATGTGAAATTCGTTCTACATGTATCTTGTAAATACGCAACTTGTGCTCTTTATCCTGCATCACAGGATAGTTGCCCGTTAATGATCCTGAAAACCCAAATGTCTGGTTTGCAGCAGTCTGATTTTTTCTTAGGTTCATTATATCTCATATCCTTGTAAAATAACAGTATGGATTGTTCAGACAACCTGTCAAAATGTTGTAAATGTTGTTTGCACAGCAGGCTGACACCTGCCGTATGAATAACAACATTTTCTTGCAGACAATCCTGCATTGTGATAAGGTGTAACTGTTCCGTATTCTCACAGTTACGATAGTTATAAAAAGGATCCCGGCCTATGAAACACATATTTTCCATAAAGAAAAATTTATACTCTCTGTTATTATCCTGTGTCATGGCAGCTTCTACGCTGCTTCTTACCGCATGCGGCGGTCCATCCGCTGAAAAGATTGCACAGGCGCAGGACACCTACTCCAATCTGGTTGCCATACATAACCGTGTCGTATCGGCTCACAGGCAGATTGAAAATGATTCCCTGGACGAAAAGCTGGTTGCACTTGGTGAGAAGATCACGCAGGTAAATACCTACAATCTGAACGATATGAACGATGAAGAAATTGATATGCTGATCGACACAATGGACTCCATCATTGACACCTATGAGGAATACCTCACTGCAATTAATGACATCAGGGATACGGAAAATGCGGCAATTCTTACCCCGATTAATGTTTCCCTGGTAAATGATACGAACCTTACCTTTGCAGGGCTGTCCCTTCACCAGAAGGGAACAATTGAGAACGTAGATTTGCTGGAAACCCTTTCAGGCTTTATGCCTGCACAGCGTATGGCAGGACTTGTTATCTACCGCGATGTACAGAATACCCCTTGGGTGCTCGAGCTCGTCTCCGAGGATGGCAGCTTATATGAGTTGAATCTTTCCGTAAAGGATTATTCCGAGGATGGCTGTGTGCTCACCCTGACTTATGATTCTGAGAAAGATGCCATTCTTATTGGCTAAGTTCCTTCTTTATAAAATCAGATAAGAATTACAACCCTTTTAAAAAATTTTGAAAAATTTCTTGACAATATCATAACAGAATTGTAAAATACCATTTGTGTGATGCGAGTGAGCC
>ERZ1034719.282-NODE-282-length-33013-cov-4.999636_pt1 | contig 33013 bp, 23 predicted proteins | sample MGYA00520703_ERZ1034719 | MGnify/ENA primary metagenome ERZ1034719 (study PRJEB33766, sample SAMN09781716) | gut metagenome | biome: gut microbiome | host: Homo sapiens | place: Madagascar | study: EMG produced TPA metagenomics assembly of the PRJNA485056 data set...
CATGGGGGCGCGCGAAACGTGGGTCGTCTCCCGAAATCCGAAGCACGCGGATGAAATCAGCTACGATGATTTCTATGCGCGCTTCCCCGATATGGGCGGGCTGATTGTCAACACGACCCCTGCCGGAATGTACCCGCGCGTCGAGGGTTGTCCGATAGATGCGGCGCACTTGACCAGCATCGTCGCCCGTGCCGACGGCGTGGCGGACATTATCTTCAACCCGGCGGAAACAGTACTGACCGCCGCCGCGAAACGTGCTGGAACGCCCGCCTGCACAGGGCTGTATATGCTCATTGCGCAGGCGGTGGAAGCCGAAAGCATCTGGCAGGGATGTTCCATGCCGCCGAACCTTGCGGAAACGCTGATGAAGGAGCTGCATTTGCTGTGAGCGAACCGAAAAAGATTCTCATTCTCAACGGCCCGAACATCAACCTGACGGGATTGCGTGAAAAGGCGGTTTACGGTGCAAAGACGTATGACGACCTGCTTGCGCTGTGCCGTGCGGAGGCGGACAAGCTCGGCGTGGAGGTGCGCTGCGTGCAGTCCAACCACGAGGGCGACCTGATTGATGCGCTGCAAAAGGCGTACTTCGACGGCTTCTGCGGCGCGGTGTTCAATCCGGGCGGGTACACGCACACGTCCGTCGCGCTGCATGATGCGATTGCGTCCGTGCCGATGCCGGTCATCGAGTGCCACATGAGCAACGTCCACGCGCGGGAGGAATTCCGCCACAAGTCCGTCACCGCCAGCGCGTGCCGGGGGCAGATTGTCGGCTTCGGCTTCTACGGCTATGTGATGGGAATGCGCGCCCTGCTGGAGGCGGACTCATGACCGCCTATCGCCCGAACTGCCGCAGAATCCCGGAGCTGAACGGGCTGCGCGTGCTGCTGGTGTTCATCGTCAGCTGGTATCACTTCTGGCAGCAGTCGTGGCTTACGCCGTCGATCGGCCGTTACTCGCTGGACTATCTGCTGCGCGCCGGATATATGCCGGTTGACGGCACAATTCTGCTGTCAGGCTTCCTGCTGTTCCTGCCATATGCGCGGGCGATGATGCTGGGCGAGCGCGTGCCGGACACGAAAGCGTTCTATCAGCGGCGCATCATGCGCATTGTGCCCAGCTATTATTTCCTGACGCTGCTGATGCTCTTCGCCGTCGCGATTCCGTACAACCTCTACGGGCGCACGTCCGACGCTGTCCGCGACGTCCTCATGCATCTGACGTTCACGCAGACGTTCAATTACGCCACTTACATCGCCACGCCCATTGGCGTTGCATCGTGGACAATCGCCATCGAGATGCAGGCGTACCTGATTTTCCCCCTGCTGGCGAAGGGCGCGATGAAGAACCCGCTCGGTACGCTGATGAGCATGGCGGCGGTCGCGTTCGCGTTCCGCGGCTGGTGTTTATGGCGGCTGGACGAGTACAACATGGTTGTCAATCAGATGGCGAATTTCCTTGATGTTTACGCAATGGGCATGGGCGCGTCCATCCTCTATGTGCGCCTGACGCAGCTGTATCCGGCGGAAAGCCGAAAAAAGTGGCTCTGGCAGGGCGCGGCGACGCTTGTGTTCTGCGTCTCTCTCTACGGGATGCTCCGCGTCATCCGCGCACAGGCATACACGTCCGGACAAGCCGCCATGCAGGCCGCGCAGATGATGCGCCGTCCGCTGCTGTGTCTGACGATTGCGGGGCTGATGCTTTCGCTCCCCTTCGCCGTGCGCCCCCTGCGCTTCCTGATGGGCAACCGTGTCATGGGCTGGCTTGCCGCCGTCTCGATGAACTACTACCTGCTGCATCAGAACCTTGCTGTCCACCTGAAGCGGCTGCACATTCCGCCGTCTGTGAGCAATGAACCGAACCGCGTCGGCGAACAGCCGTGGCAAAACCAGTACATGGCGCTCTGCTTCGGCTTATCCCTCCTCGGCGCGATTCTCATCACCCTGCTGATTGAAAAACCCTGCGCGTGGGCACTGAAAAAGCTGTTTACTCGGAAGCAAAAGGCTTGACCCTTTTGTGCGCCCGCAGGCGCGAACCCCTGCAACCCAAAAGCACTTTCCCAATAAACCCGTATAACCAAGGCAAAAGAGATTCTTTCGCCAATCATTTCTTACCCACAAAGAAAGGAGTCTTTTCCCATGATGATTCTCTACCCCTACGGTCTGCGCAAGGCGCTGACCCTCTCCTACGACGATGGCGTGGAAACCGACATCGAGCTCATCCGCATCCTCGATGAATACGGTATTCTCGCCACCTTCAACCTCAACAGCGGCTGCTTCGCCCCGGAAGGCACGGTTTACCCTGCCGGCACGATTCACCGCCGCATGAGCGAATCCGCCATTAAGGCGCTCTACGCCGGCGGCCGCCACGAAATCGCATCCCACGCGCTGACCCATGCGTCGCTGTCCGCGATTCCCGCGCCGCGCATTGCCTATGAGGTTCTTGCTGACCGCGATAATCTGGAAAAGCTGTTTGGCAAAATCGTCCGCGGCTTTGCGTACCCTTACGGCACATACAGCGACGAAGCCGTCGACACCCTGCGCACCTGCGGCATTGCTTATGCCCGCACTGTCGTCAGCACCCACAACTTTGAGATTCCCAACGAATGGCTGCGCCTCCACCCGACTTGCCATCACGATGACCCGAAGCTGGACGAGCTGTGCGACCGCTTCCTTACGGGAAAAGGACCGTTCGGGCTGAAGCTGTTCTACCTGTGGGGACACAGCTACGAGTTCGAGCAGCACAACAACTGGGAGGTCATCCGCGCCTTCTGCGAGAAAATGAGCGGCAAGAAGGATATTTGGTACGCGACGAATATCGAGATTGTGGACTACCTGAACGCCAGCCGCCAGCTGCGCACCAGCGCCGACGGGCACATCGTCTTCAACCCGACCTCCACCGACATTTGGGTGGAGAACAATGGCGAGGTCATGACGATTAAGGCAGGGGAAACGGTCAGAGTGTAACAGAACAGCTGCATCGAAACGCGCCCTGCTCCGGCGGATGAGTTTGCCGGGGCAGGGCGCATCTTTATGCGGTTTTGTGGAGGAAAGCATACAATCCGTTCGCGCCTGTCTGGTGCAATTGAGTTGGTCACGTTATCTTGCTTTGCCCGCGTGTTTATCCTCGTGTTTGGAGCTCCTCTTTACTTTGACCCATATGTCCCCTGCGTATCACTGAAAACGCTTTCCCCTGTCTTTACCCGCGACGTTGCCCGGCGTTCATTGAGCTTCTCCAAAAACAGCTCCTCATCAATCGGCAAAGTCACCGGACGCCCCAGCCACGAGGACAGATGAATCGCATTGGACAGCATCAGCCCATTGATGCCCTCGCGCCCGTCCGCCACCAGCGGCTCGCCGCGCAGGATATGCGCCGCAAACGCGTTCAGCACCGCCGGATGCTGCCCGTTCTGCCCGTCCGTCTCGACCTCCATCGTTTCGTAGGACGGCGCACGGAAGCCCTCCTGACACGTCGCGCACCATTCACGCTCATCCATTTCCAGCTTCTTCATGATGAGCTTGCCGTCCTGACAGATGAGCGTCGCCTTCGTGCCTGTAATCTCCAAGCGGTTTGTGCCGGGGGCGTCGGCGGTCGTGGTGATGAAAACGCCCGTTGCGCCGTTCGGGTACTCGAAATAGGCGGTCACGTCGTCCTCGACCTCGATGTTGTGCCACTTGCCCTCGTGACAGAAACCCTGCACCTTGCACGGCAGTCCCACCAGCCACTGCACCAAATCCAGCTGATGCGGGCACTGGTTCAGCAGCACACCGCCGCCTTCGCCCGCCCACGTTGCGCGCCATGCGCCGGAATCGTAATAGAACTGCGTGCGGTACCAGTCGGTGATAATCCAATTGACACGCTTTAAGTCACCGATTGCGCCGCTGTGAATCAGCTCGTGCATCTTGCGGTAGGTGCAATTCGTGCGCTGGTTGAACATCATGCCGAAGGTCAGCTCCGGGTGACGGTCCGCCTCGGCGTTCATCTCGCGCACTTGCAGGGTGTAGACCCCGGCGGGCTTCTCCACCATGACGTGCAGCCCGTTCTTGAAGGCTTCAATCGCCAGCGTCGGATGCTGATAGTGCGGCGTGGCAATCAGCACGGCTTCACACGCGCCGCTATGGATGAGATCTGCGCCCTCCTCAAAAACCTTCACGCCGGGCAGATTCTCCTTCGCCCACTCGCGGCGCGCCGGGTTGCGGTCAGCCACCGCCGTGATTTCGATTTCCGGCATCAAGCCGTCCAGATAGTTCTTGCTGTGACCCGTGCCCATATTGCCGACGCCGATAATGCCCAATTTCACCTTTGCCATCGCTCAATACCCCATCTTTCTCACATTGTCATAGCTGCGCTTCAAGCAGTCAAACGCGCTTTCGCCGTAGCAGTCGTCCTGCTCGACGAGCATGTACTTCGTCTTGCCCAGCGTTTGCAGCTTTTCGAGAATCTTCGGGAAGTTCAGATTGCCCTCGCCGACGACCGCCTTGCGCTGGTCGAAGCCGTTCACGGACATGTCTTTCAGGTGGACGCAGGGGATGCGGTCTTGCAGGATGTCAATCCATTCCAGCACATCCGCGCCCGCCGCCTGCACCCAGTAGGTATCCAGCGTCACGCCCATCAAGTCCACCGGCATCTGTTCCAGCAGCACGTCCATAATCCGGCGGCCGTCGCGCAGGCGTGTCCATTCCAGATTGTGATTGTGGTACATCAGCAGTTTGCCCGCATCGCGCATCTTCTTCGCGGGCGTCGTGAAGTCTTTCGCGAACTGGTCAATCCACTCCGCGCGCTGGTACTTCGGGTTCATCATGCCGATACCGATGTAGTCGCAGCCGAGGATGTCATGGTCGCGGATAACGCCCTCCGGGTCGGCAATCATGCGATCCGGGTTCGTATGCGTCAGAACGATTTTCAGCCCGAATTCATCGCAGATGTCCCGCTGCGCCTGAACCGGCACATTGCCCACCGCCGACAGCTGCACGCAGGTATAGCCGATTGCCGCAATGCGCTTCATCGCCTCCCGGAAGTCCCACGTCGTCTGCATATAGTCCCGCACGGTAAATGTCTGCGCACCCAGTTCCATTTTCATCTGAAATTCTCCCTTCTATCCCGTCAATGTTATTTCAGAAGCACCAGTGCTTCATAAGGCTGCAAGGTGATGGTCTGCTCCGCCTGTGCTGTCCGCCCGGTGTTGGAAATCAGCACCTGCGCGCCCGCGAAGCCCGCCGGCATTGTCCATTCTCGCGTCTGCTCCTTGAAGTTGCACATCACGAGCAGTTGCGCATCATCCAGCGTGCGCGTATAAATGAACAGTGCCGGGTCGCCCTTTTCCAGCAGCGCATAGCGCCCATGCACAATCACGGGGTGTGTCTTGCGCAGGCGGATGAGCTTCTGGAAGTAGTGGAACGTTGAATCCGGGTCAGCCATCGCCGCCGCCGCGTTGACTTCCGTGTAGTTCGGATTGACGCGGATCCACGGCGTGCCGCGGGTGAATCCAGCATTCGGGCTGTCATCCCACTGCATGGGCGTGCGGGCATTGTCGCGGCTCTTGAACAGCAGGTAGGGGAAGAACTCGTCGTGCGTGAGCGGCCCGTCCGTTACCCAGCGGCGATACCCGTTTAGGCTGTCAATATCCCGGAACTCGTCCAGCGACTGGAACGGACAGTTCGTCATGCCCAGCTCTTCGCCCTGATAAATGTAGGGCGTGCCCTCCATCATGTGCAGGCAGGTCGCCAGCATCTTCGCGCTGCGGACGCGCCACTGCGGGCGGTCATCGCCGAACGCGGACACGGTGCGCGGCTGGTCGTGGTTGCCAAGGAAGAGGCTGTTCCACGCCTTGCCGTGCAGCTCCGTCTGCCATTTGCTCAGTACCTTTTTCAGGAACAGCATCGGAATCTGCTCCGTGCGCCACGCCCCGTACTTTCCAGCGACGTCCACATGCTCGAACTGGAAGACCATGCTCAGCTCATGTGAATCCTCTCCGGCGTACTTCTGTGCCTCCTCGATGGTCACGCCCGCCGTTTCACCCACGGTCATCAGGTCATAGCGGGATAGCACCCGCGCGTTCATTTCCTTCAAATACGCATGCACATGCGGGCCGTTGATGCAGTACGGGCCGTAATTGCCGTACTGCTGACCGGGGGACACCGGGCCGTCCGGCATGTCGTCCATCTTGGAAATCGCGCTGATTTGATCCATACGGAAGCCGTCCACGCCCTTGTCGCACCACCATGTCATCATGCGGTACACGTCGTCGCGCAGTTTCGGATTCTTCCAATTCAAATCGGGCTGCTGCGGCGCGAACAGGTGCAGATAGTACATGCCCGTTTCCGGGTCAAGCTGCCATGCCGATCCGCCGAAGCACGAACCCCAGTTGTTCGGCGCGCTTCCGTCCGCTTTCGGCTCGCGCCAGATGTAGTAGTCGCGATAAGGGTTATCCTTGCTCTTCCGACTCTCCACGAACCACGGATGCTGGTCGGACGAGTGGTTGACAACCAAGTCCATCACGATGCGAATGCCGCGCCGATGCGCCTGCTTAAGCAGCTCATCGAAATCCGCCATCGTCCCAAATTCCGGCTGAATCGCCTGATAATCGCTGATGTCATAGCCGTTATCGACGTTCGGAGACTGGTACACAGGCGACAGCCAAATCACATCGATGCCCAGCTCCTGCAAGTAGTCCAGCCGCGAGGTAACTCCCTGCAAATCGCCGATGCCGTCGCCGTTTGCATCCATGAAGCTGCGCGGATAGACTTGATAGACGACGGCTTCCTTCCACCATGCGTCCTTCATGGCTCATCCTCCTTTTTCATTGCTGATAGACCCGCCGGGACAGTGACCTGAAGCCGTTCGCCGCGCTGCTGGTCGGTATAAATCAGCAGCACGTTGGGGCGGCGAAAGGTATTCATAGGTTCTTCTTCCGCGGTATCAGAATTTCTCAAAGGCCACACCGTCGTCGGGATTCAGGACGCTGTTGTCCTTGATGTACTGCACAATCTCGTCCACATACCCGAACGCCAGCCCGACGCAGGTGTCCGCCGCGCCGTAGTAGATGGCAATACGCCCGGTGTCCGCATCCTGAACCGTCGCGCAGGGGAAGACGACATTCGGCACGAAGCCGCTGACTTCATAGGGCATTTCCGGCGTCAGCAGATAATTCTCGCACCGGTACAGCACCTTCGACGGCTCGTCCCGGTCAAGAATCGCGCCGCCCATGGAGTACACAAAACCGTTGCAGGTGCTGGCGACGCCGTGGAAGAACATCAGCCAGCCTTCCGTCGTCTCAATCGGACACGCGCCCGCGCCGATTTTCACCGCTTCCCACCACATCGGGCCGCGGCTCATCACATGCCGGTGGCGTCCCCAGTAAATCAGGTCGGGACTTTCGGAGAGGAAAATGTCCCCGAACGGCGTATGCGCGGAGTCCGACGGGCGCGACAGCATCTTGTACATGCCGCCGATTTTCCGCGGGAACAGTACGGCATTGCGGTTATAGGGGATAAACGGGTTCTCCATGCGCGTGAAATGCTCGAAATCCTTCGTCTTCGCCATGCCGATAGCCGCGCCGTGAAAGTCCGTACACCAGATGATATAGTAAGTATCTTCCACCTTCACCAGACGCGGGTCATAGGCGTAGTTAGGCATCCACGGCTCACCGTTTTCGTCCACGAACTGCACGCGCTCGCGGTCTACATTCCAGTGAATGCCGTCCTTGGAGCGTCCCAGATACACATGCGGCACGCCATTGACCTGCTCGCCGCGCAGCACGGCGATATATCCATCCTGCCACGGCACGACCGCGCTGTTGAAAATGCGTCCGATTTTCGGCGTGGGATTGCGCCCCATGACGGGGTTTTCGGTGTAGCGCCACAGCACTGCACCTTCTTCAAGGTCAGCCGGGCGCTCCTGCCACGGGATATTCGGCAGGGATTGTCCATTGATTATCTTAATTTCGCTCATAAGGCTCGTCCTTCCTGCTTAATTTCGCGTTTTTTACAAATTTTCTCCGTTCGTCGCCATAACCTGCTGATACCAGTATGCGCTGTCCTTCAAAATGCGCTCCTGCGTCTGATAATTCACATAAACCAGCCCGAAGCGCTCCTGATACCCATGCGCCCACTCGAAATTATCGAAGAAGCTCCAATAGAAGTAGCCCAGCACTGGCACACCGTCCGCCGCCGCCTGACCCAGCGCGCGCAGATAGCGGTGCATATAGTCCTGCCGATTCGGGTCATGTACTTTGTCGTCCAGACTGACCGCGTCGTGGGCATCCATGCCGTTTTCGGTAATCAGAATCGGCGTATGATAGCGCTCATAGAGGAAGCGCGGCCCCCAGTACAGCCCGTCTTCATTGATGGGCCATTCCAAGGCGTTATGCGGATGACCCGCCGGGTAGCGCACATGCTCCGGCTTGCCATCCGCTCCCCTGCGCCACCACTGCCCCTGATAGATGTTCTGCCCGTAGAAATCCAGCGGCTGATGGATGGTCTTCAAGTCCTCCTGCCAGCCGTCAGGAAGGTACTGCTCGTAGCCGACCAGCCCATCCGCCGGGTACTGCCCCAGCATCACCGGGTCAGAGAACCACGCAATATTCCACGCAGGCCCGACTTTCTCGTCAATATGGACGGTGAAATACTCCTTGCGGGCGGCGGCGATGTCCTCCGGCGAATTCGTATACGGCACGCACGGGTCGCCGCAGGGGGCATAGCCGACGCGGACGCCGGGAACGTGCGCCCGAAGCACCTGAACCGCACGGCCGTGCGCCAGCATCAGGTGATGCGCCGCGCGAACGATGTCCGCCGCGCAGCATTTCAGCCCCGGCGCGTGAACGCCCAGCGCGTACCCTGAACCAATGATGCACTGCGGCTCATTGATGGTGATGAAGTCCTTCACGCGGTCGCCCAGCGCATTCGCGACGATGGTCGTATAGTTTGCGAACCATTCCGGCATATCAGGACTCAGCCATCCGCCGCGCAGGTGCAGCGCATAGGGTAAATCCCAGTGATAGAGCGTGCAGAAGGGGCGGATGCCGTTTTCCAGCAGGCAATCCACCAGCTCGGAATAGAACGCAAGTCCCTTTTCGTTGACCGCGCCCGTGCCGTCGGGGAGGATTCTTCCCCACGAAATGGAGAAGCGGTAATTGCGAATCCCCATCTTTGCCATCAGGCGGATGTCCTCGCGGAAGCGATGGTAGTGGTCAATCGCCACATCGCCGTTCGAGCGGTCTTTCACCGTGCCTGGTACGCGAGTGAATACGTCCCAGATGGATTTGCCCTTGCCGTCTTCATTCACTGCGCCCTCAATCTGATAGGAGGACGTTGCTGTTCCCCACAGGAAGTCTTTCGGAAACTGCATACTTTTGCCCTTTCTCCCTTACGGGGTGTAATTCTTCCAGATATTCGCCGCGCGCGCCGGGTCGGACACAAACAGGAACCTGTCCGGGTCTTCCTCGAACTGGCGGTAAATCGACTTGTTCTTTTCCAGCCCCAAATCGCTGTAATCGCGCGGAGGCTTGATGGTCAGCTGACTGGTATGATAAGCGGGATTGGGTGTCCAGCGAAGTTTGTCCTCCGCCGTCAGCAGTGGAAACCACGCAATGCCCCCATGACGGCGGACGTCGGCGTACTCAAAGCCATAATCGCGGTCGCACCATGCGCCGAAAGTCAGCGGCTGCTTGGGGTCAGCGCTGATGGTGGCATGAACCCACCCCGGCGGCACAATCACCACATCGCCCGCGCCTGCCTCAACCGCGAAGCAACGTCCGGGGGCATCCTGCCCCGATTCCTGCATATAAATCACAGCTTTGCCCGTCCAAATCTCATAGACCTCAGGCGTAGACCACCCGCAATGTGCGGAAACCTTATGAATATGCCCCTGACTGCGGATAGGTTCATCGCCCAACTGTCCGGCGGCATACGTCACGACGCCATAGAGGAGCATCCGCTGCTGCATGGCGGGCAAGTCCTTCTTGCGCCCGACGTCCATCATGATGGCATAGACGTTTTCCGGCCCATCGCAATTCGGGTCGCGAAGGCTCTTGCGGACGCTATCGAGCTTGCGGAACTCCGTGCCTTTATCAAAGCAGTCCGCCCCCAGCCGGAAGCCCTCATCCACCGACAGCGGCGTAATATCGAATCCGGGATCAAAATCAAGTTGCATGTGTTTTCCTCTTCTCAAAATACCGTTCAGATTAAACAAAATGGTTGCTGCATGAAAAGTCAAGTAATAAAAGGGCTTTTTCAGCCGCGGAAAAAAATCAAGAAACATGGGAGCGACCACGCCGAAGGTTTCCAAAGGACGATCGCAGACTTCGTCTGTTTCCATTGCCCTTTGGTCGCCTCCGCAGAGGCGAAACCCCTGCGTTCGGGAAAAAGCAGCTATGGTCGCAAGACCAGCAGTTCGGTCGCGCCCATCTGGCGCGACACAGCATAGATGTTGGAAAAGCAGCTTGGGGGCGCGTCTGAGGACGCGCAAAGTTACTGGCAGGGACGCTTCGCTGCCTGCGCCTTTGTTGACTGTTCCCTTTGAGTAGGTTTGACGAGGAACAGTTGGTGCGTTGCCCCAAACCCGACCAGAGGCGCTGCCTCTGGACTCCGCAAGGGGGAATTTCCCCCTTGACCCCTTTCGCGCGATTGAGTTGACTTCACTACCATAATTCTTCCGCGTGTTTAGCCTTTTGGCGCTTCGCCTAAAACCCTTTTCTATACTCGCACAAACGCCTTTACCGTCGCCAGACGCTTCCCAACGCTCTTCCCATACGGTGCAACCGTATACCTTCCCACCGCCGCCGGAACAATAAACGTCTCCGCATAATGCACCACAAACGGCGCAAATTTCCCTTCCGGGCTCTCTACCACCGCTTCTTCACCTTCCACCAGATTCAGCACATTCACGCTTCCGCCCGTCTCATGCTCCACCTTCCGATCAAACCAGTGCCGCCGCGTCTCAATGAACTCCCGCTCGTGCAGCCCGGTGCGTTCCTCGCGGATGCCCTCTTCCTCGTGAATCACCTCCATGCGGTTGACAAGATTCTTCTGCACCCATTCCGTATCGCGGTCGAACTGAATGTTCTTCATGCCGTGCGCAAGGTGAATCGGGCGCGGGCGTCCGTCCAGCCCAAGGCGCCCCCAATCCCAGAGCTTGAAGGTGAAGATGTAAGGCGTCGCGCTGATTTCCAGCACCATGCAGTCCTTGCCGGAGCAGTGTATTGTTCCGGCGGGAATCAGGAAGTGGTCGTGCTTTTTCGCCGGGATAACGTTGACGAAGCGTTCCGCGTCGAACTGCCCGGTCTGCTGACTGTCTTCCAGCGCTTTCTGGAATTCTTTCGGCTGAATGCCCGTCTTGCAGCCCAGATAAACATGCGTATCGGCGTTTTCCGCCGCGTCGAGGATGTAGTAGCTTTCGTCCTGCGTGTAGTGCATCCCGAACGTGTCCTGAATGTACTCGGTCAGCGGATGCACCTGCAAGCTCAGGTTTCCGCCGCCGATGGTGTCCAGAAAGTCAAAGCGAATCGGGAATTCCGTGCCGAAGCGCGCGTGAACCTTGTCACCCAAGAGCGCTTTAGCTTCCTCATGCACCAGATTGAGGGCGGGTGTTTCCACCACGATGCCGTCCACATCCAGCAGGAGGCTGTTTTCCTCCGGCACGCCATCGAAGCTCCATGCGTAATTGGGCTTTTCCGGGTCAAGCCCGCAGACGGACTTCATCCACTGCCCGCCCCAGACGCCGGGGTCGAAATACGGCGCAACGCGGAAGGGATGCGTGACCGCCTGTTTGAGCGCATCGCGGTAGCAGTCGCCGGTCATCATGCGGGGCGTCTCGGCGTCGTTGGTGTCCAGCAGGTAGTCAATATGCGGATAAAGCGTCCGCTTGTGGCGGTCGAGGACGCGCCATTCGATGAAGTAGCCGCGCTTATATTTGCGCAGCGGGTCTTCGCCATAGTTGTCATTGAGCCAGTTTGCAAGTTTGCCGGAGCGGAAGCGCAGCTGGATTTCCCAGCGCGCCATGTCCGCATACACCAGCACATCGGGATGCTCGCACAGCAGCGCCGCGCCGACGCCGAACACCAGCCGGACACCGTGCGCCAAGGCGATTTCCTGCCGAAGCGCCGCCACCCGTTCCATGTCGAAGAACTGCTCGATGCGGTAGTGCGCCATGATGCCGAACACACGGTCATCGGTCAGGTGGTCTTTCAGCATGGCATTGACCTGCTCTTTGGGGAGCGTCGCCTGTGCCGTGCAGAAGACGCGCGACGGGTTCAGCTGCTCTGTCAGCGCGCTCAGCACGTCCGATTCCCACACACCGTGATAGCAGTCCACGCAAACGACGGCGTCAGGCTTGCCCGCAATGGCTTTGCGCAGCTGTGCGCCGATAGCTTCCCAGTCCTGCCATGCGCTGACACCCTTTGTCCGCACATGAAGGGCAGGGCGTTTATCGTAATTGCTTTTTCTCATGCCTGCCCCTCCTGAACCAGCATCGGGACGCCGCCGACGTTCATCAGCCGCGCAGTGAAGCCATGTTCAGCGATGGACGCATAGTCATGTCCCGCATCGGACGGCCAGCACGCGCCGACGCGCAGGGGCGTATCGCCCGTATTGGCAAGGCGGTGCGCGACGTAGCCGGGGATATAGTGGAGGCTGCCGGGCTGCATCGGCTCGAACCAGCACTTGCTGCTTTCGTCCATGAGGATGAGCGCGCCCGTGCCCTGAATGCACCAGTAATATTCGCCGCATTCCCGCCGCGCGTGATAATGTCCCTTGGTCATGAAGTATTCACCGCCGACCTGACCGGGCATGACGTTGCTCGTGCCAAAGAACAGACCGCTGGGCGTTCCGTCTTTGACCGCCATATGGCTCTGGACTTCATAGACGACGGTGGCGGGGTTCATTTGGGCGCGGGCGGCTTCGTCCCGAAACACGTTTTTGAGGTCGCCGAGTGTCCGTTTGGATTCGCTGATATTGTCACCGCTCAGGTAGCCGCTGAGCAGGTCAACCATCGTTCCGTTCATGGTGAGTTTTTCTCCTTTGTTTGTACTGTTTCTGCATAGTATTGCGCTTTTGGAGCAGGGGATTTTGCCTCTGCGGAGGCGGCAAGGCGGCTTAAATCAACACCGGCGCATCCAGCCCAATGCCGTCCACGGTCAAAATCGGGCGCTCGGTCGTGCGCACAGTGAAGTTGTCGAAGCCGATGCGGAAGCGGTGAGACCACTGCACCCGCGTCTGCCAGCGTTCGCCGGGGAGGAGCGTGCGGAAGTTGTCGTCGCGCACCAGATTCCATTCGTCCGATGCATCCGTGATGTCCGCGAACAGCACGGCCGTGTCGCCCGTGTTGCGCACCTCAATGACGGCGCTGTCCGGGGACGTTTCCAGCGCCCGCGCGGTCAGGTGTCCGCCGTGCAGGGATGCCGCCGCGCGGTAGGGGCGATTGTTCTCGCAGGAGAAGTAGTATTCATTGACGGCGGTTCTTTCGCCCAACCGCACTGTCAGGCGCACCAGCACCAGTCCATCCGCCGTCTGCGGCATGACGAACGCGACGTCGCCCACGCGGTTGACCGCAGCAGCCGCCAAGTGCGTTGTGCGGGTTTCCTCGGCATAGGTCGCGCCATCCAGACCACGCACAGACCACGCGACTTCCGCGTTGCCCGCGATGCCGCTGTCTGTCAGCACTGTCAGGGGAAGTTCCACCGCCGTGCCGGGCGCGTAGTCCAAGCGGCGGTAATCCAGCGTCGGATGCAGGGGCGCAAAGGCATCCTTCGTCCAGTAATACGCCTGTTTCTCATGCCCGTAATAATCGACAATGGACGTGCAGGAGAGATTCGGCCACGGCTCGCTGAGCTGCCAGATGATGCTGCCGCTGTTATGCCACTTGCGGCGCTGGTTGCTCTCCAGAATGAAGCGCAGCCCTTCCGCCTGCATCCACTGGCTGAGGCGGATATAGCGCCGGATGTCCTCCACATGCCCGAACATGGCTTCCTCGCGGTCGTAGGTGCACCACCAGTCGCCGTGGAAGCGCCAGAGGTCGTTGTCCTTCATGCGCTCCGGCTTTGTCGGGCATTTTGACAGCGTCCGCGCAACGGTCTGCATACTGCTCATGCCGTCGCAGCCGAATTCGCTGTGCAGCAGACTGTCCGTATCGCCGAAATAGCTGTACTGCCGCCCGTTGCCCTGATACTGCCACCAGCCATGCACATCATGGCTTCTGCCCGGTGTGCGAGAAATGTGCGCTTCCGGGCCGGAGGGCGACGTCGGCACGAACATCCGCGCCGGGTCAAGCGTCCTAACCAAGTCTGCCAGCATCGCGATGTTCTTGTTTTCCAGCGTCACGGGCTTGCGGTTTTCGTCCATCAGTTCATTGCCGCCGCTCCAAATGACCAGCGACGTGTGATTGCGTTTGACTTTCAGCGCGTGAACCGCTGACTGCCGCAGGAGTGTGAGGAAATGCGGCAGTTCCGACGGAAGGTTGTCCACGCCGGAGGAGGACTGAATGAATTCCTGCCAGACCAGCAGACCCAGCTCGTCGCAGAGGCGGTAGAACGTTTCCGTCTCAATCACGCCCCCGCCCCAGACGCGCACGATGTTCACATTCAGCCGCTTCGCTTGATGCAGCTGATATGACACCTGTTCCGCCGGAATATCGCCGTAGATATGATCCATCGGCGTGATATTGACGCCCTTCATATAGACGCGCTCGCCGTTCATGATAATGGTATAGGGGAGCGCACCCGCCGGGGCGTCCTCATTCTGAATCATCTCGAAGTGGCGGATGCCTTGGCGCATCGTCCGCTCGTCCAGCACGGTTTCGCCGTTTCGGAGCGTCAGCGTCACGTCATAGAGCGGCTGTTCGCCCAGCCCGTTGGGATACCACAGTTCCGGCGCCGGGATGGTCAGCGTTCCAGCGAATGCGCCGTCCTGCACGGGCAGTGTCGCCTCGGCTTTCTCTGTGCCGTCCTTTGCGCAGCGTACCGCCACCGTCAACGGCAGATTGCCATCCGCATGGGTCGTGCCGGAAATATGCAGCAGCCCTGTGCCGTCCGCTGCGTCCGAATGCACATAAAGGTCGTCCAGCGCAGCTTCATCCTCCAAAATCAGCGACACATCCTGCCAGATGCCCAGATTGACCAGTCGGGTGCTGAAATCCCACTTATACCCGAAGCGGCTCTTCTGCGTCGAAGTCTGGCTTGTGCGCCCAATCTGCCCCATTTCGTCCGGCGCGTGGAGAATCAGCACATCCAGCACGAAATGCTCCGCCGCCTGCAGAAGGTCGGTTACGTCAAAGGCGAAATCCTCATACATGCCCTCGTGTTTGCCCAGCAGATGCCCGTTCAGGTAGACCATGCAGGCATAATCGACGCCCTCGAAGTGCAGGAGGGTCTTGCGGTGCGCGGGAATATCCCGGCGGTCGAACTCGCGGCGGTAAATCCACCAGCGGTTTTCTATCCACTCGCACTTCAAGCTGTTCATGTCCACATAGGGGTGGTCAATATAGCCTGCCTGATACAGTGCGCGCGCCACGCCGCCGGGAACCTGCGCGTCCATCCAGCCGGTCACGCCTTCCAGCGGCTTGCCGGTTTCCATGCTCTTATCGCGCAGCGGCACATAGGATGCTGTGCCTTTGAGCTGCCATGTGCCGTTTAGGGAAATCTGCTCACGCATGTGTTCGTTCTCCTTTTTCCCGTCTTACCTGATTATCCAGAATTGATACACAGGGATTTCGCCTCTGCAGAGGCGACAAGGGGGCAGTGAAAACAAACGAAGTTTGCGATCGCCCCCTTGACCCCTTCGGCGCCGCCACTTTTAGGGTTTTCCCCCATCGGTTAACGCCAGAAATATTTGCTCATACCGCAGCTCGACTTATTTGGAAGTGATATTTCATTCCCACCGCATCGTGCGCCCAAGCGCGGTCTTTTCCGCTTCCGGCGGCAGAGGCACTTCGTGAATCATCGTCGTCAAACGCTGGTGCCACGCAACATCCCGCCACATGCCGCAGAACTGCGGCGCGGCGAAGTTGCTCGTCGCCATCAGCGCCCACTGCCCTGTCTGACACGCCGTCTCTACGCCCAGCGCGCACAGGTCTTTCACCCAGCCCCACGGGAGCATCGGGAAATCCTTGTAGTCTGTGATGCCCCAGCATTCGGTCGTCGCCAGCGGAAGCCCTGCGGCTTTCGCGTCCGCCGCGAGCGTCTGAAGGCCGTCCACAAGCAGCTGCTTCCAATATTCTTCCTTGCCGTGGTACACATCCAGTGCATGGTCAGCCAGCAGGTGATACGCTTCCTCGGTGAATCGCCCGTCCTTCGCCTGACCGACCTCGTGATAGAACTGCTGCTTGTTCAACTTCGTCATCCAGATATGGTGCTCCGCCAAATCGAAGAAGGAGAGGTCGCGTTCGCGGTAGAAGTGCGTATTCTCGCCGTCGAAGGAGAAGCAGTACGGCAAATCAGGGTATTCTTGGCGGACGAGCGCAATCGCCGTGCGCATATAGTCCATCGCGGCGTCGGTGTGCCAGCAGCTCCACGTCATCCACGGCGGGTCATTGCGGAAGTACGGCGCCCAGAAGTCGCCGGGGAACTCATTGCAAAGGTCAACATAGAGGATGGTGTCCATCAGCCCAGCGTCCGCAATCAGACGAAGGGTGTCAATCCAGCATTTCGCCATCGCCTGCGGGGTGCTGAGCGCCATGCGGACGTTATCGGCGTCTTCGCGGAACCAGCTGCTGAGGGCGACCTTGATGCGGCGCGCGCGGCAGGCTTTCAGGAAGTCGATGAGTGCAGGAAAGAGCCGAACGCGGACTTTATAGGGGCTGCCCCAGTCATTGGAATACCAGACAGGCAGGAGCAGCCATTCTTTTTCAGGGGCTTGGGACAGCAGGTGGGGGAACGCGTCGATGCGGACGGCATCATAGCCGCGTTCCTTGACGCCGTCGAGGGCAGCGTTCCAGTCCTCGAAGCCTGCGCCGTCCCAGCGGCGTTCAATCCATGAAAAATCCCACATGGTGATGGCGAGGGGGTGAATCATGTGTTTTGCCTCCTGTTGATGGGGTTGGGAATGCCTCGGTGCAGCGTCGGAAGGGGCGTTCGGTGCTGGACGGAAGCATTCGCAGAAGTGTGCGGTATTTGCGGGAAATAAGCAGCTGGTTTTTGTTGTGCCTTTTAGATTTGGCGTACCGAAATCGAAAAGCAGGGAGCTTCCATTCTCAGAAAGCTCCCTGCTGCCTGAAAATGCAGACGGGTGATTGCGGGTCAAGCACTGACCCATGGATGGATTACTTCAGGAATTCTTCTGTCAGTTCCGCAGCCAGCTTGTCGCCTTCTTCGCGATGTTCATTCACGAAGTCGTTCCAAACCGTTTCCGGATCGTCGGAGATGACCGCCTGAATAACGATGTCGCGAATGTTGTTGATGACAGCCGAACGGAAGGAGTAGTATTCCTCGTTCTTGGTGTTGGTCAGGTTGTAGTCGGTCGCGGCAAAAGTCGCGTTGGTCGCCCACGTCTCCATGTTCTTGGTGAACAGGTCATTGATGATGTAGGAAGAGTATGCGGGGTTGCCGGGGAGATAGACGTCCAGACCTTCGCAGATGAAGTACTTCTGGAAGGCGCGTTCCTGCACGATGTAGTACTTGCTGCCGGTGGCGGCGATGTCTTCATCGGTGTAGTTCAGAACGACGTTGCCGTCCGCGTCATAGTCCCAGTCTTCACCCTTCACGCCGTAAGCGTAGGTTTCAATCTGTTCCTGTTCGAGCAGCCAGTTGCCGACCGCCAGCCAGCGATCCATGACTTCGTCGCGGCAGTTCGCGGAGAAGGCGAACGCAGCCCACCACTCGTCGATCTGGCTCACATGGAAGGTGCCGTCGGGCGCTTCGAGGCAGATGATGCCGAGGTCTTCTTCGGTGAAGCCTTCGACGTTGGTCGCGAGGGTACGGGCAGTCGTCTGCAGGATGGTCGCGCCGAGGTTGCCGTACAGGACAGCAGAGCGGCCCGCGAGGAAGCGTTCACGACCCGCGTTGTTGGAGTCGTTGTAGCTGTCCATCGCCAGCAGACCGTCATCGTAGAGGGTCTTAATCTGCTTGATGGCTTCCAGAGAGGAGGGGGCTTCCGCGCCCCAGACGTACTGACCGTCCACGACGTCATAGGAGCCGATGCGCTGATTCCACTGCTGCGCCAGCAGCGCCCAGTGCTTGCCGCCGTTGTCCAGATCCAGCGGAACGAGCTTATCGCCCATGTGACCCGGATCCTTTTCCTTCACGTCGCGCAGGTATGCCACGAATTCGTCGTAGGTCAAGGTCTGGACAGGCGCCCAGTCATAGCCCATCGCCTTCGCCCAGTCGCGGCGATATGCGAACATGTAGGTGGTGTAGAGATTGACGGGGTTGCTGTTCTTAATCTTGGGGAAGGTGTACAGCTTGCCATCGACGCGGAACTGGTCGAAGCAGGTGTAGCTGTTGATGAGCTTTTCCAGATTCGGGTACGCAGACATGTCGTCCGGCAGCGCCTTGAACACGCCCTCTTCCACCCATTCGAGGTACTCATCCTTATTCAGGTTGTACCACGCGATAACTTCCGGCAGGCTCTGGGTGTACGCCAGCGTGCGAGTGGATTCATCCCAAGAATCCCACGCGACAAGCTGGATTTCAAAATCGAAGTTGAACTTCTCCATCGCCTGCTTCACCAGCGGCCAGTTGAACATGTCGTCCGAGCCGTCGATGGTGAAGACCTTGAAGGTCAGGTGTTCGGCGTAGGGATTCTCTTCCGCCAATGCGGGCGTCGCAGCCAGCAGGATGGGGAGAATCATCGCCAGAGATAGAACCAGAGACAGGAACCGTTTCATGTAGGAATACCTCCTTTTTTATGTCCTATCATCCTTTGCCGGATGAATAGAAATCAACGGAAAGAGAAAAGTGCTGTTCCGACCTTAACCAACTTAAGACTTAATTGCCCCAATCATAACGCCCTTTGCAAAATACTTTTGCAGGAAAGGATACACGCACATGATGGGCAGCATCGTCACGATCACCGCCGCCGCCTTCATGCCGTCGGCGTATGTGCGGCGCCCCAGCTCCGCCGGGACATCCGCCGCCAGCGCACTGCTTGTCCACAGAATCTGCCGCAGTTCCAGCTGCATCGGCCACATCTTGCTGTCGAGGAACAGCAGGTTGCTCCAGAACCATTCGTTCCAGCGGTCAACGATGAAGTACAGCGTCACCGTCGCCAGTGCGGGCTTCATCAGCGGCAGGTCAATCTGCCAGAAGATTCGGAAGGGGCTTGCACCGTCGAGCATTGCCGCTTCTTCCAAATCCGGCGGCAGAGACTCGAAGAAGTTGCGCAGGATAATCATGTTGAACGCATTGAACGCCAGCGCAATGACCACGGCAAAGCGGTTGCCGTACAGCCCCAAGTCCTTAATCAGCAGGAAGAAGGGGACAACGCCGCCGCCGAAGTACATGGTGAAGACAATCATGTTCTGAAACAGCGCGCGTCCGGGGTAGTTCTTCTTGCTCAGCCCATACGCCAAGGTCGTGGCGAGGAACATGCTGAAAATCGTACCTGTCACCGTGTACAGCACGGAGTTGAAGAACGAGCGCAGCAGTCCCGTGCCGACGAAGATGTCGCGGTAGTTGCCCAAGGTCGGGCTCTGCGGCCAGAGCGTCGTGCCGTTCATGATGAATTCCTGCTGCGTGAGGAAGGAACGGACGATGGTGTAGTAGAAGGGGATAATGACGATGAGCGCCAGAATCAGCAGGAAGATGATGTTGAAGACATCGAACGCCGTCGTTTTTTGGAGCTTGCGTTTCTTCCGTGCGATTTCCCGTTCAAGCAGCTTTTCTGCCTTTTTATCAGCTCTATTCGAGGAAATTGCTGTCATTACATGATGCCTCCTTCCCCAAGCGCTTTCGCCAGCTTGTTCGCCAGCAGCAGGAAAGCGAAGTTGATGACGGATTTCGACAAGCCGATTGCGGTGGAGAAGCCGTATTTCGGTTTCTCTTGGAAGGTGATACGGTAGATGTAGGTGTCAATCGTCTCCGCCGCGTCGCGCACAACCGCGTTGGTCATGTTCAGGATTTGGTCATAGCCCTTGCTCATGATGCCGCCGAACGCCAGAATGAGCAGAATCACCGCCGTCGAGCGGATTTCCGGCCATGTGATGTACCACATCTTGTGGAAACGGTTTGCGCCGTCCACCTCGGCGGCTTCGTAGAGTTCTGGGCTGATGCCCGCGATGCCCGCCAGATATAGGATGGCTGACCAGCCAGTTCCCTTCCAGATGCTTGTCGCATACAGCAGGGGACGAATCAGACTCTTGTCCGTCAAGAAGCCGTATGTCTGTCCGCCGGATGCGCGAATCAGGCTGTTGATGACGCCCTCGCCTGCGAAAATCGTCGTCATCAAGCCACCGACGATAACCCAGCTTAGGAAGTTCGGGAAGGTGTAAATCACCTGCAAGGTATTCTTGTAGTGCCGACTCCGCAGTTCGTTGAGCAGCAGCGCCAGAATGATCGGGCCGGGGAAGCCGGTAATGATGTACGCCAGTCCCATGCGGATGGTGTTGAAGAACGCCGCGTTGAACTTCTTGTCCTTGAACATCATCGCGAAGTTATTATACCACGGATTCGCCCATGGACTGCCCAGAATGCCCTTGCTGATCTTGTAGTCCTTGAAGGCGACCACCAGGCCGTACATCGGGCCGTAGCAGAACAGCAGGACAAACGCAATGCCCGGCAGCAGGAAGAGATACACCCAGCGGTTCTTCCAGATCCGCTTGCCCAGGGACTGCCGACGCCCTGATTCAATCATCGCATGTTCTTTCGCCATGCCATCAGCCACCCGCTTTCTCGTTTTTGTTCATGGCTTTATTTTATCGCTTTTTGACCGAAAAGGAATGCACTGTTTTCGGTTTGCACCCTCAATATTTTCGGTTTGGCTGTATTTAGACCAAATTTTCCATCTGTAGCAGTGGACAAGCGAAATCATCCCTGCTATAATAAGAACACCTTCCTGCTAAATAGGATTGCTTTCATAAGTTTCTGGACGTACTCCCGATGAAGCCGTTCGGGAGCAAGGAGGACGAGGATGTACCGCATTCTGATTGTTGATGACGAGCCGATGGCGCTGTATTCCACCGCGCACGCCTTTCCGTGGGCGGACTGGGGCTTTGATCCGCCCGTGCTGATGACGGAAGCACCCGCCGCGCTGGACAAGCTGCGCACGGAACGCTTCGACGCCGCAATTGTGGACATTCGGATGCCGCAGATGACAGGCATTGACCTGATTCGCCTGTCCGGGGAAGCAGGCTTGCAGACGGTGTTCATCGTCCTAAGCGGGTATTCCGATTTCAGCTATGTGCAGACAGCGCTGCGGCTGTCCGCATTCGACTACTGCCTGAAGCCAATTCTGCCCGACGCGGCGCAGACTGCACTGGAACGCTTGTCGGGCCGCATCCACGACATTCGTGTGGGGAGCGACCCGGCGTTTCTGGCGACGCTGAGCAGTACAGCGCCGCTCAAACCGCTTTTTACGCAGCGCGGACTGCCCGTGCCAAACGGAATGTTGTCCATGGTGCTTTTGTCCGCGCAGAAGCCAGAGACGCTTCCACCGCTGCTGAACGGGTTTCAGGCGTCTCTGTCCTTCTGGGCGGACGCGAACGAAGTCCTGCTGTTCACGCCGATGACAGAACAGTCGCTGTTATCTACCCTGCCAAAGTCGCCTGACGTGCGTGTGTGCTATACTGTACCTGTATCGCAGGACATTCTCAATCCCGTTCGGCAATTGCAGCTGCTTCGGCAGACGATGGCGGAGGTGCAGCCCGGTCAGGAACCGGTATCCATCTACGTCAACGACTGCAGTCCGACGTTTTTCGATATGCTGAACTACGTCGATGAGCATTTGAGCGACGACTTGTCCCTCCAAAGGCTTTCAGCGCAGTTCCACCTGAACTACACCTATTGTAGTGAGCTGTTCCGCGCCATCACGGGTGCGACGTTCACTAAGTACCTATCCAGCCACCGCATGGAGCGTGCGCGGACGCTGATTATCACGACACCCATGAGCATCTCCGAAATCGCGCGGCAGACGGGGTACAGCAACTACAACCACTTTTCCGCCACTTTCAAGACGTATTTCGGGCAGACGCCGGGCGCGTACCGCACAGCGCATCAGGAAGGGAGTGTGCGCTGACATATGCGCAAGCATTTCAGTTCTCTGCGCAGCCAGATGACGCTGCTGACGACCGGCACGGTGCTGGCGGTGGTGATTCTGGCGACAATGTTTTACAGCAGCGCCCAGCGGATGTCAGAGAAGAAAGCGGCTACTTTCGTACATTCCATGCTCGTTCAGCTGGGCGACAGCCTTGACCGCATCGGCAATGAAATGTCCTATTTGGGCAATGCCATCCATTCCAACGAGGTCTTGCAGCAGTATTATCACGCACCGACAGCGATACAACGAATGCAATACGGCAAAAGTTTCATTGATTTTACTTCCAGCCTGCTCAACCACAGCACAACGGTCAGCCACATCGTCGTCGTCAACAACGACCAGAGTATCCTCAGTCCGACGGAGCAGAACATCATTGCGCTGGATACGCTGGATTCCAAGTATCACCTGTTTGAAAGCGACAATCTGTCTTCCGGTTTTTACGGGCCAGCATTCGATACCTTCACGAACAGGAACTTTTTCGCATACGTTCAGCCGGTCTACAACACCCGGCAGGGCGCGCGCTTCCGGCAGAAGTTAGGCACCTGCGTCATCTTCGCCCGCCTTGACCTGCTGCAATCCACGCTGCGCAGCGCCCTGCCGACGCCCGGTGCAGCGCTGATGCTCATCGAGCAGGACGAGCAGATTATCCTCTGCTGCGACGCAGACGGGAACACGCAGTCCCTGCTGCCCGACTCGTTCTGCAGCGACATGGCGGATGGCTTGCAGCACAGTCTGACGCTCAACAAGACGACATACCTGACGGATTCGCTGCTGCTCTCATCGATGGGCTGGCGGCTGGTCAGCCTCGTGCCGGAGGACGAAATCGCGGCAGACCTGATGCCGCTGCTCTGGCTGGGGATGCTGATCTGCGTCGTGTTCGCCATCTGCATCGGCGTGTGGAACCTGCACATCCAGCGCAGCATCATGGCGCCGGTGAAACAGCTGACCGCCTTCATCGAAAATGACTTGGATGACAAGCTGCAAAACCGCATCCACATCAGCACCAGCAGCGAAATGGAGCTGTTCTGTCAAGAAATCAACACACTGCTGGACAAGGTATCGGAAATGACGGCGGAGCGCCTGCAAGACCAGACGCGCCTCTTCGAACTGAATCTGGCGAAGAAGCGCGCGGAGCTGTCCGCCCTGCAAAGCCAGATTAACCCGCATTTCCTCTACAACACGCTGGACTGCATCCGCGGGTACGGGTACATGCTGAACAGCAGCGAAATCGTGTCAATTACTAACTCCCTATCCTCCATCATGCGCTACTGCATCAAGGGCGCGGACATCGTCGCGCTGCGCAAGGAAATGACCATCGTCAACTACTATCTTGACATCATTCGCATCCGCTTCCCGAACCGCTTCAACTACGTTTTCGACGTGGATCCGGCGCTCGAAGACCTCGCGATTCCGCGTTTCATCCTCCAGCCCGTGGTGGAAAACGCGATTTATCACGGGCTGGAATCGCGCTTGGAGAAAGGGACGCTGACGATTTCCTGCCACACGACGGAGACGGGAGACTGCGCGCTGTGTGTAACGGACGACGGCGTGGGGATTCCCCCGGAGCGGCTGGCGGAAATTCACCGGAAGCTGTCCGACAAGAGTATGCAGAACGTGCTGAACGTCCCGGCGGGGAACAGTCTGGCGCTGGTGAACATCCATAACCGCCTGCGCAATCTCTACGGCGCAAATTACGGGCTGGACATCGTCTGTCCCCCGGAGGGCGGAACGCGCGTCACGCTGCACCTGCCGATGGTGCTGGTGCAGACAGAAACAGAACAGGGAGGTCACATCTCATGAACCTGATGAATATCGAACAGAATGCCGAAAACCTGCGGCTGCTGGGGCTGATTGTCGCCCAGCGCGGCGAAACAATCTATCAGCACAACTGGGACAGCCCGTGCCGCCGCCTGCTGTTCTCCGCCAGCAAGAGCTTCACCGGGGCGGCAGTCGGTTTCGCGGTTCAGGAGGGGTTATTGCGCCTTGACGACCGCCTGATTGAACTGTTCCCGGACGAAGCGCCGGAAAATCCCTCAGCGAACCTCTGCCGCGCCACGATTCGCGATGCGCTGACGATGTGCATCGGGCAGTCGCGCGGGTACTTGATGGGCGCACAGCGCGTCGGCATGGCGGAAGAAGACTGGGCGAAAGCAGTACTGGCGCTGCCGTTCGACGAAGCGCCGGGGACGCACTTTGTGTACAGCAACGTCGGGCCGTATCTGGCGGGGCTGGCGGTGCAGAAGCGCGCCGGGTGCGACCTCATGGATTACCTGATGCCGCGGCTGTTTGCGCCGCTGGGGATTCAGCGCACGGTCTGGGAGGTTGACCCGCTGGGGCGGACGTTCGGCGCAGCGGGGCTGCTGCTGGCGCTGCCAGAGCTGCACAAGCTGGGACTGCTCTATCAGCAGGGCGGACAGTGGCAGGGGAAGCAGCTGCTTGCCCCTGATTGGGTGCGCGAAAGCGGGCGCAAGCAGGTGGACAACGAAGAGGCAGGCTACGGCTACCTGTTCTGGCGCGGGAAGTACGATTCGTACCGCGCGGACGGGCTGTATGGGCAGTACAGCGTCATCCTGCCGGCGCAGGAGGCAGTCATCACCTGCACGGCGGAAAGCCGGAATCAGAAGCAGCTGCTGGAAACGCTGCTGGATGCCATCGTACCACAATTATAACGGGGAGGACACCCGCATGTACACGCCTGATTTGCTCACCATGACCGACGGCACGCCCGTTACGTCGCCCGCGCAGTGGGAGGCGCGCCGGAGGGAGCTGCTGGACATCCTCGCGCGGGAGCAGTACGGCACGTTTTTGCCGCCGTACACTGCATCCGCGCGGGTAATGGCGCCGTCAACGCCCGCCTGCGCCGGACGCGCCATGCAGGAGACGCTCGAAGTCCGCTTTGATACCCCAGTGGGAGAATTCGCTTTCCCACTGCGTTTTCTCTATCCGGCGGACGGTCAGGCGCATCCGCTGTTTCTGCTGCTGAATTTCCGTCCGCTCATTCCGGACATCTACTGTCCGGCGGAGGAAATCCTCGACAACGGCTTTGCGCTGGCGGTCGTGTGCTACACAGACATTACGGCGGATGACGGCGACTGGGGCAGCGGGCTGTGCGGGCATTATCCGCGGAAGCATCCCGAAACTGACCCCGGCAAGCTCGTTTTCTGGGCATATGCTGCCAGCCGCGCGCTGGATGTGCTGACGCTTCGCCCGGAGGTGGACGCGCGGAATATCGCCGTGATTGGGCATTCGCGGCTGGGCAAAGCGGCGCTGCTCTGCGGTGCGCAGGACACCCGTGTCCGCTTCACCTGCGCCAACAATGCCGGATGCGGCGGCGACGCGCTGGAACAGACCAAGCATCCCGGCGCGGAGGATTACGCGGCGATGGCGCGCAGCTTCCCGTACTGGTTCTGCGGCAATCGCAGCCGTTACATCGACCATCCGGAGGAGCGCCCCTATGACCAGCACTTTCTGCTCGGCGCCATCGCCCCACGCTTCGCCGCCGTCAGCAGCGCGTCGCTCGACCGCTGGGCTGACCCGTATTCGCAGCAGCTTTGCTGTGCCGCCGCGTCGCCCGCGTGGAAGCTGCACGGACTGCGCGGCTTTGTTGGGACAGAATCACCCGCCGCGGTCGGTGCGGCGTACCCGGAGGGGCATGTCGCGTACCATCTGCGCGGTGGGCTGCACTATCTGAGCCGTCAGGACTGGCTGTTCTATATGGATTTCGTTCGTCGGCACAAGGGGGAAACGGTATGAAGACGCTGTGCGTTGATTTAGGCGGCTCGCGGGTGAAACTGGCGCTGATGACGGCGGACAGTCACCCGCAGCCGGACGTGTTCGAGGTGGATTCGCGCGCGCCGCTTGCGCAGACGCTCTCGCTCGTCGCGCAGCATGCCGCCGCATGGGGACAGCCCGATGCCGTGTCGATTGCACTGCCCTGCGTGGTCTGCCGTGGAACGGTCATTGCCTGCAACGGTAAATATACGGATGCAGTCGGGTTTGACTGGGTGCGCTGGTCACAGAAGACATTCGGCGCGCCCGTTTTCCTGATGAACGATGCTGCTGCTGCACTGTTGGGCGAAATGCGCTGCGGTGCGGCGAAAGACACGGAGGCCGCCGCCATCCTCATGATTGGTACAGGCATCGGCAGTGCCGCCGCCCAGGACAGGCGCATTCTGACAGGTCGGCACGGCACGATGGGGATGCTCGGCGGTCACATGGCGATTGAGATGCTGCACCCTCGCCGCTGCACCTGCGGCGCGACGGGCTGCTTGGAAGCATGGGCGGGAACTTGGGCGCTGGACGAAATCGCCCGGCAGGAGGATGGGTTTGCGGAAAGTGCCTTGGCGAATGCGAGAAAGGTAGATTACCGCGCGCTGCTGGACGGCGTGGCGCAGGGGGATGCGGTCAGCCTGCGGGTGTTTGAGACGGTCGCGACGGCGCTGGGGATGGGCGCGGTGAATTTGATTCATGCGTATGACCCGGAAGTGCTGCTGCTCAGCGGTGGGCCATGCCATTCGGAAATGCTGATGCAGAGGATTCGGAGATATGTGAGGGAGAATGTGTGGACACCGTGGGGGCAGGTTGATATTCGGGTTGCGGAGAACCCGGAGGGGTCGGTATTGCTGGGGCTGATAAGGGAGTAAGGGAAAAAGGATAAACATGCGGAAGAAGCAAGGGAAAAGCCAACTCTATCGTGCGGAAGGGGGGGCAAGGGGCGAAGTTCCCTTGTGGAGGTGAGATAACGTCCAACTGTTTTTCGTGCGCTCAACTCAAAGAAAAAAGTCAACAAGGCACAGGCAACGAAGCTTCTCTGCCAGTAACTTCGCACACCCGCAGGCTGCTCTTTCGACCTACTCAACATTGTCGAGCCAGATAGGTACGACCGACTCTCCTGCCCCAAACGCCAAAGCGCCGGAACACAGCTTATACAGCTGCATTCCGGCGCTTTTTGTCAATCAGAATTATTCCATCACAATCCAAATATATGTCGTGCCATCCGCCGTTGTGTATTCGCGGATGTTGCTGGCGGGGGGAGTTTTCTGGTTCGCGCAGATACGTCAGGTTAAGCCCCACATCCTCCGAAGTCACGTTCATTTCGAGGAAGATAGGTGTTCCTTCGTCGCTGGTGTTGTGGGAACAGAAAGCTGCCCAGTTTTCTTCTGCCAGTTCATAGTAGGCGCTTTTCAATGCTTCTTTCGCCGAGGGCATCAACGTTTCCGCAACCCATTGCGACCACGGAATCAGTTTCTCCGTGATTCCAAGAAACTCTTTCTTCGTTGAGACCTGCCCCAGCTCGTCGCTGATTAGACTCATCGTCAATTGCTTCTTCCCTTCCTTATTATACCTTTTTATTTCCATTTTGGCTGTTCTTTCTTTGTGCGGGATTTCCTTAAAAAAGTACAAAATTCTACTGAAAATGATTGAAAGTTGATGCACTTTGTGGTACACTTAAAAGTGAAAAGTTCTATGGCAAAATCAAGCATTGCTATAGACAGAAAGAGAGGACTCTGCGATGTCTACAATTATTAGAGATTATTTTTCTATTCGTTTGGAAGAAATTATTTCGGAGTTTCCGGGAAATACTTTGATTATTTTCAAAGGGTTCGGATTGGAGCAAATTCAGCAACTAATTATACACCCTAACGCATTGTTAAATGATTTATCATTGCTAAATGAAGGATCCCTTGATTTGAATGCATTAGAGGATAAATGGCTTGATTTTGCTACTTCCATTAAGTCTGCAACGAAACCACTGATAGGGTTTTATGAAGAACTATTAGCAATTCGGCAAATCCTTTCCCGTATACAAATTGAGAAAATTATAGTTGTAGAAAATAATGTGTTGTCGCCGTGGGTTCCCTGCTATTTTCCGTATAGTGAAGCAGAAGCGCTCTTTGACTATTGGCAGGAAGAACGTGAAGCGTCTGCTGGAAGCACAACTGCTCAACTTGTTCAGATGTATGGTGATGTTAAACTGCTAAAAGAAGGAGAAGCATTGCTTTTACCTGTAACGCTTGATGATGAACGTATTAAAGCCATTCCATTTTGGAAAGGCAATGCAGTTGAGAAAGAAAATATTCGTGGTGATATCGAGCACATCGAAGTGGGAAGTACAAAGGATTGGGAATACTGTTTAAATATGACGAATGGAAAAACATTGGATGCACTATTTTTGCAGAATGGTGAACGATTATCAGCGAGGACTAGGGCAATCTTATGTGCAGCAAGTGCATTGGGTATAGACGTATTCATTGATGAACTTGAATTATACAAAGAAAAAATAGAATATAATGATAATCAGTTTATTCGCGTACTTCAAAAGTATTGGGGTAAGACAGCACAATTTAGACCGTTGCTCTTTTATAAAAATCCAGATTGTTCACGAGAAACAGAAGTGATAAGCCAAGGACAGATTATTGCTGAAATTGTCGATCAATGTGAGGTTGCTCAAGATGGGGAACCGTTTAGTAACATTTTTATAACAGCTCCAACAGGGTCTGGTAAGTCGATTCTTTTTCAAATTCCTGCGATTTATCTTGCTGAAAAATATAATCTTGTCACAATAGTTGTATCACCGCTAATTGCACTTATGAATGATCAAGTTGATCAACTGCAGCGCGAACGAGGAATTTCAATTGCTGCTTGCCTAAACTCAAGTATGAGCATAGAAGAGCGCGGCAATGTGCTTGAACAGATACATGCTGGTAAAAAGTCCTTGCTGTACCTTGCTCCGGAACTTTTGCTAACAACACATTTGGAATCATTTTTGGGCGGACGAAAAATCGGAATGATGGTTATTGATGAAGCGCATACGGTCACGAGTTGGGGACGTGATTTTCGTTCTGACTATTGGTTCCTTGGTGATTTTTTGAAACAAGCTGCGCGTGATGGCTTATCTTTCCCCGTGCTGTGCTTAACAGCAACGGCTGTCTATTCAGGAAATGACGATGTTGTGAATGATACAATTCAGGAGCTTGGACTTGAAAAAACAATTATCCATCTTGGAAATGTAAAGAGAACCAATATTTCTTTTGATATTCAGCGTCATGATCCTTCCAAAATAGAAGAAAGAACAGAGACAGTTAAACAGAAGTTAACTTTGGAAAGAATGAGGGAATACATTGCGAAGGGAGAGAAGGTTCTTACCTATTTCCCGTATCGAAGCCAAGTTGACCAGATTTACAATCAGATAACAGCTTCGGAACATATAAAAATTAGACGCTATCATGGGCAACTCTATTCGGCAGAGCGCAAATTGGTAGAGCGTGACTACAAAACAGGAACGGCAATGGGACTGTTCTGTACGAAAGCTTTTGGTATGGGTATTGACGTTGGTGATATTAAACACGTTATTCACTTTGCGCCGACAGGAACACTATCTGATTACGTTCAGGAAATTGGCAGAGCGGCACGCAATGAAAAAATCCAAGGCATAGCGCATATTGATTATTTCCCAAGCGATCTTCGATATGTTCGCTCACTAAATGGAATTTCTGAAATGCGTCAATATCAGTTGCGCGAAATGCTAAAAAAATTTGTGCTATTCAAAGAGCAAAAAAACGGCGGAATTTGCTGATTTCCGCAGAAACATTCGAATATCTTTTTAAGGAAAAAGAGGTTGAGAATCGGACAAAATCAGGACTGCTGCTTCTTGCAAAAGACTTGAGCAATAAATATACATTTCCAGTTTTGATCGTACGCCCGAAGGCAATGCTTTCAAAAAACTACATTAACATTCCAAGCAAGATAGAGAAAGAGTTTTTGAAACGATACGGTGATTATTGCGAAATAAAGCAAGGAATCGTTCGCCGTATTGTTTCTGCAAAAAACAGAGATAGAGCCTCAGATATGACAGTATATAGTGCAGGAAACACATATCTTGTAGACATGGCAGGAATCTGGGAAAATTGTTATCCTGATCGCTCGTTTGGCATGTTCAAAAAAGAGTTTTTCGAGCAAGAATTTCCAGATGGTGAGAAAAGTTATAGAATTGCACCTCGCGTGAGGGTAGAAATACGATATGATGATGAATATACTACAGTATTGCAGCGAGTAACAGATGTTATCACAAACATCACGCAAATATTTGAAAAGTACAAAAACGGAGAGGTAAAGCAGTTTTCACAAAAACAATTTGAAGAAGAGATGGCTGAAGCGCTTGGTGAAAAAGTAGTTTCTCATGATAAGATAGGAATGCTGCTTGATATCTTTACCGAAAGTGTAAATGAAGATGCTGCATATAGCCAAAACAGAAATCGTGTTCGAGTTCTTCGCAGCCGAAAAATGCCAGGATCAGATGAAACCGGTTACTTTGTCAGCAATTCGGCATATGCACGACTTCCGAATTTCTTCATCAATCAAATTAAGCAATGCGAAGTCAACACGGAGAACAATTCATTTTTCCGATTTTATCCATTAGCACAAGACAAACAGATTGAGATTATGCCATTGCTGCGCTTTATGGAATTGCTTGGGTTAGCTACTTATGAAATTCGAGGTGGTGAAAAATCGGAGGTATTTATCCGAATCAACGATCCTGAAAAGCTCCAATATTTGGCGCGGAATGGGAGATACACCAATGGCGTGTTGCAGAGTATCCAAGAGCATCATCGAAAGAATGAACGGATGCTTGCGGCATTTTTTGCTACTGAGATGGAGGATAGTGAGCGATGGGAACTCATTGAGCAGTATTTTTTGGGGAATGAGGAATATGTAAAGCAAATTTTAAATATTAGTGATTGAACAAAAATCCCCCGGCAGACCTTCATCAGACCTGCCGGGGGATTCCATATACTCAAAACACAAACGCAAAAAACGCCATTAGTCCTGCTTATACCGCCACTGGCGCGCGCGGTCGCCCGCGTTCAGGATGCGCTTGCGCATACGCAGGGTCTTCGGGGTGATTTCCAGCAGCTCGTCATCGTCGATGAACTCAAGGCACTCTTCCAGCGTCATCGGATGGACGGAAATCAGGCGCATCGCGTCTTCGGAAGCGGAGGCATTACGCATGTTGGTGACGTGCTTCTGCTTGCAGACGTTGACGACAAGGTCATCCGGGCGGGAGTTCTGACCGACGATCATGCCCTCGTAGACGTTCTGCTGCGCGCCGATGAACAGCGTGCCGCGCTCCTGCGCGTAGAACAGCGCATAGGGGGTGGAAACGCCGCTTTCGTGCGCCACCAGCGCGCCAACGCTGCGGTGCGGAATATCGCCCTTGACCGGCTCGTAGCGCTCGAACACGGCGGACATGATGCCCTCGCCGCGCGTGTCAGTCATGAACTCACTGCGATAGCCGAACAGCCCGCGTGACGGTACAAGGAACTCCAGACGAACGCGATCCTGACCAGACATGTGCTCCAGCGTACCGCGGCGGCGGCCAATCTTCTCGATGACGGCGCCCGCAGAAGCCTGCGGCGTATCCACGACAAGGCGCTCAATCGGTTCGCACTTCACGCCGTCGATTTCGCGGTAGATAACGCGCGGCTTGGAGACGGCGAATTCGTAGCCTTGACGGCGCATGTTTTCAATCAGGATGGACAGGTGCAGCTCGCCGCGGCCGCAGACCTCGAACGCATCCGTGCTGTCGGTGTCGCTGACGCGCAGGGAAACGTCCGTCTGCAACTCGCGCATCAGGCGCGCGCGCAGGTGACGGCTCGTGACATAAGTGCCCTCGCGGCCCGCGAAGGGAGAATCGTTGACCTGGAACGTCATCGTGACGGTCGGCTCGCTGATTTTGACGAACGGCAGACCCTCGATGCACTCCGGCGCGCAGACGGTGTCGCCGATGGACAAATCCGCCGCGCCGGACAGCGCCACGATGTCGCCCATGCGGACTTCTTCCGCGTCCACACGCTTCAGGCCGTCGTACTGATACAGGTTGCCCAGACGCCACGGCTGGCTCGTCACGCCGGTCTGCACATTCGTGTGGACGACGTTCATGCCCGCCTTGAATACGCCGCGGGTGATGCGGCCAACGCCGATGCGCCCCACATACTCGGAGTAGTCGATGGTGGAAATCAGCACCTGCGCCGGGCCGTCGGGATCGCCTTCAGGCGCGGGGATGTACTTCAGGATGGCATCGAACAGCGGGCGCAGATCCGTGCCGGGGGTGTCCAGATCCAGCGTCGCCGTACCCTTGCGGGCGGAGACGTAGAGAATCGGGTTTTCGATGGTGCTCTCGTCGGCTTCTAGGTCAATCAGCAGGTCGAGGATTTCGCCTACCACCTCTTCGCAGCGCGCGTCGGGGCGGTCAATCTTGTTGATGACAATCAGCACCTTCAGCTTCAGCTCCAGCGCCTTCTTCAGCACGAAGCGGGTCTGGGGCATCGGGCCTTCAAAGCTGTCCACCAGCAGCAGCACGCCGTCCACCATTTTCAGCACGCGCTCCACTTCGCCGCCGAAGTCCGCGTGACCGGGGGTGTCGACGATGTTGATTTTCGTCTTGCCGTAATGCACGGCGGTGTTCTTTGCCAGAATCGTGATGCCGCGCTCGCGCTCGATGGCGCCGGAGTCCATTACGCGGTCAACCGTCTGCTGATTCTCATGGTAAACGCCGCCCTGCTTGAGCATCTGGTCAACCAGCGTCGTCTTGCCGTGGTCAACGTGGGCAATAATTGCAATGTTACGAATATCTTCACGAACCATAACGTGTTCTCTCCTTACTATATAATCGAGAGGCACCAGAGGCTCTGCCTCTGGACTCCGGCAGGGACGCTGTCCCTGCACCCTGCAAGGGAGTTCCTCCCTTGACCCTTTCGCGCGATTGAGTTGACTTTTCTTTCATACTGCTTTCGCGTGTTTATGCGGGGAGTTCGCTCCTGCGGGAGCGACAAGGGGGC
>ERZ1034719.286-NODE-286-length-32695-cov-4.706556_pt1 | contig 32695 bp, 28 predicted proteins | sample MGYA00520703_ERZ1034719 | MGnify/ENA primary metagenome ERZ1034719 (study PRJEB33766, sample SAMN09781716) | gut metagenome | biome: gut microbiome | host: Homo sapiens | place: Madagascar | study: EMG produced TPA metagenomics assembly of the PRJNA485056 data set...
AAGCAGTATCAGCAAGTATTGTGACCGGGTGGTCCTGCTGAATCAGGGTGTGAAGCTAGGGGAAGGAACCCCGAAGGAAATGATTGATGCCTATAAGCAGGTACTTGTTGGACAGTATCCGCTTCCGGACAGTGATGATCAGAATCTGCTCCATGATGAAAGCATCACCTCGGCAGCACGTAAGGCGGGCCGCACAGGAGACAGCGGTATGGATGCAGCAAAACCGAAAGACTCTGCACAGAACGCAAATGTCCAGAACCCGGAGCTTTTGGAGTATGGTACCAGGCAGGCCGTGATTGAAGAATATGATGTGGAGGATGATCAGGGAAGACGGACCGGTGCCATTATCAAGGGGCAGAAATGTTCCGTTCATATGTCGGTACGTTTCCTGCAGGATATTGAGGCTCCGATTTTTGCCTTTACCATTAAGAATATCAAGGGTGTGGAAATTACGGGAACCAATACCATGGTGGAAAAGGCCTTTCTGCAGCCTGTAAAGAAGGGCGAAGTGAAGCATATTACCTTTACCCAGAAAATCGACCTGCAGGGCGGCGAATATCTTCTTTCGCTGGGAGTTACCGGATATGAAAAGGAAAATTTCGTGGTTTATCACAGATTATATGATGTCTTGAATATTACGGTGATTTCGGACAAGGATACCGTAGGATATTATGACATGAACTCCGAGATAACAGTCCGCTGATATACGGAGCTTTGAAATTATGATACAGATAGTACAGGCAGGAAAGGATCAGGAAAACGGACGGAAGGTGGATGGTTTGTTTTCCCGGTCAGATGTTGAGAGGGCAATTCATGGAATTTGCAGAAACTTTACCGAAGCAGATTGGAAATGTGAAATTAAATTATGAGTTTTATCCGGGAGAGGACATCTACAGCGATGGAGCGATCGAGGATGAAATTCTGGATATTACGAAGAATGCAGCAAGGATTGAGTATCCGAAGATCATTGAGGAAAAGAACAGCTGGCCGGTGCTCTACCATTTGTCCGCTCTTCGGGGGAATATTGTAGACTGGCTGCCGATTACAAAGGATATGAAGGTGCTTGAAATCGGATCCGGATGTGGAGCAATCACGGATAAATTATCAGAAAAGGCAGGGAAGGTAACCTGTGTGGATCTGTCTGCGAAGCGGAGCATGATCAATGCTTACCGGAATCAGGACCGGGATAATATAGAGATTTATGTCGGAAACTTTAATGATATAGAACCTTCGCTTGATTGCGACTATGATCTGGTCTGTCTGATCGGGGTATTTGAGTATGGAAATTCCTATATTCACACGAAAACACCCTATGAAGATTTCTTTCAAATCATGCAGAAGCATAAGAAATCAACGGGACTTCTGGTTATTGCGATTGAGAACAAGTTTGGATTAAAGTACTGGGCCGGCTGCAAGGAAGATCATGTGGGAACTTATTTCTCAGGACTCGAGGGATATCCGTAGGGAGGAAGTGCCAGAACCTTCACTAAAAGGGGACTTGAAAAGATCTTCGAGCGCTGTGGGGAAACAAACTACCATTTCTACTATCCGTACCCGGATTACAAATTTCCGACAACGATTTATTCGGACCGGAGGCTCCCCTATGAGGGAGAGCTGACGGATAACATGCGTAATTTTGACCGTGACCGCATGGTATTGTTCCGTGAAAAGTATGTATTTGACAGTACGATTGAGGATGATTATTTTGATCTGTTCTCCAATTCTTATATGGTAGTGATTGGAGAGCTGCCACAGACCATTTACTCCAAGTATTCCAATGATCGTGACGGAAGGTATGAGCTTCGTACGGATATTGTGGAAACTACTGCCGGAAAAGTAGTCCGGAAGGTTCCGATGACCGAAGAGGCGAGAGCCCATGTCCGGGAGATGGAAGCGGCATATCAGGCCTTATGCGAGCGCTATGAAGGGAGCGGACTGCATATCAACCCCTGCATGTATCACGAACAGGAGGGGTATGCGGAGTTCCCGTTTGAACAGGGAACGACACTGGAAACCCTGATGGATCAGTGCCTTTCAGAAAAGGATCTGGATGGATTCCAGAGGCTTTTTGACAAATACTGGGAACTGGTTTCTTATCGTAAGGAAGGATATACGGGAAATATTGCGGATTATGATCTGATCTTTGCCAATATTCTGGTGGATGGAGAGAACTGGACCGTTATTGATTATGAGTGGACGACAAAGGAAGCGGTTGAGGATAAAGAAATTGCATTCCGGGCAATCTATTGTTATATTTTAGAGGATGAAAAACGGAATGAATTAAATCTGGATTATATTATGCAGCAGTTAAATGTGACTGAGGACGAGGCAGAGGAATATCGTCATAAGGAAGCAATATTTCAGAAAAAGGTGACCGGTAAGCGGAAGTCCATGGGAGAAATCTGGGCGGCAATTGGTACTTATGCGGTTGATCCGAAGAAGCTGATGGAAGAGCATCTGCAGGAAATCCTGGATGAGCGTATCCAGTTATATTATGACCGGGGACAGGGATTTTGTGAGAGTGATTCCAGGTATGTTCCGGATGTCTATGTAAAAGAGCGTCAGATTGAAACGACGCTTACCGTAGAGGGAGACGTACGGAATTTTCGTATGGATCCGGCAGATAAGCCCTGTGTCGTAAAGCTGCAGCAGTTGTTATGGAATGGGATGCCGGTGACATTTGAAAAGAAGTTTATAGAGACAAACGGGAAGCAGGTAAAGCCCGGAACCTACCTTTTTGCAACGGCAGATCCCAATCTGGTACTGCATGTGGAAGCACTTGTAATGGCTGGAATGCGTGCGGAGGAAGAAAATCAGGTTGAGCTTAAGATGGAGGTTTCACCGGTGTCAGCAGAGGCTGCGGAAGAAATGATTTCAATGATTAAGAAGCTCTTTTAACTAACGATTCCATTCCGGATAATAAGTAAATCTACTGCAGGAACCGGCAGGGGAGAACAGACAGACCATGATGAAGCAAACTATAAAGAGGGTTTTACAGGAAAGACAAAGAAAAGAATATCGGAAGGAACTGGCGTCTCAGCTGCGGGACTACGATTCCTGGATCAGGGGTCAGGAGACCCCTCTTTTGGTTTCGGAATATGTGGCAGAAAAATCAGAGAAGTCTTTCTCTGTGTCAGACTATACAGGAGAAAGCTTTCCTAAATGTCTGACAAATGAAACGAAAATGCGGCTAGATGGCGGATCTAAAATGGAAAATGCAGGAAAAAATTCAGAACCTTCTTTGAAGTGCATTTCATATCGGGTGTTCTGCAAAAAGCATCCGGATTCGACAAAATCTCCGGTCATGACATTATTGTCCATGAATGCCGGACAGTTTCTGAAACTGCAAAACCGGATTAAGGATGGAGCGTTGGAGGAAGACATTCTACTGCTGAATTTTCAGGATGGAGAGTACAGTGAACTGACTGTTCCGATGATTGCAGAGGCATTTTCGAAACTACGTGGTCACGGCGATACAAAGTCTTTATGCAATAACCATCAAAACAGTGAAAATGACCATGATCATGTTCATATAGATTGCATAAAGTCTGACAGGATACCGGCGCTTGTATATGGCGACGAAGATGTTATAAGGAATGGAAAACGGCAGAATCCATGGTTTAAGCCGGACTGGTCTCCGGATACCTTCCTTTCCTGTTTTTATTTTGGAGCGTTTGTTGCAGTGCCAACTGCGAAAATAGCAGATTTTCTACAGAAGCATGGCATTTTTGAGAAAGAAGTGGAAGCAGATTTATTTGTTGATGATCAATTGGAAAGTGAATTGCAGCAGGCAAAGCAGGAAGATCGGGAAGGAAAGGATCACGAGCAGGAAAAGTGTGAACAGATCCGGCGTGAACGGATAGAGCGCAGGCAGATGAACCGGGATCAGATCATGTATGGGCTGCTTGCAGATTACTTATGGGACAACGGTGCATTTGCCGGATGGAAAACTGCTGATCATGTTGTGGTTCATATTCCCCAGGTGCTGATGCATACAAAAGCTTCCAGCTATGAGCATTGGAAGAACCTGCATTTACCGGAAAAAATACAGGAGCAGATGAGAGCTGGCGGCAGGGAGAATGTCAGGGATGGATCAGATGAAAATGTGATAGCAGATATAACAGCGGATAAAACAGCAGATATACCGCTCCCTACGGTCTCTGTTATCATTCCGTCCAAGGATCATCCGGATGTTTTGTTCCGGTGCCTCGATTCCTTTGTGGATAAAACGTCAGGATTGGGGACAAAAGTTAAAACAGAATTTATTATTGTGGATAACGGAAGCTCTGAAGAAAACAAAAAACGAATTGTGCAGAGGCTGCAGGAACTGGGGATTGCTTTAGAAAAGAAGCAAAATCAGGAGCGATACCGGGATCAAAATCAAATAGAAGATCCTGGGCAGAAGAGAAATGAAAATGAAGATATAAATAACGTTCGATATTTATACAGGGAAATTCCTTTTAATTTTTCATATATGTGCAATTGGGGAGCGAAGGAAGCACAGGGAGATTACCTGTTGTTCTTAAATGATGACATGGAAATTGTCGGGGAAAACTGGCTTGTCCTTCTGATGGAAAAGGCAGTCCTGCCCTATGTGGGGGCAGTAGGAGCAAAGCTTTTATACCCGGATACCGACATCATCCAGCATGCCGGAATTACGAATCTCCGGGTGGGACCGGCTCATAAGCTGCAGTTTGCACATGATACAGAGGATCATTATTTTGGACAGAACCGTGGCGTGCATGATATGCTGGGGGTAACGGGAGCGTGCCTGCTTGTGAAGAAGACGATTTTTGAAAAGGCAGGAGGGTTTGACGAAACGCTTGCCGTTGCGTTTAATGATGTGGATCTGTGCTATAAAATTTATGAAGAGGGATATTATAATGTGGTAAGGAATGATCTTTTCCTGTTCCATCATGAATCCTTAAGCAGAGGGAAGGATGGGGAATCCGAGGAAAAGCAGCTGCGGCTTCTTCGGGAGAAGGACTATCTGTATGAGAAGCATCAGGATTTATATGGCAGGGATCCGTTTTATCACCCGTATCTGACGACTGATATGCTGGAAACCGAGTATACACCGGCATTCCGCTACCAGGTAGATCTGTCAATGCCATGGGCGAAGGTGAAGAAGTGCACGCAGGAGGTACTGGCTGCCAGAGAGGATGAATGTCTGGTAATTGGTATGGAATGCGCCATGGATATTTATAAATGGAAATACGGCGTTTCTCCTGAGAAAAGAAAGGCTGGGAATTCAGATAAAGAGGATTATGGGGAAGAGAAAAAAGATAGCCGTAATGATAACAGTATTGACAGCGAAGATCAGGGGTATTATTTTCAAGGATATTCTTTTGTCATTGGATCAGATAACGCATGTTATAAAAAGGAGCTTCTGCTTCGCAGGATAACTGATGGAAACCAACAGGCGCTGGGAAATTCTGTCAGAAACGATGAGAAAATGTCCCAACCTGTTATTTATAGCATATCCATAGAGAAGAAATACCGGGAGGACATCAAAGCCAATCTGAAGGATCAGGTGAATGTGGATCTGACCGGATATGCAGCAAAGCTAAAGCCGGGAGCTGTCCCACCCGGAAGGTATCAGTTCGGAATGCTGGCGAAGGATGCCTGTTCCAGGGTGAAACTTGTTAACTGGAGCAGCTGGACGATTGAAGTTTTATAAGTGATATATGAAACTATTTGACAGAAAGTGGAGTGGAGAAAGGACCGGAAACATGAGTCAGGAAGAAATGGACTATCAAAAGGCATATGAAGAAGAGCATCTGCGGAATGCAGATCTTGCCGGACGTGTGGCAGATCTGGAAGCGCAGGTGGATGATCTGAACTTTAAACTGAACCGGATTAAGAGTAATCCTGTCTGGAAGGCCTCGGCACCTGCCAGAAGGTGTATGCACTGGTGCATCCGTCAGGTGACAAGAGTAAAGAATTGCGGCTCGATGAAGGGCGTTGCTGCCAAGATCAAATATAAGCAACACGAAAAGCATGCCATGGAGCAGTTCGGAACGAAGAGCTTTCCGGATGAAGCACGGAGGGAGGCAGAGCAGAATACAGACTTTCCGCGCAGAGTGAAGATCAGTATTCTGGTGCCGTTATTTAATACGCCTGAGGAATTCTTACGGGAAATGATCGATTCTGTGATGAATCAGACCTATTCGAACTGGGAATTGTGTCTGGCAGACGGCTCGGACGATGCGCATGCTTATGTTGCAGAGGTTGTCAGGGAATATGAAGGCAAAGCGGATGGACGTATCGTGTATCACAAGCTTTTAAAAAACGAAGGAATTGCGGGAAACACCAACGAGTGTCTGAAGCTGGCAACGGGAGAGTACATCGGATTGTTTGACCATGACGATATTCTGCATCCGAGTGCTTTATATGAATATGTGAAGGTTATTAATGAGCAGAATGCAGATTACATATACTGCGATGAAACCACGTTTAAGAGCGGGGACATCAATAAAATGCTCACGATGCATTTTAAGCCTGACTATGCGATTGATAATCTGCGTGCCAATAATTATATCTGTCATTTCAGCGTGTTTGCGAGAGAACTCTTAGATGGTACGGAGCTGTTCCGCCCACAGTTTGACGGCAGTCAGGACCACGATATGATTCTGCGTCTGACAGACCGGGCGAAGTGCGTGGTGCATGTACCGAAGCTTCTTTATTACTGGCGGTGTCATCCGGGCAGTGTGGCATCCGGCGTGGATGCCAAGCCTTATGTTGTGGAGGCGGCGAAGGGAGCGGTGGCAGATCATCTGCGCCGCCACGGCTTTAAGCATTTTCAGATTACATCCACAAGGGCATTCGAGACCATCTTCAAGATCCGGTATGAGATTATCGGGACACCGAAGATCAGTATTGTGATTGCCAATAAGGATCATCAGTCGGATCTGAAGCGGTGCGTTGATTCCATTCTTGAAAAGTCCACCTATGAAAATTATGAAATCATTGTGGTGGAAAACAACAGCACGACACCGGAAATTTTTGCTTATTATAAGGAATTGCAGGCCGCATATGAAAATGGAGCGACGGAAAACGACCGCAAAATACGTGTAGTCACCTATACCCCCAAGGAGGGAGAGACGTTCAATTATTCCAGGGTGAATAATTATGGTGTTTCCTTTGCGACCGGAGAATATATCCTGTTATTGAATAATGATACGCAGGTGATTACGGTGAACTGGATGGAGGAGCTTCTGATGTATGCGCAGCGTCAGGATGTGGCAGCTGTGGGAGCGAAGCTCTATTATGCGGATAAAACGATCCAGCATGCAGGCGTGGTGCTTGGACTTGGGGCACACCGGACGGCGGGACACAGCCATTACGGCCAGCACCGGGATAATCTCGGCTATATGGGAAGACTCTGCTATGCGCAGAATGTATCGGCGGTGACGGGAGCCTGCCTTTTGGTAAAAAAGAGTCTTTACGACGAGGTGGGAGGCCTTTCGGAGGACTTTGCCATTTCCTTAAATGATGTGGACTTCTGTCTGAAGCTTCGGGAAAAGGGCTTCTTAAATGTTTTTACACCATTTGCGGAGCTGTATCATTTTGAGTCGGTTTCCAGAGGACTGGATGATCAGGGAGAAAAGGCAGAGCGCTATAATAAGGAGTCCGAGCACTTCAGGACGAAGTGGAAGGAGGTTCTTGCAAAGGGAGATCCGTACTATAATCCGAATTTTTCTCTGGATCGGAGTGACTTTGCTTTGAAAATACAGGGATAGTGTGGTAAAATATTTCTGATAATCTGAATGCCGGTTTAAATGGCAGGAGGATGATCCAATATTGTAAACAGGAGGAGCAGTTATGAGCTACAAAGAGCAATATGATTTCTGGTTAAAGGATTCTTATTTTGACGAAAAGACAAAGGCAGAATTGCAGGCGATTTCAGGAGATGAGAAGGAAATCGAAGACCGTTTCTATAAAGATCTGGAATTTGGTACCGGCGGACTTCGCGGTGTGATCGGAGCAGGAACAAACCGTATGAACATTTACACGGTCCGTAAGGCAACACAGGGACTTGCAAACTACATTATCAGGCAGGGCGGCAGGGACAGAGGCGTTGCAATCGCATACGACTCCAGAAGAATGTCACCGGAATTTGCAGATGAAGCAGCACTTTGTCTTGCTGCAAACGGAATCAGGGCTTATGTGTTTGACGCACTCCGTCCGACTCCCGAGCTTTCCTTTGCACTCCGGACCTTACATTGTATTTCCGGTATTGTCATTACCGCAAGCCACAATCCACCGGAATATAACGGATACAAGGCTTACTGGGAAGATGGTGCACAGGTAACCGCTCCTAAAGATAAAGAAATTATTGCAGAAGTAAAGGCCGTAACCGATTATCATTCGGTAAAGACCATGGACAAAAAGGATGCAATGGATCAGGGGCTTTATGTTGTAATCGGCAAGGAAATTGACGATGCCTACATGGCAGAGTTAAAGAAGCAGATTATTCACCCGGATATTATTAAGGAAGTTGCAGATGATATCCGTATTGTATATTCTCCGTTCCATGGAACAGGAAACGTACCGGTACGCCGTATTCTTTCCGAGCTTGGCTTCAAGCACGTGTATGTTGTACCGGAGCAGGAGCTTCCGGATCCTGATTTTACCACACTGGAATATCCGAACCCTGAAGATCCGAAGGCATTTACCCTTGCATTAAAGCTTGCGAAGGAAAAGAATGCAGATATCGTACTGGCAACCGACCCGGATGCAGACCGTCTTGGTATTTATGCACTGGATACAAAGACCGGCGAATATGTACCGTTTACCGGAAATATGTCCGGAATGCTGATTGCAGAATATATTTTAAGAGAGCGTACCGCAACGAAGACCATGCCTGCTAATCCGGCACTGGTTACGACTATTGTTACCACCAATATGGCACGTGCCATTGCAGAGGCTTACGGGGTACGTTTCGTGGAAGTGTTGACCGGTTTCAAGTATATCGGTGAGCAGATTAAGTTCTTTGAACAGAGCAACTCCAACAATTATGTATTCGGTCTGGAAGAAAGCTATGGCTGTCTTGCAGGTACTCATGCAAGAGATAAGGATGCCGTTGTTGCCGTAATGTGTCTGTGTGAAGTGGCTGCATGGTGCAAGAAGCATGGTATTACCGTATGGGATCAGATGCTGAAGATCTATGAAGAATACGGATATTATAAGGAAACACAGTATGCCATCACCTTAAAGGGTATCGACGGCTCCAAGCAGATTGCAGAGATGATGGATAAATTAAGAAACAACCCTCCGAAGAACTTCGGAGAATTACAGGTAAAAGAGCTTCGTGACTACGACAGGGATGTGATCACAGACCTTGCCACCGGAGCAACCAGACCTACCGGACTTCCGAAGTCCAATGTGCTATACTTTGATCTTACGAATGATTCCTGGTGCTGTGCACGTCCTTCCGGAACAGAACCGAAGATCAAGTTCTATATGGGAGTAAAGGGAACCAGCCTTCAGGATGCAGAAGAGAAGCTGAATAAGCTGACAGAGGATCTCAAGGCCGTTCTGTAAGTCAAAATGATGGCAAAATTATTAAAGCTGAGTAATTTGAAGAAAACCATATATTATCTGAAGAAGAACGGGTTTCGCAAGGCTTATTATGCAGCGGTGGAACGAGCTTCTTCCGAAAGAAAGGATGACTATCATTATGATCCCTTGCCGGATTCTGTTTTAAAGGAACAGGCCGGCAAGGCCTCTGAGTTTTCAACCAGATTCAGTATTCTGGTTCCAACCTTTGAAACCAGGGAAGAGTTCCTCCGGGCACTGATCAATTCGGTACTTGCACAGACCTGCGGAAATTGGGAACTGATTCTTGCAGATGCCAGTAAAACGGACCGGGTATCGGAGGTTGTGAAGGAATATACCGATTCCCGTATCCGGTATCACAGGCTGAAAGAAAATCTGGGAATATCCGGAAACACGAATGAAGCATTGAAGACAGCGACAGGAGAATATGTCGCATTACTTGACCATGATGATTTACTGACGGAGGATGCCTTGTTTGAATGCGCATCTGTGATTGAGGCGTATCGGAAGGATAATCTGGAATTACGCATGTTATATTCTGATGAGGATAAATGTAACAGCAATGGAACTTCGTTTTATGAGGTTAATCGGAAACCGGAGTTTAATCTGGATTTAATATTATCGAATAATTATATCTGTCATCTGCTTGTGATGCAGAGAGAACTCATGCAGGAGCTTGAATTCCGGAGCAGCGTGGATGGGGCACAGGATCATGACATCATTCTGAGGGCGGTAGACCGGATGATGGGAGAGGACAGGCACGCAGCCAGAAGGGCTAAGCTGCCGGTTGCCCATATCCCGAAGGTACTGTATCACTGGAGATGTTACGAAGGCTCTACGTCAGAGAATCCGGAAAGTAAGCGCTATGCTTACGAAGCCGGCAAGCGTGCAGTAGAGGATTTTTTGAAGGCACGGGAGTATCAGGCCGATGTGGTTCATACATGTCATTTGGGATTTTTTCGTGTAAATTATCAGCCGGATCTGTTAAGTAACCGGCCGGATGTAGCTGTGGTCGGAGGAAAGCTGATTGACCGGCATAACCGTGTAGTAGGCGGTATTTATAATGAAAACAGGGAGTCCTTATATCTGGGGCTCCATAGAGAATATAGTGGTTATATGCACCGGGCATCCTGTCAGCAGGAGGCCCATGCTGTGGATGTGCGCTGTATGATCTGTTCAGGGGAGGCACAGACAGTTTGGGAAGAACTTACCGGACTGCCCTATGCGGTGCAGCCCCATACGGGATATTTCTTATATCAGGATGTCCTTAAGAAGGATGCTGATTATGAAGAGTTAAGCTTCAGATTCTGTGAGGAACTGCGCAGAAGAGGAAAACGAATCGTCTGGGATCCGGAAATGGTGCAGCGGGTGGATGGAAGATAGGACAGAAGCATGAAAACGACAGTGGTAATTCCCAATTACAATGGACGGAACTATCTGCAGGACTGCCTTACCTCTCTTTTAGAGGGAAGTGAGGTTCCTGCAATAATTGTTGTAGATAACGGTTCTGCCGATGAAAGTGTTGCCATGGTGAAAGAAAAGTTCCCGATGGTGAAGCTGATCGCATTACCCGAAAACCGGGGATTCAGCGCAGCGGTGAATATCGGAATCCATGAGACCGGAACAGAATATGTTTTTCTGTTAAATAACGATACCGTTGTTTTAAAAGATACAATTGAAGAGCTGGAAGCTGCAATGGAACGTCATCCGAAAGCGTTTTCTGTAGCTGCGAAAATGTTGCAGATGAAGAATCCGGAGCTGATTGACAGTGCCGGAGATTTTTATTGTGCATTAGGATGGGCATTTGCACGCGGAAAGGACCGGAAGACCGAAGCATTTTCAAAGGAAACCTCTGTGTTTTCTGCCTGTGCCGGGGCAGCTCTTTACCGGAAGGCTGTTTTTGAAAAAATCGGTGATTTTGATGAAAATCATTTTGCCTATCTGGAGGATATTGATGTGGGGTACCGTGCGAAGATCTATGGCTACCGGAACTATTACGCACCGGCTTCTGTGGTTCTTCATGCAGGTAGCGGATCTTCCGGTTCAAGACATAATAAATTCAAGGTAGATTTATCCTCCCGGAACAGTATTTATCTGATTTATAAAAATATGCCGGCATTACAGGTATTATTGAATCTACCGTTCCTGCTTTTGGGGTATCTTGTGAAGATTTTGTTTTTCCTGAAAAAGGGACTGGGTGCAGATTATATGAAGGGTCTTGGAAAGGGCTTCCGTCTTGCTTTTTCCGGAAAAGGAAGAGAACATAAGGTAAAATTTTCCATGAAGCATTTGGGAAATTATGTGATAATACAGCTGCAGTTATGGGCGAATATGTTCCGCCGTCTGTGGTGGTAGAAAGGGTTGTGCAATGATTAAGGACAATCAGAAATTATTGAATCGAATCCATGTGTTGATTGATGCGGTTGTGACGGCAATTTCTTATCTCATGGCATGGTATCTGAAGTTTGCTACCGGCTTTGCGGAGACGGATCCGAATGTTGGAGTACTGGATATGTACACGTATTTCCGTGCGCTGTATATTCTGGTTCCGCTTTATCTGGTTCTGTATTATTTCTTTAATTTATACGCTCCAAAGCGTGCAACCAGGCGTAAATACGAGCTTTTTGCAATTGTGAAGGCAAATACAGTAGGATTGATCCTGTTTATGACACTGCTGTATATCATCAATCAGCTGGATATTTCCCGATTCGTGCTGGGAGCCTTTTATATTATCAATATTATTCTGATGACGCTCTGCCGGACAATGATCCGGAATATTTTGTACTTTTTCCGCAGAAAGGGTTATAACCTGAAGTACATTCTGCTGGTTGGTTATTCCAGTGCGGCGGAGGAATATATTACCAGAATTATTGCAAATCCCCAGTGGGGATACGTAATCCGGGGGATTCTCGATGATACCATGCCAAGCGGAACCGTGTATAAGGGAGTTAAGGTTGTGGGAAGAATAGAGAATATCAGGTATATTCTTCCGGAGAACAAGCTGGATGAAATTGCGATTACACTTGCACTGAAGGATTATGAGCAGCTGGAGTCCATCGTGGATCTGTGTGAGAAGTCCGGTGTTCATACAAAGTTTATTCCGGATTACAATTCCCTGGTGCCGAGCCACCCCTATACGGAGGATCTGATGGGACTTCCGGTGATCAATATCCGTTATGTACCATTAATGAATCCGGTGAATAGTATATTAAAGAGAACCATGGATATTCTGGGTGCCTGCTTTGGTATTGTTATTGCTTCTCCGGTGATGCTGGTCTGTGCGATTTTAGTAAAAGCAACCAGTGAAGGACCGGTGATCTTTAAACAGGAGCGTGTGGGACTTCATAATAAAGTATTCAGGATGTACAAATTCCGGACGATGGAAGTGCAGAAGCAGTCGGCAGAGGAAAATGCATGGACGGTCAAGAATGATCCGCGTGTCACGAAGGTTGGTAAATTTATGCGTAAGACCAGTCTTGATGAACTGCCACAGCTTTTTAACATTCTGATGGGAGAAATGTCGCTGGTTGGACCGCGGCCGGAGCGGCCACAATGGGTAGATAAATATAAGGAAGAAATTCCGAGATATATGATTAAGCATCAGGTGCGGCCGGGACTGACCGGCTGGGCGCAGGTCAATGGATATCGTGGCGATACATCAATCCGCAAGCGTATCGAGTACGATCTGTTTTATATTGAAAACTGGAGTCTTGCCCTCGATATCAAGATTTTGTTTATGACGATTTTCAAAGGTTTTGTGAATAAGAATGCCTATTAAAGGCGCGTATAACCGCAAGTTTGTATGAATCTGGTTGAAGTGGGAACATTAATATGGTAAAATGCTAGATTATGGGGAGAACGAAAGAAGAAACCCACATATGGTATTTGAAAGGGAGAAAAGGTATGACCACAAATAATCAAAGACCTTCACAAGGAAGATCATCACAAGGCAGACCTTCACAGGGAAGATCATCACAAGGCAGACCTTCACAGGGAAGACCTGCACAGAAGAGACCTGCACAGCACAGCCAGGCTGCACGCAGCTCTTCGCAGAAGAGAACATCATCCCGTAGAGACGATTACTATGAGGATGACTATTACGAAGACGATTATTATGAAGACAGCCGTTCTTCCAGGGGAAAAAAGAGTGCCCCTTCGAAGAAATCCTCAAATGGTAAGAATCATAAGAAAAAGAACAAAACCTCCAAGATTATTTTATTTATTGTAGAAATCCTGGTTCTGTTACTCATGGTTATGGTATTATGGACTGTTTTAAAGACGGAAAAGGTTGGTAAGGTAGATCTGCCGGAGGAAGACATTGTCATCAATCCGGAGGTTGAAAAGCTGCAGGAGCAGGAAGGTTCGGTGCTGCAGGGGTATCGCAACATTGCGTTATTCGGTGTAGACTCCACAGAGGGAGCACTGACCAAGAATACCCGGAGTGATACCATTATGATTGCCTCCATTAATCTGGATACCGGCGATTGTAAGCTGGTCAGCGTATATCGTGATACCTACCTGAACTTAAGCAATGATACTTATAATAAGTGTAATGCGGCTTATGCAAAGGGTGGACCGATGCAGGCGATCAATATGCTGAACATGAATCTGGATATGAACATTACCGATTTCGTAACAGTCGGATTCAGCGGTCTCACAGAGACAATTGATGCGTTAGGCGGTGTTTATATTGATGTTAAGGAAGAAGAAATTTCCCATCTGAATAACTACCAGATCAGTATTGTCGGTACAACGAAGGATGGTAAGACTTATACCGCAGCAGAGGGAAGCTACACACCGGTAACACAGGCAGGATACCAGAAGTTAAACGGTCTGCAGGCAACTGCTTACTGCCGTATCCGTTATGTAGGCAACGATTTTGAGCGTACAGCAAGACAGCGTCGTGTATTAAAGGCGGTTGCAGATGAAGCAAAGAAGGCATCTCCTGCACAGCTTGAGAAGATTGCAAACTCTGTATTTGATAAGGTATATACGTCTCTTGATATTTCTGAAATTGTATCACTTCTTGGAAATATCAGTAAGTATAATATCGTGGATGAAGGAGGGTTCCCGAATTCCGATATGCTGACCACAGGTAGTATCGGTAAGAAGGGAAGCTGCGTGGTTCCAAGGAGTCTGGAATCCAATGTTACCTGGCTGCATGAATTCCTGTTTGATGAGAAGGATTATGAACCTTCTTCAGCCGTTAAGGAATATAGTGCGAAGATTGCGGCAGATACAAATGGTTATGTGAAATAAATGTAAACGAAAAGGGTCTTTGTGAAAGACCCTTTTCGTTTATATGAGTTGCCATGCATATGAGAAAATGATCCAGTGGATCATTTTTGAGTAAGGAGAACGGAAACGATGCTTATATACGATGTGATCATTCCGGTGTACCGGCCGGATGAAAAACTGAAAAGGCTGATAAATGCGCTTCTGTCACAATCCCTGCTTCCCCGGAGGATTATTCTGATTAACACAGAGCGGGAGGAATTTCTGAAATTCAGCCCGGAGGAAGAGTTTCTGGCACAGAGCCCGCTGCTTAAGCTGTACCATATTAGTAAAGCAGAGTTTAACCATGGGGCAACACGGAATTATGGAGTATCGCTAAGTGATGCACCGTTCTTTATCTGTATGACCGATGACGCAATCCCGGCAGGAAATACGATGATGGAGGAGCTGTTAAAGCCTTTTTCATCGGAAAGCATTGGGATTTCCTATGCACGACAGCTCCCGGATCCGGACTGCGGAATCATTGAGAGGTACACGCGAAGCTTTAATTATCCGGAGACGGCAAGGATTAAAACTGCAAAGGATCTGCCGGAGCTTGGTATTAAGACTTTTTTTGCCTCCAATGTGTGTGCAGCCTACCGGAGAAGTTATTTTGACGCTTTGGGAGGATTTCCGGATCATACGATTTTTAATGAGGACATGATCTATGCAAGGCATCTGATTGATGCCGGATATGCGATTTCCTATACGGCAAAGGCAGAGGTGATTCATTCACACAATTACAGTGGAATAGAACAGCTTCACCGGAATTTCGATCTGGGCGTATCGCATGCACAGTTTCCGGAGGAATTTAGCGGGATCCGGGCAGAAGCCGAAGGCAGAAAACTGGTTTTACAGACCTGCCGGTATCTTTTGAAGCTTCATAAGCCATGGCTGATCGTGAAGCTGATCTGGCAGAGTGGATGTAAATACATCGGATATTTTCTTGGAAAACGTTATCAGAAATTCCCTGTATGGTTCGTAAAGCGGTGCAGCATGAACCATAGCTATTGGGATTGATGCTGTGAATGCTGACCGGGAAGAGGGTTGCCAGCAAGGCTGAAAAATGATATAAGTATATTTAAGTTGATTTTGGAGGATCAGATATGTGTGGAATTGTTGGTTATATTGGGAAACATCAGGCTGCCCCGATTATTTTAGAGGGACTTGCAAAGCTGGAGTACCGTGGTTATGATTCAACCGGTATGGCAGTTTTTGATGGAAAAAAGATTAATATTCAGAAAGCAGCAGGCAGACTGCAGGTGCTTGAGAATATGACAAGAGGCGGAGAGACGATGCCGGGCTGTGTCGGAATCGGACACACCAGATGGGCAACGCATGGAAAGCCAACGGATATTAATGCGCATCCGCACGATAATCAGGATGGGACGATTGCTGTCGTACATAATGGAATTATTGAGAACTATCAGCAGTTAAAGCAGAGGCTTATAAATCGTGGCTACAAATTTGTATCCGATACCGATACCGAAGTTCTGGTGCAGCTGATTGATTATTATTATAAAGGGAATCCGTTAGAAGCAATTACGAAGGTGCTTCACCGTGTGGAAGGTTCCTATGCTCTCGGCATTCTGTTTGCAGATCATCCAGAGGAAATTTTTGCAGTACGTAAGGACTGTCCTTTGATTGTAGGAACAAGCAGTGAAGGAAGCTTTATTGCATCGGATGTGCCCGCAATTTTGAAGTATACCAGGGAAGTTTATTATATTGATAATCAGGAAGTCGTTGCATTAAGGGAAAATGAGATTCATTTCTATACCGTAGACGAAGAAGAGATCCAGAAGACACCTTCCCATGTGGACTGGGATGCAGAAGCGGTTGCAAAGGGCGGATATGAGCATTTCATGTTAAAGGAGATCTACGATCAGCCCCGAGCAGTCCGTGAGACCTTTGAAAAGCATATGAAGGATGGCAATGTGGAGATTGAAGAGCTCCGTATGACCGATGAAGAAATCAGGAAGCTTTCCCGTATCCATATTGTGGCATGTGGTACCGCATATCATGCAGGCATGACGGCAAAATATGTTATTGAATCCATGGCACGGATTTCTGTAGAGGTGGATATGGCATCCGAATTCCGTTACCGGAATCCGATCATCGAAGAGGGAGCACTGGTGATTGTTATCAGCCAGTCCGGAGAAACTGCCGATACCCTGCAGGCACTCCGCGATTCCAAGGCACGTGGAGCAAAGGTGCTTGGTATTGTAAATGTGGTTGGGTCCTCCATCGCAAGAGAAGCAGACAGTGTCATGTATACCTGGGCAGGACCGGAAATTGCGGTTGCGTCCACAAAAGCGTATTCTGCACAGCTGATTGCACTTTATCTGCTGGCAATGAAGTTTGCAAGAGTTAAGGGTACAATTTCGGAAGAGGAGTATCAGCAGCTTGTTTTTGATCTCCGCCGTCTGCCGGAGCAGATTGAACTGCTTCTTGGTAATAAGACCAGGATTCAGCGGTTTGCCAACCGTTATGTGGCCGCAAAGAGCGTTTTCTTTATCGGAAGAGGCCTGGATTATACGTTATCCATGGAGGGCTCTTTAAAGCTTAAGGAAATTACCTATATGCATTCTGAGGCCTACGCAGCAGGTGAATTAAAGCATGGTCCGATTTCCTTAATTGAGGATGGAACACTGGTTATGGCCTCCCTGACTCAGGAGGATCTGTATAAAAAGACTATCAGCAACATCCGTGAAGTGAAGTCCAGAGGCGCATTTGTGTTAGCACTTACAACGACCGGACATGATGATATAGAGGATACTGCCGATTACGTACTTTATATTCCGCAGACGAACAGGTACTTCACCAATTCACTGGCGATTATTCCATTCCAGATGTTTGCCTATTATGTATCCATTGGTAAAGGACTTGATGTTGATAAGCCCCGTAACCTTGCTAAATCGGTAACTGTAGAGTAAGGAAGCCTGATTCCGCATCTTCGAGGAAAGAGGATGCGGAATTTTTAGATTACACAAAAGGATCATATTTAAGACACAATTTTAACACATTTGTTTCCTATACTGTGAATCATAGAAGAAAGGAAAGGTTTTAAGGAAAGGTTTATAAAGGAGGCAGTTATCATGGATGAGAACAGATATACGAATGATTATTATACAAACCAGAACCAGATGAATCAGGGGCAGGTAAATCAGAACCAGAATTCCTCTTCGGGAACGCAGGGAACCAATTATTACCAGACCTCTTCAACCAATTTTCAGCAGTCGCAGATGAATCATCAGCAGGCAAAACCCGTAAAACAGAAAAAACAATCCGGTGGATTGGGGAAAAAAGTTTTAGCAGGTCTGTGCTGTGGACTGGTATTTGGTGTCTTTGCAGGGATCGGTTTTTTGGCAGTGGATACAGTACATGATGGATTTACCCGTGCCAAAAGTGCTTTTTCCGCAATAGTGGGAAATCCCACACAGGACAGTGACAGTACCGTAGCAGAGGCTTCCGGATCAGGAGATGCAGCAGAGGATGTGCTGCTTCCGGACAGCAGCTCCGATGCGGCAGAGGCATCCTCCGGCAGCATTAAACAGACATTGGATAATCTGACACCACAGACGCAGACAGAGGCAGTTGTTACGGATGTTACACAGGTGGTAAAAGCAGTGATGCCGTCCGTTGTATCGGTGAGCAATACCTATGTACAGCGTGGAACATTCTTTGGACAGGAATACAGCAGTGAAGCAGTAAGCTCCGGCTCCGGTATCATTGTTGGTGAAAATGACAGTGAGCTGTTAATTGTCACGAACTATCATGTTGTAGAATCCGCGGATACCCTGTCGGTACAGTTTGTCGACGAGGAACAGGTACAGGCACAGATCAAGGGTACCGATGCGGATAAGGATCTGGCAGTACTGGAAGTCCAGCTCTCCGATATCAAGGAGGATACCCTGGACCAGATTTCAATTGCATCGTTAGGAAGCTCGGATGATCTGACGGTAGGTGAACCTGTTATCGCCATTGGTAATGCGTTAGGCTATGGTCAGTCCGTAACAACCGGTGTTGTCAGTGCTTTGAATCGTCCAATCGCTGTTACTTCACAGGAGGGTCAGACCGGGGATTCCCAGATTAATACCTTTATCCAGACCGATGCAGCAATTAACCCCGGTAATTCCGGTGGTGCATTACTGAATACCAAAGGTGAAGTGATCGGTATCAATTCCAACAAGATAGGTGGAAGCACCGTAGAAGGTATGGGCTATGCAATTCCGATTTCCGATGCAAAGCCGATTATTGAAGAACTGATGCAGAAGGAAACAAGACTGAAGGTGGATGAAGCCAATAAGGGTGTTCTCGGTATTACCGGTGTGAATGTCGAAGCGCAGTATTCCGAGGTCTATGGAATCCCGATGGGGGTTTACGTTTCTTCTGTAACCGATAATTCAGGAGCTGCGGCAGCAGGACTTGTCCGTGGCGATATCATTACCGCAATCAATGGTGAAACCGTAGAAACTATGGAAGAATTAAAGGAAGAGATGAACTATTATCAGGCCGGTGATGTTGTGACCCTGACCATTATGCAGGGAAGTCCGACCGGATATCAGTCCAAAGATGTACAGGTAACACTGGGAAAGCAGTTGTCGAATCAGTAAATGAAATGAAAATCTATTTTTTAAACAGAAATATCCGTCCATGCAGATTAGAACATGGACGGATATTTTTGTTGTTTGTAGAACATAATTATGCTATGATTATGTCAAAGAAAGGGGTGAAATATCATGCCGCTTATTATGCCTATTAAGGATTTACGCAATACAACTGAGATTTCCAATATTGCACACAAGGAGCAGGAGCCTATTTTTATCACAAAAAACGGATATAGCGACTTAGTTGTAATGAGTAGTGAACTATATGATAAATTTGCAAGAATGAATCGTATCGATCAGGCAATTTTTGAATCCGAGCAGGAAATTACCAATGGAGCTGAAGCAGTAGATGCAGAAATCGTTTTTGCAGAATTGGAGAAAAAACATTTTGGATAAGTACAAAGTAAAGGTCAATCCAAGAGCAATTCGTGAATTAGATGACATTTATGAGTATATCGCAAATGAAAAATTGGTTCCTGAAATAGCCAAAGGGCAGGTTGACAGAATTAAGAAGGCTATTTTAGGCCTAGATACCTTTCCACAATCCCACCAAGAACGTAATGAGGGTAGATATGCCGGAAAGGCCTATCGACAGTTATTGATTGACAACTATATTGCCATTTTCCGCATTGATGAGACACACAAAATAGTTTATGTGGTAACAATACAATATCAGGGACGAAATCTATAAAACAAGCACCAAATGACGCTGTGAGTTATTTGGTGCTTGTTTTAACGTGCGCCGCAAGGCGCACGTTTCCAAGATGAAGCTTTTATTGGAATACAACTGGTTCATCGATATACTCGGTTTTGATGACAAGGTAAGGATAGGAGGCGGTGTCGCTGACCGGTGTTTCGTTGTCGGGAGACGGGCCAAGGAGCGTGGTATCGAAGTAAATGGCATTTTCCGTGAGGTAGAGGTCGTTGACCGTGATGCCAAAGCCACCGGTTTCCTGCTCGCCATAGCCGATTCCGATGTAGAGAAAGCCTCTGTCAGAGTAGGTGATTTTGAAGGGGTTCGGATTTTTTTCCTGAATGACTTTTTTCATTTCTTCCGGAATGGCATCTTCGGATAATACGGTGAATTCCAGATTTTTGATCTTTGTAAGAGAGTCCTTTTGGGCTTTTCCTGCACAGGCGGTCATAAACAGGAGGATGAGCAGGCAGAGGACGGAAAGGAGCCGTGGAAACAGTTTATGGGTAAAGGAGTTGGATAAGAAACAGTTTTTCATAGAAAACCTCAAAATCTGATTTGGAAATTAGTTTATTTTATGATTTTGAGAGCGGAGTTATGAACAAAATATATGGCGTGCCCGAAAAGATACTGCTGTTTGCCTGAGGTATGGCACGGTTAATCTTTGGGGCGTATTTGCATTCTCCATTCTTTAGGTGATAAACCGTATTTTCCCTTAAATATCTGATAAAAATAAGTTCGATTGGAATATCCAAGTAACATACAAATATCACTTACACTCATGGTGGTTTCTGTAAGCAGACGCTCTGCTTCCAGAAGAGAGAATTTCTGAGCATATTGGATGAAGTTCATACCGGTATATTTGTGTATGATACGGGTGAGGTGGTCTCCTGTGTATCCTAATTGATGTTCTAATTCAGAACGTGATATATTACCATGGTGGCTTTCAATAATTCTGCTGATTCGAATGAACAGCTCTTCATGTGCCGGTGTATTTACAAGATAAGATGTCGGTTTATAAAAAACAGTGTCTTCAAAGCAGGACAAAAGCTGGCAAAGATAGTTCAGAGTATTATAATACCATCCCGGTTTCCTGGTAGTGACGGCAATTAACAAAGAATTAATAATGTAAATAGTGTGCTCAGATAAGGTCTCACTGCTATAGTATTCTTTACTTTGTATCAATGGTTTGACAGGGAGCGATATGGCTTGCTTGTTACGTCGAATTGCTATGAATTCTTTCTTTGACTCTTTTCCGTATTCTTTTTGAAAATCTGTTCTGACTAATGAAGAAAAAATGGGATGAAATGTTCTGATGGTATCTTCTGTAAAGTCATTTATCTCGTTTTTTAGAACATCTTTTAAAAAGTCTTCCTGAAGCATAATCAAAAAGTACTCACAATCTATATCATGAAGTTCAACATGTCGTATGTTTTTGTTACAGACACAGCAATCATTTTCATGAAAATAATAATCTTGTCCTTCAATGATCATATGCAATGTCCCAGACAGGATATAGGTTATTTCAAAAAATTCATGTCTATGAAGAGATGTGGTTTCTGCGGTTATAAGTTCAGAGTAACTGGAAGAGATTGTGAAATTATGAGATTTTGTTACCTCAGTAAGGACAAACTGATCGGTTATCTGACTTACTTTACCATAGAGAAACATAAATGGGCTGAATAATTCAACAAAAGAGGAAACGGTATCTCCGTAATTACGAAATACGAGATCAGAATTGTGGATCCCCTGTCCTTGTAGATAGAGACTGGGATCGCTGGTGTTGTCTGAAAGCCTGATGCTTGGGAAAACGGGATGCTCCGTCATATGTTTTTCCTTTCCAAACCTGTGTATTCTTGTTACTATTATAACCCTGAAATTTAGATTGAAAAGACAAAAAATGAATAAATCGGATTACGATACAGAATAGATTAGCAAAGACGAATGGCGTTATTTTATTAAGCTGTTCGTTGACATACTATAAATATTGTAAAAACAATTGTTCTCGAGAAACAAGGTTGAAAATAATTACAAATGAATAATGAATGCAATAATCATATCGGAAAAAGATATCATTATTGCGGTATATGTTTGGAGGAATACGTATGAAAGAAAAATTTTCATTTCGAGAAATGCTCTGCTATGCATTTGGTGATGTGGGGTGTAATTTCATTTGGACCACAGTAGGATCTTTTTTAATGTTGTACTACACAAATAGTGTGGGAATCAGTGCGGCTGCAACGGGTACGCTGATGCTTATCACGAGACTCTTGGATGGAGTTTCTGATTTAGTTGCTGGTTCTATTATTGACCGTACAAGAACGAAATGGGGAAAAGCACGGCCATGGATCCTATGGACAGCCCCATTTATGGGAATTGGTCTTGTTATGCTGTTTAACGTGCCGGAAACGCTCCCTTCAGGAGGAAAACTTGTATACGCTTATATAACTTATATTCTTATGGCAGCCGTAATCTATACCGCTTGTAATTTAGCATATACAACGTTATTGTCACTTATTACACCGGATCCGGAAATTCGGTCCAGGATCAGTTCTATCCGTTTTTTCCTTGTTGTAATAGCAATGCTGGTTATTAGTTATGCGGCAACACCTTTAGTTGAAAAAATTGGCTGGGGAGGTATGGCTGCAGTATTTGGCCTTCTTGGGTTCGCTTTCATTTTGATTTGCTTTTTTGGAACAAAGGAACGTATTACAGAAAGCCATAAGGAGAACAGTATTTCATCAGAAGAGAAGATTTCGGTAGTAGAATCTTTCAAAATTCTATTTAAAAACAAGTATTTTATTCTTGTCGCATTATTATTTGTATTGACGTATATATCCGGCGGCGTTTCCAATGGATCCGGTGTGTATTATGCAACCTATATTCTGGGAAATGGAAACCTGTTTGGAAATTTGATGTTATTTGGAACGTTACCGGGACTCTTATTTATTCTTTTTATTCCTAAGATGAATCAGTCTATGGGAAAGTGGAAATTGCTTTTATTAAGTTATGCCATTCAGGTTGTCTCTTATGTTTTAATTGCAATATATCCAGATAATCTTCCTATACTTTATACGGCTTTGGTGATTCGGGCATTTGGGCAAACGGCACCAATGTCACTTATTTTTGCACTGGCAGCCGATGTTGTAGATTTTGGAGAATTAAAAACCGGGAAGAGAATTGATGGTCTTACTTATTCTGCAGTTTCATTCGGTATGAAGGTTGGTACTGGTATTGGATCCGCAATCGTTGGATGGGCTCTGGCATTTGGACATTTCGATGGAATGGCAGCGGTTCAGCCAGACACTGCAATGACGGCAATTAAGGCTTTATATTCCTATATTCCTATTGTTATTGGAGTAATCACATTTGTTGTTATGTATTTCACGGATGTTGAAAAGGCAAGTGGCAAGTTACGTAGGGAAAAAGTATAAGGTTTACCTGTTTTTGAAGATTTTAGACAGAATAAGGAAGGCGGTTTGATAATGAAATTATTTGTGGATGCAAAATCATCTAAACAGGGAGATGGAAGCAGGGAAAATCCATTTAAATGCATTAATGATGCTGCGAAGGTAGCTGTTCCTGGAGATGAAATATTGGTTTTGCCGGGGATTTATCGGGAAAATGTATGTCCGGTTCGCGCAGGGCTTCCAGATGCACCGATAGTTTATAAAAGTGTTGAACCATTAGGGGCGGTTATTACAGGTGCAGAACCGGCCAAGAATTGGGAACTATATCAGGATACTGTATGGTGCCTGAGCGTGGATAATGGTATCTTTGCGGATTACAATCCTTATACAACCTTTATTTATGGAGACTGGTATATGGGGCCAAAGATATATCATACAGGTGTTGTTTATTTGGATGAGCGTCAAATGTATGAGGTCTCTTCATTGGAAGAATGCATAAAGGCAGAGATATATCCATATTCTTGGGAACCGGAGTATTCCAAGTATAAATGGTACACAGAGCAGAAAGAAAATAAAACAATCATTTATGCCAATTTTCTGGGTAAAAATCCGAATGAAGAAAATGTCGAGATTAATGTACGTAGAAATTGTTTTATGCCTGTACAAAATGGGATTGATTATATAACGGTTCAGGGTTTTAATATCAATAAGGCTGCTCCTACATGGGCTCCTCCTGCAGCATACCAGGATGGAATGATAGGTCCTCATTGGTCTAAAGGATGGATTATTGAAGATTGTGATATCAGCAATAGTCGGTGTAGCGGCATTTCATTAGGAAAATATTATGATGAAGAGAACGATCATTACTTTACCCGAAAACATGTTAAAAGTCCTACCCAGATGGAACGAGACGCAGTCTGCAGAGGACAATATCATGGATGGACCAAAGAAAGAATTGGAAGTCATATAATCAGACGAAATAATATTCATCATTGCGAACAGGCTGGAATCGTCGGACGTATGGGATGCGTATTCAGTGTTGTTGAAAATAATAATATCCACCATATTAATAATATGCAGCAGCTTATAGGAGCAGAATTGGCAGCAATTAAATTTCATGCAGCGATTGATGTCATTATCAGGAATAACAACATTCATCATTCTACCATGGGAATCTGGCTGGATTGGGAGGCTCAGGGAACACGAATTTCGGGAAATTTATTTCACCATAACAATGCACCGTCTAAAGACACGCCCCTAATGTTTGGTGCTATGATGTGCCAGGATGTATTTGTGGAGGTCAGTCATGGTCCTACATTGATTGATAATAATATTATGCTTTCGCAAACTTCTGTGCGTATAGCAAGTCAGGGTGTAGCCTTAGTACACAACCTCTTTTTGGGAGCGTTGACCGGAATCGGTGGAGGAACGGATAATATAGCAAATGGTGTAATTGAACGTCGCTATACTCCCTATCATATACGCCATGAAACGGAAGTGGCTGGATTTATGACGATACTTCATGGTGATGATCGAATTTACAATAATATCTTTGTACAGAACGAACCAGTTAAAGAGACAGAAGTTACAGAAGATATGGGATTTACGACGGTGAATAATAATATTTCCGGAACAGAAATTTTTGATTCATTTTTGAATTATCAAACCTGGATTGACCAATTTGACATGGAACATCTGCCGGATATGACTGCGCTGCAGGATTATCATTTCAGAAGTCTCCCGGTCTGGATTAATGGAAATGTTTATCTCAATGGTGCAAGATCGTGGAAGTTGGAGAAGGATAAATTTGTGGATCATACACATAAGGTTACGGTAGAGTTAATTGAAGAAGGTAATCAGTATAGATTAAAAACCAATTTAGCGCAGATTCTTAAAGATTACACAACAGGAATGATCTGTACACAGACTCTTGGTAAAGCTTTTGAACCAGATGAATATTTTGAAAACCCGGATGGGACACCTATTATTTTTGATAGGGACTATTTTAGTGAACATCGGAGTATAAATGTCATTCCGGGACCTTTTGCTGATCTGGCAAAGGCAGAAGACAGCTTATGGTGATCTGTAATGAAATGACGGTCAGAAATATAATGGCAAGATCAGACGATTTTTAAGAAACAGTAAATTTGGTCCTGATATTTTAAAGAAAAGTAGAGATGAGCAAACGTCATGACGAGATTCATCTCTACTTTTTACTGCTTAATATCAGAAACAGATTTGTAAAGTAAGTGTCTTTATCTTGAGTACCGCAGTGCACTTATGGTATGATGTTATAGCATCATGATGCAATTAGGAAAAGGAAAGAGAATCATGCTGATTATTAAAAACGGTAAGGTGATTGATCCGGTAGCAGACAGGGTCTACCCGGCAGATCTTTATATTGAGAACGATACGATGGTAAAGATTGTGGATCATGATAAGGAGCGAGCAGAACAGGACGGAAAAAATCCGGCTGTGGAGCCAGAGAGTGGACTGGCAGGAATGGATAATATAAAAAATTTAGCTGCAGAGGTCTTTGATGCAAAGGGAATGCTGATTGCACCGGGGCTTGCGGATACGCATGTGCATTTTCGGGATCCGGGATTTACATATAAGGAGGATATTCTGTCGGGAGCGCAGGCCGCGAAGAAGGGCGGCTACACGCAGATCGTGCTGATGGCAAATACAAAGCCGTGTGTGGATCAGGTGGAGACCCTGCAATATGTTCTTCAAAAGGGGGCACAGACCGGAATCCATATTCACAGTTGTGCGAATGTGACCATGGGAATGGCCGGAAAAGAGCTTGTGAATATGGAACAGTTAAGTGAGGCAGGAGCAGTAGGCTTCACGGATGATGGTGTTCCGATCCTGTCGGAAGAGATGGTCACAAAGGCGATGGAGCAGGCAGCCTTTTACCATAAGCCGATCAGCTTCCATGAAGAGGATCCAGAGTATATTCAGAATAATGGTGTGAATGCCGGTAAGGCAGCAGCCTTTTATGGAATTGGAGGATCGAAGAGGGATGCGGAGATCACCATGATTGAGAGAGATATCCGGCTGGCACTTCAGACAGGAGCAACGGTTGTGATCCAGCATATCAGTACGAAAGAGGGGGTAGAGCTTGTCAGAAAGGGCAAGGCTGCAGGTGCAGATGTCCACGCAGAGGCAACCCCACATCATTTTACCCTGACGGAGGATGCGGTCATTGCGAAGGGAACGCTTGCAAAGATGAATCCACCGCTTCGGGAAGAGGAGGACCGGCAGGCAATTATAGAGGGACTTCAGGATGGCACAATTGATCTGATCGCTACCGATCATGCACCGCACAGCAAAGAAGAGAAAGAAAAACCGATTACGGAGGCTCCGAGTGGAATTATTGGTCTGGAAACTGCACTGTCTTTAGGGATCCGCGAACTGGTACAGAAAGGAAGGCTTACCTATCCGCAGCTGATACAGAGAATGAGTACGGCACCCTGTGCACTGTATGGCTTGCAGGGAGGAACGCTGGAGGAAGGGAAAACGGCAGATCTGGTGATTTTTGATCCGGAAGAAATCTGGAGGGTTCAGGAATTTGCATCAAAATCTGCAAATTCTCCTTTTATCGGAGAGGAGCTTCCGGGAGTGGTACATGCGACCATCTGTGGCGGGCAGATCGTATATCGGAAGTAATTATATGGGAAATATCCAGAGTCATGCAAATCTGTAAATATGACTGGAATGCTTGCATTCGCGAGTATATTTGACAGATTATATATGGAGATGTAACCGCATGAGCAAAAGGAAAGCTGCCTGTCGGCAAGTTTGCGAATGAGGATCTGAATAGGCATTATATGAATAAATTACGCTGCGAAACAGTAGTTTTATGAAAGAAATCAGGGAAAGGAAAGATTCAATGAATGCTCCGGTTTGGAGTCATTGAAGGAAAAGCAATTATGAGTAAAAAAGCAAAACAAACAGCGATCGTGCTTTCACAGCAGATGCTGGCAGAAGGAATTTATGATCTGTGGCTTGCAACAGAGCTTGCGAAGGAGGCAGGTGCCGGTCAGTTTATCGGAGTTTATCCGAAAAATGCCGCAACCCTTCTCCCACGTCCGATCAGTATTTGTGAGGTCAATGAGGACAAGACGGCACTGCGGCTGGTATACCGCGTTGCAGGAAAGGGTACAAAGGAGTTTTCTTCCTTTGAAAAGGGGGATACGGTAGAGATTCTGGGGATCCTCGGAAACGGATACAGGGTTTCTGAGCTTCTTGCAAAGAATCCGGAGTTTATGGAGATCACCCTGTATGGCGGAGGAATCGGGATTCCGCCGATGCTGCAGCTTTCTAAGGAGCTTGCTGCAGCAGGAAGGAAGCCATCTGTTTTTATCGGATATCGCGACAGTAATCTGTTCCTGAAGGAGGATTTTGAAAAATACGGCACGGTTTATGTGGCAACCGAAGATGGCAGTGTAGGAACGAAGGGCAATGTCCTCACTGCATTAAAGGAAACCGGCGTACAGCCATCCGTGATGATGGCGTGTGGTCCGATGATGATGCTGCGGGCCATCAGGCAGGAGGCTTCGGAGCGGGCTATTCCGGCATACATTTCACTGGAAGAGCATATGGCCTGTGGAATCGGAGCCTGCCTTGGATGTGTGTGCAGGACGACGAAGAAAGACGAACATTCACAGGTTCATAATGCAAGAATCTGCACGGAGGGACCTGTATTTCTGGCTGAGGAGGTTGAGATCTAAATGAACACAAGTGTAACAATCGCAGGAGTAACCTTTAAAAATCCGGTGATGACGGCATCGGGAACGTTTGGCTCCGGTATGGAATATGGTGATTTCGTAGATCTGAACCGTTTGGGAGCCGTTGTGACGAAGGGAGTTGCCAATGTACCGTGGCCCGGCAATCCGACACCGCGTGTAGCCGAGGTTTACGGTGGGATGCTGAATGCCATCGGATTACAAAATCCGGGAATTGATGTGTTTTTAAAGCGGGATATTCCTTTTTTACAGCATTATGACACGAAGATTATCGTGAATGTCTGTGGAAAAACTGTGGAAGATTATCTGGAGGTTGTGGAAAAGTTAAATGACAGTGCGGCGGATATGTTGGAGATTAATGTGTCCTGTCCGAATGTCAAGGAGGGCGCGATTGCCTTTGGACAGAAGGCAGACTGCCTGTTTGATATTACCTCGAAGATTAAAAATGTGGCCAGGAAGCCGATTATTATGAAGCTGAGTCCGAATGTAACGGATATTACCGAGATGGCAAAGGCAGCAGAGGCAGCAGGGGCAGATGCGATTTCCCTGATTAATACGATCACAGGAATGAAGATTGACATTCATAAAAGAACCTTTGCACTGGCGAACAGGACGGGCGGCATGTCCGGTCCTGCGATCAAGCCGGTCGCAGTGCGTATGGTTTATCAGGCCTCCCATGCGGTTAAAATCCCGGTGATTGGTATGGGCGGCATTGCAACAGCCGAGGATGCGATCGAATTCCTGCTTGCCGGAGCAACAGCCGTTTCTGTCGGGGCGGTGAACTTTATGAATCCATATGCAACTGTTGAGATCATAGAAGGAATCGAACAGTATATGACAAAGTATGGCGTAGAAGATATTCAGGAGCTGATTGGAGCTGTGAATTAAAAATTTTCAAGGATCGGAACAGACATATTGACACAAATTGCATAGCTTTGAATAGTTGCGAATTTTGTGAATAAACAACCCTCCGTAGGAATACAATGTGAATAAGTAAACCTACGGAGGGATTTTTATGGAGCTTCAAAAGCGTTCCTTACATATGGAAACACCCAGGCTTCATGCGTCAAAGCAGGTTGTGCTGGAAGACAATGTGATCATTCCGGACACCAATAAAGATGCGGATAAACTTCTTTTGGATAGAGGAAAAATTACAATAGAGGAGGTCAGCTCTTTTGAAGATGCAGTAACTGTTAAGGGAAAACTGTATTTCAAGGCTTTGTATCTGACCGAAGGAAACCGGGACGGAATTCCGGTCTCTCAGATGGAGGGCAGCATCCCATTTGAAGAAAAGCTGCAGATGGAGGGACTTCGCGTAGGCGAGCATGTACATGTGAAGGCAGTTTTAGAGGAGCTTGGAATTTCCCTGATTAATTCAAGAAAGCTCAGTGTACGTGCGATTATGGTTTTTCATGCAGTGCGCGAAGAGGTGATGGAAGAAGACATTCCGGTTGCTTTATCGGGTGACGAACAGGTGGAATACCGTCGCAGATCTGTGGAAATGGCAACGCTTGCGATGAAGAATCAGGATATTTTCCCGATTAAGGAAGAAATTGAAATTCCGGGAAGCTTTCCGAATATCAGAAGTCTGGTATATTGGGATGCAGAGCCGGTGAATCTGGATTTCAGGATACTGGATGATAAAATTGCAGTGCAGGGAGAATTGAAGGTGTTCTGCATGTATGCAGGAGATGGCGATAAGGAGGAGCTTTATCATTATGAGACAGCAGTGCCATTTTCCGGAAGTGTGGAGTGTCCCGGCTGCCGGGAGGGAATGATTCCGGTGATTGAATATGAAGTAGAAAACGGTGAGCTGTCCATCCGGCCGGATTATGATGGTGAAGAACGGATTCTTTTTGCAGATCTGGGAATCCGGATATTCTATTGCATTTACGAAGAAGAAAACGTGGAAATGATCGGGGACGTATACGGGGTATCCAATGAGGTAGAGGAAAGCAGTAAGCCCATTACCTTCCGCAGGCTCCTGGCAAGGGCAAATGGAAAATGCAAGGTTTCCGGACACTTTAAGGCAGGTCAGGAAGGTGCTGGTATTTACCGGGTAATCCATACGACGGGAGATCTGATTCTGGATGAGCAGGAGGAAACAGAGAACGGAATCCGTTTAAGCGGTCAGATAAAGCTGCGGATTCTGTATGAAGACAGTAACGAGGATAAGCGGTTCGGAGTGATCCGCGGGGAAGTTCCGTTTGAGTATCTTTTAGAGGCAGAAGGAATGATGCCGGGAACGATCAGCTTCGTGCAGCCGCAGATGGAGCAGATTGCCGTATCGGTGATTGATACGGACGAAGTGGATGTAAAATGTGTGATTTTATTCCGCGGGGATCTTTTTGTAGCCTGGGAGGAACAGGTGGCAGAGCAGATCACACTTTCTCCGCTTGATTTGGAGAAGCAGTCGGCGCTTCCGGGAATCGCGGTCTACCGGATGAAGGACGGAGAGAGTCTGTGGGATATCGGAAAGCGGTATTATGTTTCGATCGAGACCCTGATGCAGACGAATAACCTGACCTCGCAGGAGGTCCGCCCGGGGGAGAAAATCCTGATTGTGAAATAGTGGTTGAAAGAGGAAACCCTGATTTTAATAAATTTTTTGAATCAGGGGTTTACTTTTTGCCCCGGCTGGCCGATGATATAAATGAGATAAGTATTATTATCATCATTTTGAAACCAGGGAGGGATTTTCAATGAGTGTAAATGGAATTACATCAGGATCGGAAGCATACAGCGCGTATGCAGCTGCTTCTGCCAAATCAACAACCGTAGCAACGAAAGACACAGAAAAGAAAACAAATACAACAACCGATGCCGGTGCCATATATGAGCCTTCTAAGGAGACCGCAGCAGCTTCTACGAAAAAGACCTACAAGCCGGATACTGCAACCATCGCAAAGCTGAAAGCAGATGCCGATGCCAGAACCGAACAGCTTCGCAGCCTTGTAGAAAAGATGATGACCAAGCAGGGAGAGACCTATGGTAAGGCCAATGACATCTGGAGTGTATTATCCAGTGGTAACTTCACCGTAGATGCTGCTACCAAAGCGCAGGCACAGGCTGATATTGCGGAAGATGGTTATTGGGGCGTTTCCCAGACATCCAGCCGTATCCTTGATTTTGCGACTGCTTTAACAGGTGGTGATCCGGGCAAGATCGAAGAGATGCGTAATGCATTCAAGAAAGGTTATGAACAGGCTGAGAAGACCTGGGGCGGTAAGCTTCCGGAGATATCCCAGAAGACCTATGATGCTGTTATGGAAGGTTTTGACAAGCTTGCCAAAGAAGCAGGACTTGATACTGCTAACTAAATGACAGGATGCAGAGGTTATTTTGAATAGGTAGTGAATTAGAAGAAACCGGCTTTTCGTATATGGATTTTTATCTATATATGGAGGGTCGGTTTTGGGTTAGAAAATTTACAAATACCATATATAGTGCTTGACATGGTATGGTACAATATGATTAAGAACAGTAAAGTTGTAAATAATATTCTGATAAATCGTGACAGGAGGTGGAATGAATGGCAACATCAACGTTTAGTAAGCAGTTTGCAGTAAATCAGGAAAAAGCAACAGAATTTGTAAACGCGATGTCTCAGGCAGTGACTCCCACATTGCATCAAAGCTTTCACACTAATGCAGTTCATCTATCGCAGGAAGAAGAATTACGACAGAGATTGTCGAGGGCATTAAATAAATAGTGATAAATTATAAAGTAATACCATTGGGAGAAATACTTAATAAAGAGTATGATGTACAATTAATTGAACAGGCTTTTAAAGAGTTCTCTTGTCAACGTGAAACTGACTTAGAGAACTTTTTAATACAGAAAGCAATTCCATATGAAAAACAAATTATGGAAAAACCCATTTGATTATTGATGAAGATAAGCTTAAGAACGAAGGAAAGTTTGTTGTTGCAGCATACTTCACAATAGCACAGAATTCGATCGATATTTCACAATTATCTGGTAAGAAAAAACGTAAAATGCTTGGAGCATATCCCGGGCGAGATTCTCTTAATTCAATTCCCTCATATTTAATTGGACAATTAGGAAGATGTGATGCTTACTCCGGAAAGGAGTTAAGTGGGCAGCAGATTTTAGATGAATGCTATCATGCAATCAGTATTGCAGCTAGAGTGGTGGGTGGCAATCTGCTTATTGTAGAATGCCGGGAATGTATGTATGATAAATTTTATGAGAAAAAAGGATTTAAAAAGCTTTATGATGAATTAAGTGATGAGGGATTATATACACTTTACCAGAAAATTAATTTTGAAGATTATTGGAACAGATTTGAGAAGTAAATGGGTAACAGTTCAGCCATGCAGAAATGATTGTGTAAGATGACCGTGAAAGCTTGCTCACTAAGGGCAGCTTATACAATCG